>Ga0316197_10003322_pt1 | contig 11465 bp, 4 predicted proteins | sample OudBiesiAoxic_MG_FD_204939 | JGI IMG/M metagenome (GOLD analysis project Ga0316197, IMG submission 204939) | Coastal sediment microbial communities from Oude Bieten Haven, Netherlands - site A oxic | ecosystem: Environmental > Aquatic > Marine > Coastal > Sediment | place: Netherlands...
TTTTCTATCTTCCATGGGCTGCGTCGGCTGTTCGTCTGACCCAGAAAAAATGGCGGAAAATTGCTTTTCCGAACCCGGCGTCCCCGGTGTCTGTTGAGCGGGTCAGTAGTATCAGATAGTTTCAAGTCCTTTTTGGTAATTTTTCTACATCTTTGTTTCACGGCATGGAGGTAGCGCCCCGGGTCGCCGTGCGATCCGGATATGTTAGTGTTAGGGTTTCTGTCGGACGCTGTGCGGTTTCGGGAGATCGGGGTGGGCGACCGGTGGCAGAGCCCGGTTCCTCGAAAGTTGAGGGCGCCCCCCTTTCCTGGCGGACTGGTCTGACTCGCCCTCGACAGCAGGTGCCGGGGCTGAGTATCTTTGAGCCATGGTCCGGCCGCCTCGAACGCGGCCGGATCGGGGGCGACCGGTCTGTTGGCATACTGACCCGAGCCGTCGCCTGCTGGCGCGGCTTCAACAATTAGCCATCCGGTCGCCCCGTCCCCGTTTCCCCGTCACCGCACAGGGGTGGCTGAACCCCCGTGCGATCTGGTCTGGAAATTAGTATTGCTAGTCGAGGCGAAGATGGACCCCGTGCATCTCCATCGCGACGCGCCGCCAGAAGCCGAGCGGCCTGTCTTCGGCGAAGGCGGCCTCGCGCCAGTCGGGGATGGTGCGCCACTTCGTGACGAGCACTTCCCAGGTCTGCTCGCAGGCGCTGGCCTGGGCATCCGGCGCCACCGCGCAACCGCGCCCCGACGGGTCGAGATAGGGCACCTCCGAGATCACCAGCGTGCGTAACAACCGCAGGTAGCGGCGCGCCCCGGCGAAGGCCGCGTGCTGACCGTTGGCTTGCCATTTCGCCATCCTGTCTTTGAGTTCCGGCGGGCCGTAGAGGGCGATCTTCTGCGCGCTCTGCACGACCCAGTCTTTGAGGATGCGGTTGCAGCGCGGTCCGGTCGATCCGTGCTGCGCCAGGACGTCAGGACCGCCGCTCTGGGATACACGCGGCACGATCCCCGCGTAGGCGCAGAGCGAGTCGGTTCGCGGCAACTTCTTCGGGCTGCCCAGCTCGCCGGCGACTCCGGCGGCGAGGACGAAGCCGATTCCGGGGATGCTGGTGAGCATCGCGTAGGGCGTCCCCGCCAGCGCGAGCGCGGCGTCGGTGCGCAGCCCCTTCGAGTTGCGGCGCAGGCAGGCGTAGAGATCGGCGGTGGCGGCGAGCGTCTTCTGCATGGCGGGCACGCGCCCGGCCTCCGGCGGGAGTGCCCCGCGCGCGAGTGCGAGGATCTTGCCGGCGGTCTCCTCGGCCTGGCGAGAGTGGTGCCCCCGGAGGAACTTGGCCAGCGCGGGTTGCTGGCGACGCGCTACCTGCGGGGCACTGAAGCGCTCGCGCATCAGTTCTAGCGATGCCTCCGTGAAAGGCGTCACGCCGCTCTTGCTCGCGTCGAGGAAGCCGGGGAAGAGCTGGTCGGCGATCGTGTGGATGCGGTTCGACGCGGCCGTCTGTTGGCGCACGAGCCCGCGCCGGGCACGCAGCAACTCGCGGATCTGGCGGTAGCTCTCCGAGTCTTCCTCCCCCCCGCTGCCGGTCAGTCTGGCGCGGCGTGAGAGCAGCGTCTTGGCAATGCCGAGAAGGTCGAGGTTGTCGGTGCTGGCGAGGAAGTTCTCGCGGTTCTCCTTCGCCTCCCAGGCGTTGACCCGGGCCACGACATAGCCGCGCCCGCGCAACGCAGTGGCGAAGTTGGCCACGTAGGATGGCTCGTCTTCGCCACCGAAGAAGATGCCACGCTTGGCGATCTTACGTCGCCTCGCGGTGGCGTCGATCTGATCGCACAGGTAGCTCACGCCTTCCGCGCTGTTATCTACCGGGAAGGGCTTCTTGAGGATGTCACCATTCCCGTCGCAGCACAGGGCGACGTGTTTGGCTTTGGCGTAATCGAGGGCGACGCAGAGCACTTTGCGCGGCGAGCTGGCAGCGTCGAAGATCGCTCGGATCGCAGCGTTCTGGTTCCGATAGATGGACTGGCTGGACTGGTATGTTGGCTTCTTCATAGCCACAAATCTGTCACGACCCGTTGTGATCGCGACGTCCGCCGGAGCAGTCTTGCGAGCTGAGCCCTGCGGGCTCGCCGCCTGCTCCGGACGGGTGGCTTAATGGTACCAGCAATAATTGCAACTAGGGAACGGTGAGTTGGAATTGGGCAGGAGCGGAAACTTCGGGTCGCCAGCAACACCAGCGTCATTTCATTGGGGCAGGCCTTGATTGGAATCTTGGAATCGTCCGGCGTGCACGAGTAGAACCGCTTACTGCTTCGCCTCGTCCCGATTCTTGCGGACAGCGTCCCGCAGTTCCTCCGCCTCGTCTAGTTCGTCGCTGCGCAAGCTCATCCCCCCGTCGGTCGCAGTCTGCCGTTTCACGACCTCCTCGGTATCGGCCAAGGCTGCGTCCCAATCCTTGAGAGCCATGTAGACCTGGGCGCGGGCGCGTAGATGGGCGAGGCTGAACACCGGCTTCTTCAGTTTGCGCCCCTTCTCGTCGACGGCTTCCGGATCGAAAGGCGGGGCCAACTTGAAGATGAGTTCCTTGGCCATTTCCAGATCGCCACTCTCCAACATGCCTGTGACGGCCTGCTCGTCGTGCCAATCGATGACGTTCGGGATGACCTGCCCTTTTACCCTGCTCATGGTCAGCCCCGACAAGGCGACTGCGATGCTGCCGTCGGGGCGGAGGACGAGAGCGTTGGGCATCTCGTCTTCGTCTAAGATGCCCAAGTGCCTCACGAGAGGATGGGCGACGCCGCCCGGGACGATCAGCGTCTGGCAGTCGAGTGGGTTGTCCTTCAGGTTCGCGCGGACGAGGGCGACATCATCGTCGACGATGGCGACGATGGTTTGGAGATCGTCGAGGCCCCGCTTCCCTGGATAGGGGTTCTGGTATCGATGCACGGGCGATTTTTTGGGATCCTCCCAATTGCTCGTGAACAGGACGATGGTCCACTTGCCGGAACAGTCCTCCGGGATGCGGAAGGGTTTGCCGTCCAGGGTCTGGAGTTCAGCCTGTACTCGGCGCTGCACTTCTTCAGGATTTCCGAGCGAGAGGAAATAGTTCTGCCGTCGCCCGTAGGACCAACCGGCGGTGAAGGGAACGCGGAAGAGCCAGTAGCGATGGTAACGGTCGAGCAGGAAGGAAACGAAGGTCCACATCATTGGGTGATCGAGGTGGTGTTCGAGGATGCGGTCTCGGTATTCCTCATGCAACCCGCAGTCAGCGACGTCGAGGGCGAGGAGCGAGGCCGCGGCGAGCGCCGGTCCTGGTGCCTTCCCTCCGCCCATGGCTTCGACAAAATCTCCGATCACTTTTTTCGGCTCGGCCTCTGGGTCGCGCAGGGCTTCCTTGCCAAGGCAGAACCGGGGGACGACCTCCGTGCCTGGCGGCAGGCCGGAGTCCAGAGCGGACTTCGCTTCCTCGACCGCGCGCTGGTAGTGGGTGTGGTCGCTTGTGAGTTTCCAAAGCCCGAGTTGGGCGACGATGCGGCGGTTGCGCACGATCCAGAGGTCGGGGGCGTCCGGGTGGGCGGCGATGGCCTTGGCACAAAGCGCTTCGGCTTTCTGGTAGTTGGCACGGATTTCCGCTACCGGCATCCGGTAGCGGACGGGCGGCAAAGGGAAGCAGTCTTGGATGGCGTTGAGCGTTTCCTCGGGCACCGAGGTGGCGGTGCGTTTCAGCGGAGCCGGGTTCTCCGAGAGCGCCTTGATCTCCGGCGGCAGGGTCGGGTCAAAGGGACCCTCGGGATCGGCGACGAGGAAGTCGCCGGCGAAGAGCGAGGTGAGCTGGGTGACGTAGCGCTGCCTGCTCCAGTCTCGTGCCAGCGTGGATTGAAACCAGCGTTCAAAATCCGTCTTGCCGGTGTCGGTCGCGCGCTTGCGGGTGGAACCGGACATGATCAGGGCGACGTAGCCGGTCGGGGTCATCGTCATCATGTAGGGATCCCGTTTGGGGAATGTCTTGTAGAGTGGGTGGTCACGGCCGTCGGGGAGGTGCAGGGCAGGCCAGTCCACGCCGAGATCGCGCAGAATTTTCTCACCAGCGTCTGGGAGCTCATCGACATTGAAGCTGACGATGTTGAGCCTGTCGCCGATCTCGTCCTTCTGTTTTTTCCATTCGGCAGCGAGCCGTTCGACGTGATCCTCGGCAGGGTCTTCCTGCGACCAGAAGTAGAGTATGTTGATCTTACCCAGAGCGTCGCCCGGCAAGCGCATGGTCGTGCCATCGCTGCGCTTGAAGGTACCGCAGAACGGGGCGCCGAAAACCTGTCCGCCGAGCTTCTCGCGCTGGAAATTGATCATGTCGAGATCACCGGCAAAGCGCTCCGACATCTGCTCGCGCAGATCCTCGATCAATTTGGCATCCCCGAGCTCGAGCGCCATGACCGTAGCGATGCGGAGCATTTTCGCGTCCGCTGGGGTGTCCCGGTAGCGTCCGACCATGGGCTTGAGGGCCGCCAGGCGGGCCTCCGCATCCGCCCCCATCCGGGCAAGCTCGGTCTGGGTCAGAAGCAGGTCGGCGTCGAAGCGGAGCGCCGCGTATTGATCTGGTGCCTTCGCCAGTTCCTTGCAGGTCTCGAGGAGAGCCTCGCGGTTGCGCGCCGAGTCGTCCATGCGGAACAAGCGTTGCTGGGCACTGAATACAAGGCCGAGAATCTCGAAGCGGTTGGGAGCGGTCGGGTTGGTTTCGAGCAGCTCGTTGCCGTCCCGGATCATGCGCTTCACGGCGAGCCGTTGCCGCGCGGCGGAGGTTTCGTCCTTCTGGGTGGTGAGGGCGGTCCTGAGCGCATCGATCTTGTCCTGCCGGATCGGGGCGCCGCCTTCCTGAGCTACGCACATCCAGACGCTCGCGAGGAGTGCAAGGATGACACTGTGGAGTGTTCGCTTTCTCATATCGAAGATGCTCGTGTTCACTTCACCGGTGTCAGGCGAAATCCTTTAATGGTGACGCCGCGATTCGGAGCCCGGCAGGTGAACATGAGCGTGTTCTTGCCCTCTTTCAGATCCACCGTCACCGCTTTGGTTTCTCCCCACAGCCCTTTGGAGTAGGGCAGCTGAATATCGATGAGGGTTCGCCGGTTCAGCCTGAGGATCACCTGCTGCTTCGGTGACACGGTAGCGACATCTGCGACCAGTGAATACTTCCGGTCCGCGGGTGCCTGGACGGAGTATCTGATCAGCTCCGGGCGCTGGCCGAGTCGGCCATAATGAATCTGCGTGCCACCGCCCCAGCTCTTCATGAACGCAACTTTGTCCGTGCTGTTCGTCGGCCGGTCACAGGCGGCGGCGGGGACGGTGATGGTGCCATCCTCGCTGACCACGATCGTCCGGTCTTCTTCGGGGATTTCGATCTCCTCCCCCTTCTCGTCGCCGAGCAAGTCGTCGGACTCGCCGAGCTTCATCCCGCCGGCCAACTCGAGCGCCTCGATCTCGGCGTCCTCGACGATGGCTCGCTTTTTGTAGAATGCCAGGCCGTCCCAGAACCCGCCGCCTTGTCCATATTGCCTGATGCTGACATCCTCCTCACCGAGCGCGTCGCCAATCCACTGGGCGCGCAGCACCTGCAGGTAGTCCTCGGGATGCTCGCGTGCCTGGGAATCCAGCAGGAAATCGAGTCCACCCTGCGGGCCGCACCAGGCCATCGACCACCAGGCGCCGAGGCAGACGACCCATCCATCGGGTGTCCAGTGGCTCATCGCCCCATGCCCGGTCTGCGTGGAGGCTCGCGACGGAATTCCGAAGGCGCGCGTCGCCAAGCGGCCGTAGAAGGCGCGCCTCCCACAAATTCCGCCGAGCGCGATGTGTTGTTGCGCGGGGGTGCCTAAGGCAGGGTCCGAGGTCGGGCTCACGTAGGGGACATCGCTCTTCACGATGCGCACGTAGCGCCACTTGTAATCAGGGTTGGTGATGTGATCCGGGCGGTAAGTGCGCATCATCTGGCGCGTCCATGCCAGGTCCTCGTTGCTGTAGGGATCGTCCGTGATGAAGCGGCACTCCCAGGTGTTCATGTCCTTGAAAGCCGGATCGAGTTCACCGTCGAGGTAGGCTTTCTCATAGTGGAGATAGCGCTCCACCTGATCGACGGTGGTCTGGGTGCGGTAGACGATGTTGTGCACGCCGCCCTTCTCCTTGCCAATCAGCCAGGGCATGTGGATGGCGGTTCCGAGTGCCAGCCGCTGGAAGATGCTGCCAACTTCGCGAGCGCGTTCGCTCTTTGCCAAGATCGCGGTGTAGACCTGCATCGCCTCGCCGTATTCGCCGCCGTTGGCACCACCCGCTACGAGAATCTGTTTCATCAGGGCCTCATCGGCAAACAGCTTGTCCAGAAGAGCCTCCTCCGCGGCACCCTGTTGGGCAAATTCGGCCAGCCCACGCGGGGTGGCGTTCCTGAGAACCGCCGCCTTCATCAACCCGGAATCGAGCTTGTCCCCGCTGAGAACGCTGGCGGCATCCGTCAGGATCGCTCTGGCCGCCAACAAGGTGTCGGACTCCGCATTGGCCTTCGCCTCGTCGTGTTTGGTCTTGCTTGCTGCGTCGGAAAACTCGTCGGGAGTCTTGATGCCCGCAAGTGCAGCACGGGCCTCGATAAAGGCGGTCTGCTTCTGCTGATCGATAGCCGGCAAGGAGGCGGCCACATCCGCGCTCAGCGTGTCGAGCATTCCGCTGTACTTCGCGAGAAGCATTTCACCTTGGGCGCTCAGCTTAACTTCCGGGTTGTTTCGCGCCTCGGCCACCTGGGAAATCCCCAGCAGGCCTGCCCATAGCATGCCCATCAGGGCGATCGATGTTCGTGATATCATAGTTCCTTTCAGTATTGTCTTCCTTACGATTGCCGTCATGGGCAACTTTCTCATGCGAAACTCTAGCGCTGGTAAACCGGGATGTAGCGGTGCGGGGTTCCGAGGATGATAATCGCCATGGGGGTCTTGTGGGGATACCTGTGATCCTCATTGTCGTTCCAAGAACCATCGGGTTTCTGCAGGCCGATCAGGACGTCGCGGATTTGCGGGTACCATTTCGCGTAGTGTTCGCCACCCGCTTGGACCATCGCCTGGATCGCGTAGTAGTGCGCGTAGTAGAAGTGCCCCAGTTCTTTCCGGTTAAAGACTTTCGGGTTATTCTCCAAGTAGCGGATGGCGGCTGCGACCCACTCAGTCTCGCGCTTGCCACAAAGCTGTGCGGCGTAGGCGCCCCCGGCGCTACAGGCCACTGTGGTGCCGCCGCTGCCCTGGTAGCCGAACCCTCCGGTCGCCTCGTTCCAGACCTGCTCGCGCAGGTATCCCGTGACCCGGTCGATGGTTTCGGTGGGAACGAGGATCCCCGCCCCACGGGCGGAGGCGAGCGAGACGAAAACCATCGCGGTGACCGAGGTGTCCTGACCGGCGTCTGGCCGCGCCGCGTAGCGCCATCCGCCGAGCGGGCTCTGCGCGCGCAGGATGACCTGTACCGCCCGTTCCAAGGCGACCTGAATCTTCTTGTTGTCTTCGACGTCCTTGGTCATGCCCCACAGTTCGGACATGGCGAGGGTGAACAGCCCGTGCTCATACATGCTGCCCATGACGCCGTTGGGCGATTCCTCAGCCGACTTAAGAAGATAGTCTTTGGCGCGGTCGAGCGCTGCTCCATGCCGGCCGAAGCCCGGGAAGTGGCCTTTGACCATGAACGCCATCAGGCCGAGGGAGGTTCCCCCGATGTTTACCGTGCCGGTGTCCGAGGTCCAGGAGCCATCTTTGTTCTGGGTTTTGAGGAGGAATTGCAGGCCGCGCTCGATGGCTTTGTCTGCCGCCTCGGTCAGCTCCGGAGCGTCGCCCCCGTCCCGATCCGGGCGATCTTCCTCCTTTGCGCCGGGCACGGAAGTGTCCTGTGCCGCAAGGGGCAGCGGCAGGAGACAGGCCAACAGGATGGCGGTGAATTCTTTGCGGATCGCAGTTTTCATTTGGCTACCCTTTCGTAGTAGTTCTTGAGGATGCCACGGTACTCGAGCGGGAGCTCGCGGGCAAAATTCTGGTTGAGCGCGGCGCGGTTCCGGTTGCCGAGCACTTCCCATTCGGTGCGCTGATCCTCGGGTGCCTCCCCGCTGACGAAGTCGGAGACGAAGTTGGCAACCGATTCGCTGAGGTCGTCGGTTTCAGCCTCGCTCAGGACCGGGTCGTCGCTCGCGGCTGGAGGGCCTATGGCGGTTTCGAGGATCAGGGCTTGCTCGATGATGAAGTGCCGCAAGGTGTCGTCCGCGGCCTCTTGGCTGCGGCGGGCATTGGCTCGGTCGGAAGTCTGGAGTGCGGAGGCGGCGGCGCCGAGCTGTTGGTGGGCGGCCATCAGCATGGGATGCGGGGGATCGGTGCTCAGCGTTTTGGCGCAAGTTCCCTCCAGCTCCCGCTGCTTCTCCACCAGCTCAGCGAGGTCGGGAGCCACGGTGGCTTCTGTCTGCCGGGACAAGATCCGTTGATCGCTGGCGAGGGCAAGCACCTCGAGGAGCAGCACGAGTTCCTCGGGGGAGGAGCTCAGCACCTCGATGCTAGGCAGTCCGTGCAGCATCGAGATCACCAGGAAAAGTTCTTCAGCGTTCTCATTGAGAGCCGCTTCGGCAAGCTCCACCTGTGCGACTGCTCCGGCCGCATCCCCTGCCTTCAACAGGCCGACGGCCTCGCGCATCTGGTTCCCCGCCGCCGTAAACGTGGTCATGCCTGTCGCCCGCTCGAGCCCGCGGCCATAACTCTCCGCCTCCGCTTGCAGTGCTTCCTGCTCTGCCACGAGCCCGGCCAGGATGTCGCCAGCCGCAGCTGCCACTTGCAGCCTGAGCTGTTCTTGACGGAACGCCATCAGGGCAGCGTCGGATTGGGTGGCGTGCAGGAACTCGACGATCTCGGCCAAGTATCCGGTCTGGGCCTGCACTGCCCCCACGAGGGACTTTACCTCGGCGAGGGATTCTGCGGCGACTTCCTGCGCATCGGCAGCATCTAAGAAGTCCTTGTCCTCGATGGCAAAGATCGCGTCCTCCAGATCGGTTCCGGCGAAAAGCAGCGGTGTGCCGGCGTCCAAGCGGCCAGCCACAAGATCGAGCACGGGGGCGATGTCGGTGAAGCACCGGCGCAGGTTCTTCATCACCGGGATGAGTTCCGCGCCATCGTCAGGCTTGGCGGACTTGGTTGCCGCGACCAGGTCGGTTTGCTCGGCGACGATGTCAGACATCCAGCGACCCGCGTTCCCCACCGCGCGTTGGTAAGCATAAAGGTCCTGCAACAGGGTCAGCCGCGCGGACTGCGCCAGCGCGAGGTCCCGGGCTTCGGCGAGAACGTCAGCCGCTGCCTCCTGATGTTCGAGGGCGTCTTCCGGTCGATTCTCCTCGAGCGCCTTGGTCGCCTCTCCGAGCACGCCGGCCAACTGGTCCAGTCGGCTCAGGAGGGGGAGAACGTCCTTGTGCGCATCGTGCTCGCCGAGCAGTTCTTTCCGGAAGTCGGCGATCTCCTCGGCGAGAAACTGCTGCGGTTCGGCGAGCGGTTCCGACTTCTCCTCATCCAGTGCGGTTTCCTCGGTCTGTTCGAGGAAGACGATCTGGCGCGCCTCGTAGTCCTCGAGCTGGGTGACCCGCTCGATCGCTGTGGACACGAGGGTGTTGAGCCCCTGGGTGCGCAGGCTCAATTCCAACGAGGACTGATCAAGGAGTTCGACGAGGGCAGCCAGCTGTTGCTCGGCCACCAACTGTTGGTCGATGGCGGATTTCTGTTCTCCAGCCTTCATGCGAGCCAGGGCTCCGGTGAGCGCTCGTTCCGCGGCGGTCCGCCGTTCCCCGACAGGTGGCAGCTCCGGCAGAGTTTTGTCGAACAGGCGCGCCCGAGAAGCGGGAACGGGTGAGAGCAGGGAGGGAACGAGGACGGCTTGGAGTTCGGCCTGGGTCTTCGCCAAATCAACATGGCCAGCCTTGAACTCATCCGCACTCATCGCTGCGCAGGTCGTGCGCAATTCCTGTTGCGCCTTGAGGAGGGAGTCCAGCCGGGAGCGGAACTCCATGATCGCGGCGTATTCCGCCCCGGTGCGCATGCTGAACTCCGCCTCGAGGAGAGGGGCAATGATTTCCGTTTGCAGGGCTGCCGCTCCGGCGGTCTTGCCGTCCATGATCAAGGTGGCGGCCTGGCGCATCTTGTCCTCCGCGCCACTGGCACGCAGTTCCTTGATCCGGCGGGTCAGGCCGAGCACGGCAATCGGCCTTCTGTCGTAGCGCATCCCCTCCCGCAGCGAGACGACCAATTGATCGGTCCATGCAGCGAGCTCCTCCTGTCGGGTGGAAAGAGCAGTGGTCTCCACGCCTTCTTTCGACTGCGTGGCTAGGAGGCGGAGGGTGGCCTGCTCCTGCGCGAGCATGTGGGATTCCCGTGCAAGGACCTCCCGGGCGGAATCGATGCCCCGCTGCAGGACGAGACCGGCGAGTTCCCGCGCCGCTTGGTTCACGATCTGGATGGCGGGGGTGGGGTCCGCTCCTCCCTTGCCCGCGGCTCCGGTCTGTTCCCGCAGAAGAGTCGCCGCCTTGGCGATCCGCTCCTCAGCAATCGTTTCCAAACCGGTGCGGACGCGGACGAGCGACTCGGCTTCGACGGCATCGGTAATCCTGTTGGCCTCGAGGTCATCGAGCAGAGCCTGGACGTCGATAGCGGTGTCGTTGAGTTGCTGGCGCAGCATCTCCTGCCGGATCGCCTCCAGCTGACAGGTCTGCACGAAACTGTCGTCCTGAGGATCGAGTTCTCGCACCAGCTCGTGGGCGGCGCGTTCCTGCCGGTAGGTGGTGCGAACGCGGGAGAGCAGGCGGTCGTTTTTCTTCTCGATCTGGGCCAGGTATTCTTCGCGCGACAGGAAGGTGATGCGTCGCGTTTCGGAGCGCGCCTTGTGCGGGCCATCTGGGGCGGGATACTTGTCCGCGACTTCGACCACGAACGATACCGTGTCGCCGATCTTCAGGTCGGGCAAAACTTTGCGATAATCCCAATCGAGCGCTTGTTCGCCACCGCCGTTTGCGATCGGAGCCTCGAGGGAAACCGTCTTCTCCGGTCGTAAGTTGACGCGGTAGGTAATCGTGGCCGCACCGATGCCGTGGTCGTCGCGAGCGCGCACGGCGAGGGCCAGTTGACGCCCGAGCAGGGCGTCGAGATTGCTGGCCGGTGAGGTGAGTTCGACCTGCGGCGGCTGGTCCGAGGCGACCTGCAGGTAATAGCGCGGGCTGGTGAATTCGAAGCCATGCTCCTTCTCCACCCACGAGAAGCTGTAGCCGCGGGAGGCGTCCACCTCTTCGTCGATGACAAGTTGCCGGCCGCCGCCAGTCGCCTGCAGCGGCAGCGGATCTTCGCCATCGCGGTGGAGCACCGCCTCGCCGATGGCGCGGTCGAGGCTGAGTTGCCAGCGAAGTTTGGTTTCCTGCGGCACGGTCAGGGTCAATGCCTCGACCGTCT
>Ga0316197_10003324_pt1 | contig 11460 bp, 8 predicted proteins | sample OudBiesiAoxic_MG_FD_204939 | JGI IMG/M metagenome (GOLD analysis project Ga0316197, IMG submission 204939) | Coastal sediment microbial communities from Oude Bieten Haven, Netherlands - site A oxic | ecosystem: Environmental > Aquatic > Marine > Coastal > Sediment | place: Netherlands...
GTCCGGTGATCGGCTGGAAAGCGACCTGATCCGTTTTCGGGAGATCATCATGATCGCACCGGACATCGATGCCGACGTGTTCCGGCGGGAGATGGCACCGCGACTGGCACGCACCGGTATCCATATATCCCTGTATGCCTCGTCCAAAGACCGCGCCCTGATGGCCTCAAAGGCCTTCCACGGGTATCCGCGTGCCGGGGATTCCGGTGAGTCACTGGTCATCGTCGACGGCATGGAAACCATTGATGCCAGCGAGACCAGCGGCGGCCTGCTCGGCCATAGCTATTACGCCGAGGACCGTCGCATCATGGAAGACATCTACGGGCTGTTACAAACCGGGCAACGCGCTGATGATCGCTTCGGACTGCAGGCCATGGAAACCGCAGAGGGTCGCTACTGGACGTTTCGCAAGTGAACAGGCGAAACGCCAGATACTCACTGCGCCTGTATCAAGTAATTCCGGGTCACCCTAGAAGCGTGTACGAAAGGTCGCACCAAAAAATGGCGCCGTCGATATGTCAGTATCTGTGATGTAGTCCCCGGATGAATCCTCCAGTCGCAGGTTGGCGCCGACTTCTGCACCACCCAGCAAACTCACCACGGTGTCCTTGCTAAAGGCATACTCTGCCGCGGCAAACAACGGGACAGCCTTGTCCTGACCGATACCATCGGGTGCCGGACCACTGTCGTTCAAACGGAAACGACTCTTCTCGTAACGACCACCCAGTGCAAATGTCCAGTTCGACGATGCGTCCCAGCGCAACTGCAGGCCAGGACCGCGACTGGCAGCAAAGCCCCGCCCCGTCTCCAGTGACAGGGTATCGGTGATCTTCCAGTCGATAATCAGGATAGGAAAAATACTGGTGCTGTCTTCAAGCTCGGTAAAGACACCGAAGCCCGGTCCGATGGTGAACCTGTCGTTGACGCGGTAGGCCGCACCGGTGATCAGGCCGCCATTGGTGCCGTCATTCAGGTCGGCACCGGACTCGGCATTGAATCGCAGCGTGGGGATCGCGTAGATGGTCCAGTCCTGGTTGGCAAAATATTGCAGCGGCACGCTGAAGCGCAGCTCACGGATGCGCTCCCAGGGATCCAGCGCACCAAAGCCGCTGGAACCCGAGAAGTCATAGCGGTCCTCGCCATACCCGACTGCACCACTGACACGCCAGCCACTGGCAAACATCTTGCCCAGACCGCCGCTAATAAAATAACGACCGGCGCTCATGTCGCCACCCTCGTCCAGGTCGGCACTGGACTGGTAGACCGCACCCGCCTGCAGCGACCAGCGCGCCGGCGCCTCACCAAATTGCGGCTGTTCAGCATGCACCGCTGATACGCCAAGAACGAACAGTGTCATTACAAGAGTGTGTGCTTTCATATGCGGAATATACGATTCAGTGACAGGGACAGGGGTGAGACAGTATATCAGTCAGTCCGTTCGGACAATCCCCGGATTTTTCAGGTGCAAGCGATTCCCGATTGCTGTCACCCGCAAACCTGTCGCAGGAATCCACCGCGATGCGACACGGCAGGGCCCTTGATCTCTTTCCGGAGGCCTGCCTGGTGATGGCGCGCCGGGTTCATTGACCTATACTTGGCAGGTACGTCAAACACGTGATGTACCGCGAGGGCCTTGATTCCCGCTACAAGCGGCACCGCTGTCTTGTGGTATGCCTCACGTTTGCAGGCAGCTATACCATCCCCGAACAAGCAACAACAGGACAGGGAACCATGAACAATAACCAGGGAATCGATTCGGCAACACACGACACTGGCGGGGACAACAGCGATCTCGAGAAACTGGATCTCGAGGACGTCTACAAAAAGCTGGAAAGCACGCCCCGGGGGCTGTCTGCGGCCGAGGCCGAAACACGACTGGACCGGTACGGCCGCAACCAGCTGGAAGACCGCCAGGTCAGCAACCTCGAAAAGTTCCTGCGTTACTTCTGGGGCCCCATCCCCTTCATGATCGAGGCCGCCGCCGGCCTCTCTGCACTGATCGGTCACTGGTCGGATTTCGGCATCATCATGGTGCTGCTGGTCTACAACGCCGTTTCCGGTTTCTGGCAGGAGCGCAAGGCTGCCGACGCCCTCGCCGCCCTGAAGGCGGGCATGGCCCCCAGGGCGCGCGCATTGCGTGACGGGCAATTCTCGCCCATCGATGCCACCGAGGTCGTTCCCGGCGACGTGGTGCGTATCAAGCTCGGCGAGGTCGTACCGGCCGATGTGCGTTTCATAGACGGCGATTACATCAGCATCGACCAGGCCGCACTGACCGGTGAGTCACTGCCGGTGAGCAAGAAGATCGGCGACAGCGGTTACTCCGGCAGCATCGCCAGGAAGGGCGAGATGACGGCCGTGGTCATCGCTACCGGCAACAATACCTTTTTCGGGCGTACCGCCAGCCTGGTCGCCTCCGCCGGCGGTGGTGTCTCCCATTCACAGAAGGCCGTTGCCCAGATCGGCGACTTTCTCATTATCCTCTCCCTCATCCTGGCCTTCCTGCTGGTGGGATTCGAGTTCTACCGCGACATCGTCGCGGAAGATGACTGGCACTGGTCCGACCTGGTGGACATCCTGCGACTGGTGCTGGTGCTGCTGATTGCATCCATCCCGGTGGCCATGCCGACCGTCATGACCGTCACCAATGCCCTGGGTGCACTGGCGCTGTCGAAGAAAAAAGCCATTGTCTCCCGGCTGGAGGCCATCGAGGAGCTGGCCGGTGTCGACGTACTCTGCTCGGACAAGACCGGCACCCTCACCAAGAACCAGTTGACCCTCACCGAGCCGATCCCGTTTGGCGAGGTCGATGCACAGGCGATCATCCTCGGTGGCGCACTGGCCTCGCAAAGAGACGGTGACGACAGCATTGACCTGGCAGTGATTGCCGGGCTCAAGCAGCCGGAGATACTCGACAGCTATACACAGACCCGCTTCGTCCCCTTCGACCCGGTCAGCAAGCGCACCGAGGGAGACGTCACCGATGCGCAGGGCAAGGCCCTGAAATACACCAAGGGTGCACCCCAGGTGATTATCGGCTTATGCACCCTCGATGACGACACCCGGACCAGGGCCGTGAAAACGGTGGCAGAGCTGGCGGCGAAGGGCGAGCGCGCCCTCGGCGTGGCGCAATCGACAGACGACGGCAACAGCTGGAACTTCCTCGGCATCCTGCCGATGCAGGACCCGCCGCGGGATGACTCCAGGGAAACCATCCAGCGCGCCAGGGAACACGGCCTCAAGGTCAAGATGGTCACCGGCGACGACGTCGCTATCGGCAGCGAGATCTCGGCCGAACTGGGCATGGGCACCCACCTGCAGGCCGCCGCGGACCTGTTCACCAGCGACATGGACATGAGCCACCTGCCGGAGCAGATCACCGCATGCGTGGAAAAGGCCGACGGCTTTGGCCGGGTGTTCCCTGAACACAAGTACGGCATCGTCAAGGCACTGCAGGACCGGGGCCATATCGTTGCCATGACCGGCGACGGGGTCAACGACGCACCGGCACTCAAGCAGGCCGACTGCGGCGTGGCGGTGAGTGGCGCCACGGATGCCGCCCGCGCTGCCGCGGCACTGATACTCACCGCACCGGGCCTGTCGACGATCATCGATGCCATCGACGAGGCCCGCAGGATCTTCGAGCGCATCATTAACTACGTCGTCTACCGGGTGGCCATGACCCTGGACATCATGTTCGTCGTGGTGCTGGGCACGATCTTTTTCGGCTTCTCTCCCCTCACCCCGGTGATGATCATCCTGCTGGCCCTGATGGATGATGTGCCGATCATGACCATTGCCTATGACAACACCCTGCTGCCAAAGCAACCGGTGCGCTGGAACATGCGACGGCTGTTGCTGGGTTCCAGCCTCATGGGCCTGTTATCGGTGGCGCAGAGTTTCGGCCTGCTGCTCGTCGGCATGGAATGGTTGAGTAATCCCGAGTGGCAGTCCTGGATAAAATTGACCCGGGAGCAGATCCAGACCGCAGTATTCCTGCAACTTGTTGCCGGCGGTCACCTGCTGCTGTTCGTGGTGCGCTCCCGCGGGCCGTTCTTCGGCCGCCCCTGGCCAGCCAGCTCGCTGTTCCTCGCCCTGGTGGGCACCCAGGTCCTGGCGGTACTGATGTGCGGTTTTGGCTGGTTTGTGACCGCGATCCCCTGGATCGTCATTGCGATGGTGTGGGCCTATCTCATAGCCTGGATGCTGGTACTCGACGGCGTGAAACTGCTGCTCTATCGCAGGCTCGCTCACGGTTAGCGTTAAGCCCGGCTGCATGCAGCACACCGCTTGGCGGCGATGCGGATCGTTGCCATAGCGCGCCCAGAAAAAAAACAGCCCGTGATTGAACACAACCAAGCAGCCACCTGGATGATCAGCGTTACGGTTTTCATCGTTATAATCACCGGGAGCATTGCAAGCATCATCGTCGTCGAGGCCGCCTCACGTTACGGCATGACGATCGCGTTCCGGGAGTTTGCCCGAACCGGTGTGCCCGTCACGCTTGTTTCACTGCTGGTCGCGGCCGGATGGCCGTGGTTGACAGCCGCAAGCGGTATATCGGAATTACTGTGAAACAGCATTGTTAACCACGAGAACCCTGCCATGACCGTTGAAGAACTTATACACAAGATCAGTACTGCACCCGAGGCAGTCGACTTCACAGAAGTCATCAGCACCATAGATAACGCCTACCAGTACACCCCTGCCCGCTTTTCCAACGGCACGGGCAGCAAGCGCGTCATCAACGAGGCAGGCAGCAACGAGGGCTCCTGCAAGATCCTTGCATTCGCCAGGCTAAACGAATTGACCGAACAACAAACGCTGAATTGCTTTGCAAACTACTACCGTGAAGATGTCCTGCAACACCCTGACAATGACGATCACGCCAATATTCGGAACTTTATGCTGTCAGGCTGGGAAGGTATTGAATTCGAGAGCGAGGCCTTGCAGCCACGCTAGTGCCGGCAACAGGCCGCGCCTTGCTGGCGGCTACTGGGCCCGGTAAAACGCTGCCTGTTTCCCTGTTCGATTAAAGCAACGACTCAATAGGTACTCTTTCGATCAAGGCGCTCCAGCCGGGCCTGCTGTTGCTCCAGGTCGAATTCAAGCTCGACAAGCTCGTCTTCAACGCTGTGCATGTCATCCTGCAACTCGTTGAGCTCGTAGAGGATCATTACCCGTTGATCGCTCTTGAGACCATCGCCGACCAGGTCGGCCAGCTTTTCGGCCCGGGTTTGTTCCAGGCTTGAGAGTGTTTGCTTGTGGCTGTTGATGCGTGAATGGGTCTGGTTGACCGCCGTGCGCGCCAGGTAGAGCTTTCGACCGGCGTTGTAGGCCTCGCGAAAATCGCCGGCCAGTGCGGCCGGACAAACCGCGGCCAGGCCACGGCCGGCGTTGCCAAGACGGAAGCCGTTCTCCGCCTTGCAGTACTCGCGCAAGCCTTCTGCGCGGCCGGCGTTATATTCATCCAGGTCGGGCACCACGGCGTGTTTTGCACAGTCCTCGCGGTACTCGCCCACCACAGTGGCGGATTTACCGGCCGCGCCGTCCTGGTACCCGATCAGTCGCCAGTCTGCGAGCTGACATTCGTCCTTGTTGAGGGTGGCACAGCCCTGCAACAACACGGACAGCGACAAGAGTGAGGCGGCGAACAGGTAATGAAGTCGACGTTTTGCAGTCATGCGATGAGCTTCTCTCTCGTGCCTGCAGCGGCGGGTGCCTGCAGATTCCTTCTATATAGCGTCCCCTATTCGGAAAACTTGCCGGTGGCAAGCGTTCACGACAGAACTGTGTCCCGGGTCGCATCTGACCGGCCTAAACCCGCACCCGGCAGTCAGCGCGGATACCGTGACCTTGCCGGTATGCGAGGGCGGGCGATCTAGGTCGTATCCTCCGCGGCCAGTTCCCGCTCGAGCTGGCGCCGCACCCGTTTTGGCGAACCGGTGTGCCGTGCCAGCAGGTCGTAGGCGACGGGGACCACGAACAGGGTGAAGAAGGTGGCCGACAGGATGCCGGACAGCACCACGGTGCCGATGACGGTGCGCGTTTCCGTGCCGGCGCCGGATGACAGCAACAACGGAATGGAGCCGGCCGCGGTGGTTATGCCGGTCATGATGATCGGCCGCAGGCGGATGTCGGCGGCCTCGACCAGTGCCTCGCGGAACGGCTGGCCGGCATCGCGCAACTGGTTGGCAAACTCCACGATCAGGATCCCGTTCTTGGCGGACAGCCCCACCAGCATGATCAGGCCGATCTGGCTGTACAGATTGAGCGTCTGGCCGGTCACATACAGACCGAACAGGGCGCCGACCATGGCGAGCGGCACCGTCAGCATGATCACAAACGGATGCACCCAGCTTTCGAACTGGGCGGCGAGTACCAGAAATACCACCACGATACCGAGCAGGAAGGTGAACAGGATCGCCACGCCGGTCGACTTGTAGTCTTCCGACTGGCCCTTGTAATCGATAATGACCTCGCTGGGCAGATGCTCGTTGACCAGTTGTTCCAGCGCATCGAGCGCATCACCCAGTGCCACGCCGTCACCAAGGTTGGCCTGCAGGGTGATGGCCCGCACCCGGTTGTAGCGGTTCAGGGTGATCGAGTCGGCGAACTCCTCGAGCTGCACCAGGTTGGAAAGCGGGATCAGTTGCTGCGTGCGTTGCGAGCGCACGTAGATGTTTTCCATGCTGGTCGGTGTACGCTGGGCAGCACGCTCGCCTTCCAGGATGACATCGTACTCCTCGCCGGCGTCGATGTAGGTGGTCACGCGGCGTGAACCGAGCAGCGTTTCCAGCGTGCGCCCGATACTGCCAACGGTGACGCCGAGTTCCGCGGCACGGTCATAGTCGATGACCACGCGCAGCTGTGGCTTGGTTTCCTTGTAGTCCCAGTCGAGCCCGACCAGGCCGGGATTATTCTCGTTGATCTTCTCCACCAGGGTGTCGCGCCACTGCGCCAGTTGCTCATAGGTACCGCCACCGAGGACAAACTGCACCGGCTTCTGTACACGCGCCCCGAAGCCCTGGCGCATCACCGGAAAGGCACGCACACCTGGCAGGTCCTTGAGCCGCTCGCGCACATCGGCCATGATCTCCCAGGCAGAACGGCGTTGCGACCAGTCACTCAGCACATTGATGACAATACCGGTATTGAAGATCTCGAAGTTGCCGAACGCACGTGGCGCGCGCACCAGCATGCGCGAGATTTCGCCGTTTTCCACCAGCGGCATGAGACGCTGTTCGATCTCCGTCATGTAGGCCGCGATATACGGGTAGGAGGTCCCCTCGGGCCCGGTCACCATCAGGTAGAACACACCACGGTCCTCGCGCGGTGCGTATTCATCGGGAATGTCCTGATACAACCACACGGAACCGCCCAGCAGACCGATGAACACCAGCCCGACAATCCAGTTGCGTTTCAGCGAAGCCTGCAGCGCAGCATGGTAGCCGTTGCGCACGCGAGCAAACACACGGTCCACCAGCCCTGACAGTCGCGAGTGCCGCGTGTCCTTTGGCAGAATCCTGGAGGCCAGCATCGGCGACAGCGACAACGCCACGAAACTGGAGAACATCACGGCGGCGGCCATGGTCAGGGAGAACTCCGAAAACAGCCGGCCAATGTCGCCCTGCAGGAAGGCAATCGGTACAAACACCGCCACCAGTACCACGGTGGTGGCTATCACCGCGAAACCGACCTGGCGGGTACCGCGGTACGCCGCCACCAGCCGTGTTTCGCCATAGCGTTCCATGCGCCGGTGAATATTCTCGATCACCACGATGGCATCATCCACCACCAGACCGATGGCCAGCACCAGCGCCAGCAGGGTGAGAATATTGAGCGAGAAATCCAGCGCCAGCAGCACCATGGAGGTGGCGATCAGCGACACCGGTACGGTCACGGCCGGCACCAGCATGGCGCGCAGGTTGCCCAGGAACAGGTAGATGACGCCGATCACCATGCTGATGGCGATAAACAGTGTCTTGTAGACCTCGCGGATGGCGCCCTCGACAAACACCGAGCTGTCATAGCTCTGCTTGATCGCCATGCCCGCGGGCAGCGTCGGGTTAATGCGCGCCATCTCCGCGCGCGCGGCCTTGGCCACCGCCAGGGTATTCGCCGTCGACTGCTTGGTGATGCCGATGCCCACCATGGGTACGCCGTTGCCGCGGAAGAACAGGCGGTCTTCCGAGGTCCCGCGCTCCACCCGCGCCACGTCGCCGAGCCGCACCAGGTAGCCGTCCTCGCCACGCGCAAGCACCAGTCGGGCGAAGTCCCCGGCATTCTGGAAGGTGCGCTGGGTGCGCACGGTAAACTGACGGTTGTCGGAATCGATACTGCCCGCCGGCAGTTCCAGGTTCTCGGCGCGCAGCGCAGTCTCCACGTCAGCCACCGTCAGGTCGCGCGCGGCGAGTTCGCGGCGATCCAGCCAGATACGCATGGCATACACCTGGCCGCCACCGACGCGTACCCGCGCCACACCGTCCAGTACGGAAAAACGATCCACCAGGTAGCGCCGCGCATAGTCGGTCAGTTCCGGGATACCCATACCCACCCCGGCCAGGTTCAGCCACATGATCACATCTTCATTACTGTCCTGCTTCTGGATATCCGGCGGATCGGCCTCATCCGGCAAGTCGTCGAGGATGGCGGAGACACGGTCGCGGATGTCATTGGCGGCGGCATCGATATCACGATTGATAGCGAACTCCACGGTGACGCGCGAACGCCCGTCCTCGCTGATGGAGGCGATGGTGCGAATTCCCTCGATGCCGGAGATGCGATCCTCGATCAGCTCGGTAATCCGGTTTTCCACCACGTTCGCGGCCGCCCCCGGATAGGTCGTGTCCACGGTGACAATTGGCGGATCGATGTCCGGGTATTCGCGCAACGGCAGGCGGTCAAAGGACAACAGGCCAAAGGCGATCAGCAACAAGGACAGAACCGCGGCGAATACCGGCCGGGTTACCGAGATATCCGAGAGGATCATTCGGAACGAGGGCTGCCGGGTAGCGAGCGCAACAGCTCGGCAAGCGGCAGGCTGCCGTCGTCAATCGCGCTAACGGTCACCGCCGCGCCCGGGCGGATCTTCATGTGGCCGTGTGTCACCACCTGCTCACCCGCACTCAGTCCATCCACCACCTCGACCTGTCCGGGTCGACGGCTGCCAATGCGGATCTCGCGATTCTGCACCGTGTTGTCATCGCCCACGACATACACGAATTGCTGCTCACCCAGTGGTTGCAGCGCCTCTTCCGGAATAATCAACGCCCTGCGCGGATTCTTCAGCAGCCTCACCAGCATCAGCATACCGGGCTTGAGCAGACGTTGCGGATTCGGCAACAGGGCGCGCACGCGAATGGAACGCGTTGCCGGATCAATGCGGCTGTTCACCGACTTGACGCTGCCGCTGAACTCGCGCCCGGCAAAGGCACGGCTGCTGGCAATCACCTCAAGGCCGGGATGCAACACCTCCAGGTAGGTGGCGGACAGCGGAAACTCCAGCTTCATGACGCTGTCATCATCCAGCGTCGTGATCAGCTCTCCGGGCTGTACCAGCGCACCCACGCTCAAATCGCGCAGGCCAACGATGCCGGCAAACGGCGCCTTGATCAGCCGATCGGCCAGCCGTGACTCGATCGCCGCCAGCCGCGCCCGCGCGGTTTGCGATTGACGCTGGCGTTCATCGAGCAGTGACTGGGCAGCCGTGCCCTCTTCAGCCAGCGGCTTGATTCGCTGGTACTGGCGGTAGGCCTCGCTGGCAGTGGCGCGCGCCTCTTCCAGCTGGGCGTGTTCCTCCCGACTGGTCATCTCGACCAGCACCTGGCCCTTTTCCACGCGGTCACCGTCGTCGAAATGAATAACGCTGATGGTTTCCGTGACCGTGGCGGTCAGCTCAACCGACTCATTCGCCAGCAGGGTTCCCAGCGCCTCGAGGGTATCGGCGAAATCGATCAGACGCACGGGTGCCACAATGACCCCGGGGGGCGGCGGCCCGGCCGCCAGCGCTACGCCGCTGAACAGGGTCGCAGCAACACACAACAGGCGTGGCCAGACTGGACTGAGGATTCGGATCATGGGGTTGCGATGTTGTTCCCGGGTTGTCGGCACAGCATATTCCTGATGTCGAAAGACTGCCAGCTACTCTTGCAGACAGTGCCTGGTTGCGTGAAGTTCAGGCGCCATCACCCTCACCCCGCTAGAGGTGCATTATCGCCACGAACCGCTATGCTGGGTACCATGATAACGGAACGCCATTTACTGCGGTTCCCCTGCTTGCTGGCCGGCCTGTTGCTGGTCGCCGCGGCGGCAGCACAGGAACAAAGTGTCCGCCCGGGCATCAACAATCACTTCATGGACCCGGACTGGCGGCAGTGGGTCAACACCTTCGAACGCCCCGGGCGCGAGGTCTACGACCGGCGCCATGCCATCGTCGCCGCCAGCCAGGTGCGCCCGGGCATGGACGTCGCCGATATCGGTGCCGGCACCGGGCTGTTTACCCGCCTGTTTGCAACCGCCGTCGAACCGGGCGGCACGGTCTATGCCATCGACATCGCCAGCACCTTTGTCGACAACACCCTGCGCAGCAGCCGCGAACAGGGCCTTAGCAATGTCACGGGGATCGTCAACACCGCCACGGATACCGGTCTCCCGGCCAGCTCCATAGACCTCGCGTTTCTCACCGACACCTACCATCACTTTGAGTACCCGCGGCAGATGCTCGCCTCCATCGACCAGGCGTTGCGTAATCAGGGGCGTCTGATCATTATCGATTTCCGTCGTGACCCGCGTGTCAGCACGAACTGGGTCATGGGCCACGTGCGCGGCAACAAGGCGCAGGTCATCGAGGAAGTACAGGCGGCCGGTTTCCGGCTGGTGGCTGACAAGGCGTTGTTGCGGACCAACTTCTTTCTGGAGTTTGTAAAGGCCGCGCAGCAAACAGGCGAACAGTAAGTCTTTGCGATTGCCGTCCTTCCCGGCCCCGCCGGGAAACCACCCGGGTCAGCTTCATTGAAGGACCTGCCACGACCAGGCCGCTCGCGGCCGACCGGAACTGCGTAACGGTCGCTTGACGCGCAGGGTATTTTCACACCATCCTTGAAACGATGAAGCCTGCAACGTGTTTTCGCCCGCGCTGTTCATGGAGCGCCTGGAGCCTGGTCATCTGCGCCTGTATCAACCTGTCCGCATGCAGTTCCTTTCCTGACTGGCGCCCGCCCTGGATACACTCACAGCCCCCTGCCCCCAGCGACAGCTTTCTGCTTCCGCCGCAAGGCACAGATGTCGTGGGCAGGATTCAGATAACGACCGCACATCAAGAGGACACGCTGTCCGATATTGCACGTCGCTACGATCTGGGTTTCGAGGAAATTGTCGCCGCCAATCCCGGCGTGGACCCGTGGCTGCCTGGCGAGGGAACCCGGGTAATCCTGCCCACGCAGTTTGTGCTGCCGGATG
>Ga0316197_10003326_pt1 | contig 11457 bp, 9 predicted proteins | sample OudBiesiAoxic_MG_FD_204939 | JGI IMG/M metagenome (GOLD analysis project Ga0316197, IMG submission 204939) | Coastal sediment microbial communities from Oude Bieten Haven, Netherlands - site A oxic | ecosystem: Environmental > Aquatic > Marine > Coastal > Sediment | place: Netherlands...
GAACTACGAAGCGTTAATACGTTAAAAACTATTCTCAAACTCGCTGGGTAACTTGCGTTCCGTCCCGTGTCTGTGGATGCGCATTATAGGGATCTTGAAAAGGTAAGCAAGCGTTTTATTGCAATTAAATCATTATTTTTAGTATTTAAAAAAATGTGTTCAAATAACAAACAAACGCAGGCTTTTTTGCTTAAATATCACTCACACCAGCGCTTACTTGCTTGGTGTTGTATCTTCAAATGATCCATTACTCTCGCGACCATAAAGTCCTGTAGCTCTTCAATAGTTGTTGGTTGATGATAAAAACCAGGCGCTAAAGGCATAACAGTGGCTCCTAGTTCAGAAAGAGTGAGCATATTTTTCAAATGTAAGGTAGAAAAAGGTGTTTCTCTCGGCATTACAATTAACTGCCCCCTCTCTTTAAATACAACATCCGCTGCACGTTCTATTAAATTATTTGATAAACCTTGTGAAATTGAAGCAAGTGTTCCGCAACTACATGGACAAACGACCATTTTTTTAGGCGCAGACGATCCTGACGCTACAGGTGAAAACCAGTCTTTTGACGTTAATGCTGTAATTTGTCCTTGTTTACTATCAAAGCGAGTTATTAAATATTCATTCAACGCTACGATATCGACTGGCCAATCTTCATCAACTTCTGTTTTTAATACTATTTGTGCCGCTTCAGATAAAATTAAATATACTTTGACGTTTGCATTCACCATTGACTGTAATAAACGCAAAAAATACCCACTGCCTGAAGCCCCAGTTACACCTAAAGTCACGGTATCGTTATATTGCATAGTCATCTATATGTTCATCCTATAATTTATCTAATAATTTTTGGTGAATATTCGCAAAACTACCATTACTCATGATCAAGATATGATCACTAGGTTTAGCGTATTTAACTAATTGTTCCACTAAGTCATCTATATCCGTTTCTACATTCACTGCTTTGCCTTGTTCTGCAAACAACTCTTTCATAGACCATTGAATACTTTTATCTTCAAAACAATAAATACTATCTGCCAAAGCCAATGAGTTAACTAATGCTTCTTTATGTATTCCTAATTTCATTGTATTTGAACGTGGCTCTAACACAGCAATAATTCTTTCATTTCCGACCTTTGCACGTAGACCTGCTAGCGTCGTTTTTACTGCGGTAGGATGATGAGCGAAATCGTCATACACTGTAATATTGTTAACTTTGCCTTTAATTTCCATGCGACGTTTAATACTTTTAAATTCAGCCAATGCTTGAATTGATATTTCAGGAGTCACGCCAACATGCCTCGCAGCCGCAATCGCAGCTAATGCGTTATCAACATTATGGTCGCCCATTAAATTCCAGTTCACTTGACCTTGTTTATCTCCGTTTAGGTTTACTTCGAACTGCGTACCATCTTCTTTAACCTTTTGTGCAGACCAATTTTCACCTAAATACTCTACTTCACTCCAACATCCCATATGTTTGACAGACATTAACGCTTCATCTTTATTTGGGATGAAAACACGGCCAGTACTTGGAACTGTTCTCAATAAATGATGGAATTGTTTTTTAATCGCATTTAAATCTTCAAAGATATCTGCATGATCAAACTCTAAGTTATTCAGCACTAAGGTTCTTGGGTGATAATGCACAAACTTAGAACGTTTATCAAAAAAAGCACTATCGTATTCATCAGCTTCAATCACAAAAAATGGTGTTTCCCCTAAACGGGCAGATAAACCAAAATTCTCTGGCACACCACCGATGAGGAAACCCGGTTGCATATTGGCATACTCTAAAATCCAAGCGAGCATACTAGAGGTTGATGTTTTGCCATGCGTTCCTGCAACCGCTAATACCCAACGGTCTTTCAAAACATGTTCCAACAACCACTGCGGGCCTGAAATATAAGGTATTTGTTTATCTAGTACGGCTTCTACACAAGGATTTCCACGGCTCATTGCATTACCAATCACCACAAGGTCAGGTTTACAATCTAATTGGCTTGGATCAAAGCCTTGAATAAGTTCAATCCCTTGCTCTTCTAACTGTGTACTCATCGGCGGATAGACATTTTTATCTGAACCTGTGACTTTATAGCCTAAGGATTTAGCAAGAATCGCAACACCGCCCATGAACGTGCCGCAAATACCAAGAATATGAATATGCATGTAACCTCAATATTAGAAATAGGGATAATATAAGGGATGTTATCAAATATTAAACTTAAGTGGTTGTAAGAAAATTAAAAATTGGTAATAAAAAAGGCGAGCCTCATCATAAGGCTCGCCTTTCAGCATTATTTTTAAGAAAGTTTAAACTATATGTTTAACCTTCAAATGCAGCTTGTAAAAAAGGAATAATTTGTTTTTTACGGCTTACAACACCTGGCAATTCAAACATATGATCAGTTACAGTGCTGTTTAAAGCTGTTGCGACTTTGTTCGCATCTTTAGAGATGATTAATGCAGTCGTATCTAGTTTATTAATATCAGTTAATAACACTATCGTAGAATGATAGCCTTTATCTGCTTGTAGTTGTCCCATTTCTATCAGCATATCGCCTTTCTTAGAAAAAGCAGTCTCTAAAGATGTTAATTCGAGTTGTCCAATAGCTAGTTTCTCACCCGCCATTTCAAATACTTTTTGGTCACGTAAAATAAGCTCAGCGGCGGATACAGACTTAATATCTGATTTAGCTTCAAATTGAGCAGTTGCAAATGCTTGAATATCGTCAACGCCAGCAATTGCTGCTAATTCGTTTGCTGCAACCACATCCATCTCTGTACAAGTAGGACCTTGGAAGTTAACCGTATCAGATATGATCGCACCCATCATCATTTTTGCTACTGGTGCATCAGGTGTGTGATTATTAAATTTGTACATATTATAAATAATCGTAGCACTACAACCAACAGGCCAGATCCAACATTCCAGAGGAGTAGAAGTAGTGATATCGCCTAATTTATGATGATCTACAATCCCTAAGATCGTTGCTTTCTTCATATCAGCAGTACCTTGTCCCCAATCTGAATAATCTACGATAAAGATTTCTTCACCCGCGACTTCAGTACGGATTTCAGGTTGTGGTAAGCCAGATTGTTCTAATAAGAATAACGCTTCAGGGTTGGGCTCGCCTTGTAGAGCAGGGGTTGCTGTTTTGCCCATTTTATTAAATAAACTTGCAAGGCCGATAGCACTACATAAACTATCACAATCTGGGTTTTGGTGTCCTAATACAATCATCGATTTATCCAATATGTTATGAGTTAATTTATAGATAGAATACCTTATCCTGCCGGTTATTTTAAGTATAATTCTTTATCTAATTTAACGTTAATAAAGTTTTTAGTTTTCAGATTGCGTTAATTGTCTATATTTATACCTTGTCTCGAGCTCATAACCTGTCTAAAACAAGCTCTGAGCAGATCTAAAAATTAAATCGTTATTTCAAATCACTCACAACCGACCAAAGAATGTTATCTATCCAAAGCTGATTGTTTATTGGTTTTTGTTGCCCTAGATTCATCTGCTTTTTTTCAAAAGGTCAGAACGCATGGGTTAGGATCTTTAACTATTGTTAATTATCCTTCTTTCATAGAAAGTACATTAAACATTAATAACACTATTGTGAATGAAAGCAATTGGTGTGCTCACATTTGAAAAAAACACCAATTAATAGTATTAGATTGAAGCCATATTATAAGATAGTAGCTGATCGCCAGATGATTAATATTAAAACAACTAGAGTGTGTTGTAGCAAAGCCTACAAACAATAAAAAAATAGATATAAAATTCAAATACCATCAGCTAACTTAGTAGTTTTTGTGGAGCACTACGTGGTAAACAATGTCATTTAAAGTTTTGCGATTCATTTGTTAAGAAAGCTAAATGAATAAAACCGTTAGCTATAACGCGATAGGAACCAGAAGCCAGAGAGTTGAAATAATTCGTCACTCTGGCTTCTGGTATTAGGGTGCAAAGTAAATTAAATCGATTGTTTACTTATTTGACCATTAACTTGTCTCCAGATACCTTTGGAGTTGTCATCACGCAATACATCAGGTAGTAATGCTTGTGGGAAATTTTGATATGAAACAGGACGTAACCAACGATAAATTGCACCTGATCCTACCGAAGTACTATTACTCATTGTTGCTGCAGGGTAAGCTCCCCCATGTACCATGCTGTGGCATACCTCAACCCCCGTTGGCCATCCATTTAATAAGACACGCCCCACCTTATTATTCAAAATAGTGGTTAAACGTTCAGCTTGGTCAAAATCTTCTTCATTACAATGAATCGTTGCGGTTAAATGCCCTCTTAATTTTTCACTTAACTCTTGTAACTGTTCATTATCTTTACAGCTAATAATAAGTGCTTGAGGGCCAAATATTTCTTCCTCAAAATCTGGATTGTTTAACCAATCTTGAGCTGAAATTTGATACAGCTTAGCTAATACTTTGCCATCTTCAGCGCGATTGGTAACTTTAGTTATGTTGGGCTCCAACTCCCTCTTCTTACACGATGCAAGATAACTCTGTTTAATACCTTGGGTTAGAAGAGTATATGGTTGTTGCGAGGCAAGTAGCAACTGTGACTGTTTAACGAATGTGTCAAGTCCTAGCCCTTCAATTGCAAAAATCAATCCAGGCTTGGTACAAAACTGCCCTGCTCCCATTGTCATCGATAGCACAAATTGTTCTGCTAGTTGTGCTGCATTTTTCTCCAATTGATTTTTAAGTAAATAAACGGGATTAGCTGAACCAAGCTCGCCATAAAACGGAATCGGCTCAGGGCGAGAAGTTGCAATATCCATTAACAGTCGTCCAACGGTGGTAGATCCAGTGAAACCAACAGCTTTAATATTAGGGTGCCGAACTAATTCGCTTCCCAGTTCATTAGTTGTGCCTTGTAACAAAGTGAAAACGCCAGCAGGAAGATGACAATCAGACAACGCCCTGTTGATGCACTGTTCAACAAGTTCACTAGTACCAGGGTGTGCAGGATGGCCTTTCATGATAACAGGGCAACCAGCAGCTAATGCAGAAGCTGTATCACCACCAGCAGTTGAGAAAGCTAGCGGAAAGTTGGACGCACCAAAAACAGCCACAGGCCCGATAGCAACATTATGTGAACGAATATCTGGTTTAGCTACAGGTTGACGACCTGAATCTGCCGTATCTATTACTGCTTGCTGCCAACCTTCATTCAGTAAGTTATTTGCAAACAAGTTTAGCTGACCAATTGTACGACCTAACTCACCGTTTAGACGGGCTTCTGGTAAACCCGATTCAAGTTGTGCTCTACTTACAATTACAGCTCGATTATCCTCTAGCTGCTGAGCAATCGTTTGTAAAAAAGTAGCGCGCTGTTGACTAGTTGTAGACTTATATTCTAAGAAGCAATCTTGCGCGACTTGTGCGGCATGATTGATGTTAAGCAAAGAATCTTGCTTAAAATCGCCAACCAGTTTAGTGCCATCAACAGGATTAACGGCTTGAAAAGTATCTGTAACACGGTTGTTCGCTGTATTTACATCTATGGTAGAGCTCGACATAACTATTCCTTAACTATATGAATTACTAATTATTGTATTTATTTCACTTCAAAACCAAATGCATACGGATCATCTTCATCTACCCAAATGGTATTGTGACCATACACTTTTGCCCAACCCTCGATACTTGGATTGATCCCTTGATATGAACCAACTTGAGCGGAGGACTCCACTCGGCCTTTAAACATACTTCCAATAATGCTTTCATGAATAAATTCCTCACCAACTTTTAACTTACCTTTGGCATACCACTGTGCCATTCTTGCACTGGTTCCTGTGCCACATGGAGATCTATCAATCGCGCGATCGCCATAAAATACAGCGTTACGAGCTACTGCTTCCGGCTGAGTTGGTTCACCTGTCCATAAAACGTGGCTTACACCATTAACGGTAGGGTCTTCTGGGTGAACACATTTAACTGCTTTATCAACGGCTTCACGCACTAATGGGCTAAGTTGTAGAATTTGATCAGGACTGAAATGCTCTAAGCCTTTATAGTTTTTTTGTGGATCGACAATGGCGTAGAAATTACCACCATAGGAGACATCAACGATCAGTTCTCCAAGAGTTGGAATATTTATAACTACATCGGTGTGCGCTAAATAGGAGGAGATATTGTAGATTCTGACCGACTCAACTTTGCCATTGACTTGTTGATATTCGATCCTTATTTGCCCAGCAGGTACATCAAGAATGAGTTGGCCTGGTACTTTTGGAGTAATAATGGCATTTTCTATCGCAGAAGTAACAGTACCAATAGTGCCGTGACCGCACATTGGTAAACAGCCGCTGGTTTCTATAAATAAAATAGAAGCATCAGCATTACTTGAACAAGGAGGTAGCACTATTGATCCTGACATCATAGAGTGACCTCTTGGTTCAAACATCAACGCTTGCCTTATCCAGTCAAACTCTTTTAGAAAATACTGTCTTTTCTCACTCATGTTGTTACCAATAAGTGTTGGGTAGCCCCCAGCAACTAATCTAACAGGGTTACCACATGTGTGAGCATCAATACAAAAAAATGTTCCCTTTCTCATTTTTACTTTCTCCTTTAAATCACACCTTTCAAAATGTTAAAGCAATGTTAATATATACTATCGTATATTTTATACAATTATATTTTAGGATAAATGTGATGAAAAATAATACAGAATTAGACATTATTATTATTGGCGGTGGCGTGGTCGGTTTATGTTGCGCATACCGTTTACAAAAGAGTGGTTTGAAAACTCGTATTATCGAGAGTAAAGGTATTGCAGAAGGTTGTTCAAAAGGTAATGCCGGACACTTCGCCACAGAACAAATATTCCCATTATCTTCACCTTCACTGCTACCTCAATTACCAAAAATGCTATTTGATCCTCAGAGCCCTGTATCAATTCGTTGGCGAGATATTCTACAAACCATCCCTTGGATGTTTCATTTTTTGTTCAATGCGAGGACGGAACAATTTAATAAAGGAACCTCTGCATTAATAGAGCTCAATAAATATTCACTTAATGCATGGCAAGATCTGCTTACGGAAATTGATCAACTCCATATGCTCAAAGATGAAGGTTCTATGTTGGTATTTGAAACAGAGGAAGCCTTTAAAAGTTATCGCCCTGTTCTGGACAAACTACTGCTAAACAAAGTTGATGCGATTGTTATTGACGGTAACGAAGCGCGCCGAAAAGAACCCAATTTAAGTAGTAATGTCAAACACGCGATTCTTTTTCCAAATACAGGGCACACTATTGAACCTCTTGATTTATGCCTTTTAATATCTGAGTCTTACAAAAAAATTGGAGGGGAAATAATCATTGATAAAGTTGAGGACATCTCGGCTTCAGAGTCCGGTTGTAGCATGAAAACATTACGTTTAGGGGAGATAAAATCAAACAAAGTGGTACTTGCAGCAGGAGTATGGTCTGCAAAGTTTGCCAAACAACTCACTAATATTAATCCGCCTCTACTTGCGGAACGAGGTTATCACTTAATGATACCTAAACCGCAACATTCAATATCAATGGCCATAAGCTCAGCAGAAAGAAAGTTTATTATGACACCAATGAATGGTGGATTGCGTTTAGCAGGAACCATTGAATATGCCCATGTTGACGCAGCTGAAAATCCGCACCGTTCCAATATGTTACAGCAACATGCCAACGCGCTTATCCCAAACTTATCAAAACAAAAAGGAACTGCATGGATGGGTTCCAGACCATCATTACCCGACTCATTACCGGTGATCGATTCAGTGTGTGATGGACGAGTGTTGATGGCATTTGGGCATCAACATTTAGGATTAACTCAAGCAGCTTTCACCGCCGATTTAATTTTGTCATTAGAGCAAACGCAACCGACAAAAATAGATCTTAAGCCCTATTCCATTTCACGCTTCATTTAAAAACTCGCCATTTTATATTGTATACAATATAAAATACTGCTAGGTTTGTTATGAGTTTGTTAACGGACGTTAATAAGTCGAAGGAAAAATACGCTTAAATCCTCTTATAAATAAGCGTAAATCAAACAAAATGGAGAAGCTCAATGTTAAATAGTATCAATCTAAAACCTTACATATTACTTCCTATATTTTTAGGTATCTCACTTAACGCCTACAGTGCGGATAAGTTAACCGTTGTATCTTGGGGCGGCTCATTTACCAAAAGCCAGGTAGAGGCGTACCACAAACCATATATCAAAGAGACGGGGGTTGAGATCGTTTCTGAAGATTTTAATGGCGGATTGGCTGAAATTAAAGCACAAGTAGAATCAGGCAATGTGACGTGGGATCTTGTCTCTTTAGATAAACCAGACATTGTAAGAGGTTGTGCTGAAGGGTTATTAGAGACATTTGACCCATCGATTTTACCAGCAGGTGATGACGGTACTCCGGCTAAAGATGATTTCATTGAAGGTGCAATTCATAAATGTGCCGTTAACTCCATTGTTGTTTCGACTATTTTAGCCATAAATGAGAACCAATTTAAAGGTAAAGCAAAGCCAACTAAGATGACCGACCTTTTTGATCTTAAAAAATTCCCTGGCCGTCGTGGCTTACAAAAAATTCCACAAGGTAACATGGAGTGGGCTCTGTTAGCAGATGGTGTCTCTGCTGAAGATGTCTATGCACAGTTAGAAACACGCGAAGGTCGTGATCGTGCATTTAACAAGCTAAATACGATTAAAGAACACGTGTTTTGGTGGACTACTGGCGCTCAAGCACCGCAGATGTTAGCGGATGGTGAAGTGGTTATTTCGTCTGCATTTAATGGGCGTATTTCGAATGCTAAACGAGATGAAAACCAACCCTTTAAAATTATTTGGGATCGTCAGATGGGTTACATGAACGGTTGGGCTATTCCTAAAGGTAGTAAGAACTTAGAACGCGCAATTGAGTTTGTTGTGTTCTCTTCTAAAACTAAACCTTTGGCAAAGCAAGCCGCATATGTTTCCTATGGTCCGACGCGTAAGTCATCGACCATTAATATGGATAAAGCGCTGTTAGACACACTTCCGACTGCACCACAAAACTTTGAAACGGCTTTCTTAGTAAATGATGAATGGTGGGGTGATTACGCCGATGAATTGAACGAAGAGTTTAATACTTGGTTAGCTAAGTAATAAAAATAAATTGGTGCGGCTTAGTTCATTTTGAATTACCGCACCTATTTTTTTAGACAATATTTTATATCAAAAAAGGGGTTAACATGAAAGTTAACTGGAAAGACGTATACCCTGCTGTTAGTACACAGTTTAATGCAGACCAATCACTGAACATTAAAGCAAATCAACAGGTGATTGATAATCAAATAAATGATGGTATTGATGGGATTATCTGCCTAGATACTGAGGGTGAAAATTGCTCATTATCACCAGAAGAAAAAAGATTAATTTTAACGGCAACTCAAGAAGTCGTGGCAATTTTTGGTCTTGCATCGCAAGGCCTATACGCTGAAGCATTACAGCTATATCGTTGGTTCCTTCCACTATTGAAACTGGACACGATTCCTACTTTGGTTCAATGCATCAAGTTAGCAGAGCATCTCTGCGGTCGGGGTTCTGAAGTATTTAGCGCCCCTCGTTTGCCATTAGAAGGTGCTGAACGTGAGCTATTATCCAATTAGTTGAAAAATCTATAGCAACACGCCCTGATCTTAATATGTACCGCTAACACTTGGGTGCTATCTGAATGAAATGAGTAAGGCTAAAGGCTACACATTTTATTTTAATAATTTGGAGACAGTAATGAATAGTCAATATGTTAGTTTTAAGAAAGTTCAAAAGACTTATGATGGTGAACAACTGGTAGTAAAAAACTTTAATCTTGATATCGCTGAGGGAGAGTTTGTCACAATGCTTGGGCCGTCAGGTTCAGGTAAAACAACCTGCTTAATGATGTTAGCTGGTTTTGAAACTGCCACTAATGGTGATATCTATATTGACCAAGTAGCAGTAAATAATTTAGCCCCCCATAAACGAGATATAGGCATGGTGTTTCAAAATTATGCACTGTTTCCACATATGACTATTGCAGAAAATTTAGCATTTCCTCTGAAGGCACGAAAAATGCCGACTGATATGATTGAGAAAAAAGTAAAGAATATTTTAGATATGGTCGAGTTAGGCCATGTTGCAACCCGTCGACCAGGCCAACTTTCTGGCGGACAACAACAACGCATTGCGCTTGCTCGAGCCTTAGTGTTTGAACCAAAATTAGTACTAATGGATGAACCCTTAGGGGCGTTAGACAAACAACTTCGTGAACAGATGCAATATGAAATTAAGCGTCTTCATCAAAAACTGGGTATTACCATATTATATGTCACTCACGATCAGACGGAAGCACTTACGATGTCTGACAGAATTGCAGTTTTTAATGAAGGTGTCGTTCAGCAACTAGCAAGCCCAACCGATCTATATGAAAACCCAGAAAATACCTTTGTAGCACAATTTATTGGTGAAAATAATCAGCTACAAGGATCTGTTGAGGAATTTAACAGTGATCATTGTGTCATTAATATTGGCAAAGAGAAAGTCAAAGCAAGAGCTGTAAAAGTCACTAATATTGGAGAGAATAGCACATTATCTATAAGACCCGAAAATGTGGTATTAGACCCAGAGATTGGAAAATTCGATAATATATTCCAAGCAAAAACCCAAGAAGTTATCTACCACGGAGACCATTTAAGGTTGGTTGTAGAGCTGCTAGGCAATCGTAATTTTGTGGTAAAAGTTCCAAGCACTTCAAGCCATAATTTAATGATTGGCGAAACAATTTCACTCGGGTGGTCAAGTCATGACTGTCACGCATTGAATGCTGTAGCAAGTTAATTTGATTTACCTAATTCAACAGGAAGCAAGGAGATAAGTATGCATCTGGAGCTGACGAGTTTGCCCTCTGTAGTGGATATGCAAGATCCGTTAAATGAAGATCAAGCCAAACTAAAACAAAACTTACAAAAAGCCGAGCGCAAAAAGCGTTTACGTTCTTTAATGTTAACCCTACCATTGCTCGCATTTATTATGATCACTTTTGTAGTGCCGATTGCAGAAATGTTATATCGCAGTATCGATAATCCATTGATTGCAAAAAACCTGCCTAATACGGTGAAATCACTTTCTCAGTGGGAGCAACAAGGCCTTCCTGACAAAGAGGCTTATAATGCACTGGCGGAGGAGCTTATTCGGTTATACCAAAGCAAGTCTTTACCACCATTAGCAAGTCGCTTAAATATTGAAGTCGCAGGGATGCGTAGCTTGATGATGAAAACAGGTAGGAAACTGAGTACTTTTGAGCAAATTAATGACTACAAAACGGCGATGATAAAAATAGATAAACGCTGGAATAATATCGAATATTGGGGTGCTATTAAAAATTTAAGCTCTAAATTTACTATTAGTTACTACTTGG
>Ga0316197_10003327_pt1 | contig 11453 bp, 5 predicted proteins | sample OudBiesiAoxic_MG_FD_204939 | JGI IMG/M metagenome (GOLD analysis project Ga0316197, IMG submission 204939) | Coastal sediment microbial communities from Oude Bieten Haven, Netherlands - site A oxic | ecosystem: Environmental > Aquatic > Marine > Coastal > Sediment | place: Netherlands...
GCGGCACATGAATGCGGCCACGTGCAAGGGCGTATTGCCGTCCCGGTTGCTGTGATCGACGCGTGCTCCGCTGTCGAGCAGCAAGGAAGCGATCTCGAGGTGGCCGCGGAAGGCGGCGGTGCTCAGGGGGGGCGACCCATCGCCGCTCGCCCTGCGGTTGATGCCGGCTCCAGCTTTGATCAATTTTTTCGTCTCCTCGAGATCGCCGCGATTGATGGCTCGGGTCAGGGCATTGCGCAGCGCGTCAGGGTTCTGCTGTCTGCGGAGCTCGTCCGCACCGGACCTATTTTCGGCGACGTGGAAGATGAAATCATTGCTGAACAAGCCCTGTGGGTTCTGCACCTGTAGGAAGTGCATCCCGACCGCGGGGAGCACTTTGAGTTCGATCAGCAAGCGGTCGCCGTCCCCAGCCTGGACTGTCCCGGCGACCTTGCGGCCGTCGACGAAGAGGCTGGCCTGGTCGAGGACGTGCCGCCCACTGATTGTCATCGACGGCTGCTCCCCATAGAGGATCGGAAATTCTTGCCGGCCGCTCTGAGAATGGAGTTCACTGAGCGTCCAGAGTGCAGGCTGGGGAAATTCGTAGTCCGCATTGGCACCGTGGCGGCCGGTGAAAGTCCCGATAAATCTTCCCTCCCGCGCTAGCGAGAAGAGCTTGCCCCTCGTGATCGCTTGCTCCTCCCCGTCGATATCGAAATAATTTTCGCCATCGAACTGGAGCTTGGCCGATGTCGGATTCGATTGGCTGTCGAGGAAGACACCTTCCACCTGTAGCACGGTGCCCCCTTCGCCCGCGGAGGTTTCGAGCGCATCGAGCAGGTCACTCGTGAGGTGATCATCGACCGTCGCTTCGCTGAGCGTGACCTGCCTGGCGAATGTCCCGGAGAAGCCCGTGCTCCCCTGCAGTACCATGTCCCACACCGGGTCAAAGCGCGGGAGACTGCGCCACGAGAAGCGCCACATCTCGCGCTCCGGGATCCCGCGCTCGGCGATGCGCCGGTAAAAATCGAAATCGATGATGTTCAACCTGCCCTGTGGGAGGATGAGGAATCGGTCGTTGGCGCCACGCCAGGTCGGTGCGTCCATCCCTGATCCTGGAGTGTTGGTGCTCACGAGGAATGGCATCCGGTGGCAGTCGCCGCACACGTTCGGGCGCGGCTTGCCCTCGTGGTTTCCCTTGATATGGAAAAGTTCGAACCCGTCCTTGGCACGCTTCGTCAAGACGTTCGTGTAAGGGCGCTTCTGGGCAGGAGGGAAGGGGATGTTTAACAAAAATTTGGCCATGTCGTCACGCTGTGCCGCGCTGAGGAGTCCTGCCTTGCCCTCATCGTTCTTCTGCTCATCACCATCCAGCGCCATCGTCGATGCGAGGCCGGCGTCGATGAGGAATCTGGTGGCGCTCTCAGGCTCATCCGCGCTGCTATTTGGTTCGACGTGGGCGTAGACGCTGGCGCTGTTGTTTCCCCCATAGGGGTCACCAGGGATCCCGTCCCAGTGGAATGGGGCCGTGTCGCGAAGCCCGCGCAGGGGCATGGTCGATCGGGGCATGATCTGGTTGCCGCCAGAGACAAGCGGGGTCTTCAGCACCCAGAGTAGTTGGTCGGTGTGGCCGTCCGGGTGGCAGCTGGCACAGGAGAATGTCATCGTCGTCGAGGCGGCGGCGGTATTGAAGGCGATGCGCCCGCGCTTGAACGCGGGGTGGGTCGGATCCTCGAGCGCAATCGTGGTCGCATTCACTGGCTTGGCTGGATCATTGAGGTCGACGAGCGTCACCGAGTTTTCGACCGCGTTGAGAACCCAGGCTTGCGATGGTTTGCCGGCTTCGCCCGAGCTGAGTGCGATCCCGCGCGGGACGGCGCCGACCCCGACCCGCCCGAGCACTTCGCCGCTCTGCGCGTCGATGGTGAAGAGCTTGTCGGACCCGGCCGCCGACGCGACCAGCGTCGAATCGTCTTCGCTGATCTGGATCGCAAAGGGCGTCGCCAGCGCCTCCTGCGGTTTCGGATGGCTTGGGGGCAGGGGCTCGAGATCGATGAAGGCGGGCTCCTCCAGCTTTTCCCCGTTGAATCTGAGGCTGGTGATCTGGTTGAGGAATGCGCGGTTCTCAAGTTCGGCCAGCCCGTGTTTCTTGGTTCCCGAGCGGCCGTTGGCGTCGTTCCGTGCATCCGTCTGTGCGATGAAGACGTGACCCTTCGAGTCCACGGCGATCCCGTAGAGGAGGGTGCCCAAGGTGTCCACGGTCTCGACCAGTTCGTCTGTTTTCGTGTCGAACACGAAGAGATCCCGGTCCGGCACCCTCGGGTGTTTGATGATGTCCAAGACGTGCCCGAGCGACAGGACGTTGTTGTTGGCGATCGAGTGCTCGTGGGCATTGAAGGTGACGAGCTCACCGTCGATCTTGTAGCCGCCGGAAAGTTGTGTCTTGTTGTTCGATTCGAACGGGATCACGTAGAGGCGCCCGCCGCGGACGACGATGTCGCGTGGGTCCTGGGCGGGGATGCTCAGGCGCTTTTTGACCTTCCGGGTGGCGACGTCGATGACGGCGACCTGATTCTCCGATGACAATGCGACATAGGCCTTGGCGTTGCTCGCAAAAGCGATTCCTACCGGCTCGTCAAAACTTGTCGATTTCAGAACTGGGAGGAACTCTTGCACCGTGGCGACCACTTGCAGATAGGTCGGGCTGGTCGGGGAGTTGTCGATCACGCTGACCGAGTCCGAAACATGGTTCGCCACCCAGATCTCCTCGCCGTCCGGGCGCACGGCGACGCTGACTGGATCGATGCCGACATCGATGCGGGCGACGACGCTCCGGCTCCCGCTATCGATCACGTCGAGCGTGTCGGATGGGGTGTTGACCACGAAGACGCGATCTCCGTGCTGGGCGATCGGGGAGGCGTGCGGGCTCAAAAGCGATGGATGTCCCACCCTTGCGGGTGCCTTGCTGTCAGCCTGGGGAGCCCCGGCTTCCTCGCTTCCGATCCCAGTGGGATTGGCAAAGCTCCTAGAGAACCAAGTTCCAACTAGCACGAGTCCAATCAGTGTCGTGGCGGAGAAAGTGGTGAGCGAAGTTCCTGTCATGATCGGTTGCCGGGTGGGGCTGGAAGCCAGTGTAGCAAATGCGTCACCGCTGGGGCGATGCGAACATTAAATCCTTATCCTGGATCTCCCCCTGAATTTCTCTGTCCTTCCGGATCCGATCAGCCAGGTGGATTTTGGGACGGCACGGTTCCGGTTCGGGTGGATCGGGGGGTGGATTACTGGAGGGGAACGCCACCTGCCCGCTGGGAAATTGTCGATCGCTATCTGCCCGGCAGTGCGTTAGGGATCATCCATGGCAGCAAACGTTTTTCTCTTCCTGGTCGCCGCAGGCGCGATGGGTATTATCGGCTCCGCAACCGCCGCCGACCATCCAGTTCCCGACAGCCCTCTATGGCTGACATACGAGGGGAAAGGGGGGCCGGGCGAAGGGAAGCACATCGTCCTGATTGCGGCTGATCAAGAATACCGCAGCGAGCAGTCGATGCCGATGATGGCGAGGATCCTCGCTGAGAAGCACGGATTCGATTGCACCGTGCTTTTCTCGGTAAACGAAAAAGGCGAAGCGGATCCGACGCTGAAGATCCGATGGGAGCAAAAGGATGTGATCCACAATATCCCGGGCCTTGAGCATCTGAAGAAGGCGGATCTCATGATCCTGTTCAGCCGGCTCATCACGCTTCCGGATGAGCAGGTCCAGCACATCATCGACTTCGTGGATTCCGGCAAACCGATCATCGGGCTGCGGACGGCCAACCATGGATTCCTCGGGTTCCCCTACACACTAGACGGGAAAAAGGTCAACTTTGGTGACGATGTTCTCGGCGGTAGCTTCCGCGGCCACCACGGCAACTGGCACGCGGACTCCACCCGTGGCATCATCATCGAAGAGGCGAAGGATCACCCGATTCTCATTGGGGTCGATGATGTCTGGGGGCCATCGGATGTCTATCGGACATTCCCTGAGGGGGGAGGGCTGCCGGATGGTTGCCAGGCGCTGCTGATGGGGCAGCCGCTGCTCGGTCGGAAGCCAGGGGACGAGGCGAACCCGAAGAAAATTCCGCTACCGATCGCCTGGACGAAGACATGGACGGGCAGTAGCGGGAAGACCGGGCGCGTCTTTCATCTGACGATGGGAAGCGCCCGCGACTACCAGAGTGAGGGGCTGAGGCGGCTCACCGTCAACGCCGCCTACTGGTGCCTCCACCTGGAGGATCAGATCACCCCAGAGCGGAGCGTCGAGCTCCAGGGGCCGTACAATCCGCTTGCGAGCGGGTTCAATTACGAGACCTTGAAGGTGGTGCCGAAGAAGCCAGCCGACTTGCGCTGATCGTGCTCGCCGGAGGAGGCGATCCCTGATTCAATCCAATCGACTATGTTGAAATACTCTCACAGAGTTCAAATTTTTGTGCTGGCGGTCTTCGCCACGTTTTTGCTCGGTCCTGCTGCTGCCGAGCTGGTGCTTCCTGGCGTCAAGTCGAGCCAGCTCGAGCCTGCGCTGAAAGGCCGGGTCTTGATCGAGGAGATGAATTGCGCCGCCTGCCACCAGGCGGACTCGGTCGCCGCTTCTTCCCGCAAGGCGCCGAGGCTCTCAGCGGTGGGCGGGCGGGTGAATCCGGACTACCTGCAAGCATTCATTGCTCACCCTCACGAGACAAAGCCTGGCACGCTGATGCCTGATCTCCTAGGTGGCCTGCCAGACGGGGAGAGGCTTGAAATCGCCGAGTCGATCACGCACTACCTGGTGTCCCTCGACCGCGGTAAGCCATTCAAACTGCAGACCCCCGACGCGGTCGCCGCGCGCCACGGGGAATCACTCTTCCACTCCGTTGGTTGCGTCGCTTGCCATGCTCCACGGGATCCGGATGGCAAGGAGTTGCTGCAGGAGACGTCCGTCCCACTCGGTGACCTATCGAAGAAGTATTCCTTTGCGAGCCTGGGCGAATTCATCCGGAGGCCGCATGTGGTGCGACCTTCCGGCCGCATGCCTGATCTCCGCTTGCCCGGTCAGGAAGTCGAGCAGATCGCCCACTATCTTCTGCGCGAGACGCGAGTCCCCGGGCACCTGTCATTCACCACCTGGCGCGGCAATGTCTGGGAGGGGTTGGACGGCGAAGTGCAGGAGGAGCGGGCTGGGCAGGTCGACGATTTTTCCCTCGAGCAGTTCGGTAAGGTGGCTCAGCATACCGCGATCCAGTATTCCGGCTACCTCCGCATCGCAGCCGCCGGTTCCTACCGCTTCTATTTTGAAATGAACGGCGGCGAACTGAAGCTGAATGGTAAATCGGTTCTGAGCGAGCCCCCGAGCGACCGGCGCGGTGTCAAAAAGTTGGAGGCCAGCGCGGAGTTGCGGGAGGGATGGAACCAGATCGAACTCACCTACTTTCACACCGGGCGTGGCGCGCGATTTGAATTCGAGATGGAGGGTCCAGGGTTCCCGCGGGGGGCGATCCCCTCCTCGATGCTGGCGACTTCTGACAAGCCGATCCCAACATTGGAGCCGCTGACACCTGAGCCCGCACTGGTGGCGAAGGGGAAGAAGTATTTCGAACAACTTGGCTGCGCCCAGTGCCACGATGATCTTGGTTCCCCGCGCTTAGAGTTCCCTCCGATGGTGCAGCTCAATCCGGACAAAGGGTGCCTGGCCGATCAGCCGGGAACACCCCGCTTCGATCTGAACCCGGAGCAGAAGGCGTTGATCGTAGCGGCACTGCCCGGAATAGGCGGGGACGCATTCAGCGACCAGCAGATCGTCGACAAGACTCTCGTCGCACTGAATTGCATCGCGTGCCACGATCGCTCGGGCCTGGGTGGCATCGCGGACGAGCGCAATGAGTATTTCACCGGGACGCGTGAAGCGCTCGGCGATCAGGGGAGGCTGCCGCCGCCACTGACGCATGTCGGCGCGAAGCTGACGCCGGACTGGCTGGCTCAGGTGATGCTTCACGGTGGGCGCCAACGCCAGTATCTCAACACGCGCATGCCGCTCTTCGGCGAGGCGAACGTCGGCCATCTGGTGGAGCGCTTCGGGCGGGTCGACTCGCTGGAGGAGGTGAACATCCCGCAGATCGCCAACATCCGCGAGTCGAAGGACGCCGGGTATGAGATGGTTGGGACGACTGGCTTCAGTTGCATCGCATGCCACGATTTCAACGGCCAAAAATCGACAGCGGGTGCGCTGGAGCTGGTCGGGATCACCGAGCGCCTGCAGAAGAACTGGTTCCACCTCTATATGCGCCAGCCCTCGCGTTTTCACCCTACCGTGATCATGCCCAGCTACTGGCCGGGCGGCGAATCGATCCGCAAGGGTGTGCTAGGTGGCGATACCGATCAACAGATCGAGGCGCTGTGGGAGTACCTCTCCGATGGCACCCGGGCCAAGAGCCCGAAGGGGCTGTCGCGGCAGTCGCCGGAGCTCCGGGTGGCGGACGAGACGGTGATGTGCCGGGGGCGCGGCACCGCTGGGTATCGGGGCATCGGGGTTGGATACCCTGAGCGGATCAGCCTCGCTTTCGATTCAGAGGAGATGGCGCTACGGCTGCTGTGGAAGGGGGAGTTTGCCAGCGTCAATAATGGCAGTTTCCGTGCGCGCGGCGGCGATCGGATTGCGTTCCCGCCCGGGATCCCGTTTCACCGGCTCGAATCGATGGATGACTCGTGGCCATATAAAGGGAAGACCAAGTACCTGTTCCCGCAGGATCACGGCTACCAGTACCTCGGTTACTCGCTCGACAAACAGAAGCGCCCGACGTTCCGATACCGTTACGGCGAGGTGCAGGTTGAGGATTTCTTCGAGGATCTTCCCGATGATGGTGGCGGGGGGGCATTCTTCAGGCGGACGATGAAGTTCACCGCGCCCTCAGCGCAAGAGGGGTTCTTCTTCCGGGTCGCTTCGGGAAAGAAGGTCGCGTTGGCCGGAGACCTCTGGCAGGCAGATCAGTTGAAGCTGAGGCTACCAGACGATCTTGAGGCCGTGGTGAGAGATGGAGACCCACAGGAGCTGCTCGTTCCGCTCACCCTGTCTGCGGGCGAGACAACAATCAGATTGGAATACCGATGGTGAATCTATCTAACAGAAAAATTGCCCTGGCTGCCATCGCGGCGCTTGGTGCGGTGACGTTCGCACGTGGCGAGGATCTCGGCGCGATGTGGGGGACTGCGGAGCGGGAAGCGGAGTTCTACCGCCTCGTCGATATCCCGATCCCGCCGGAGGTGCCGATGCACCCGGGCAGTTTCGAAATCCTGCCCGACGGGAAGCTCGCCGTGGGGACGCGCCGCGGCGACGTCTACTTCATCTCTGGCGCCTTCGACGATCCGCCCGCTCCGAAATACGAGCTGTTCGCCAGCGGCCAGGACGAGATATTCGGTCTCTCGTGGCGCGACGGTTCGCTCACGATCACCCAGTTCGGCGAAGTCACAAAGCTCACCGACACCGATGGCGACGGAGCGGCCGACCGCTTCGACACGCTCACCAATAACTGGGGATACGCGGAGGGGCACGAGTTCGCGTTCGGTTCGAAGCACGATCCCGATGGCAACATCTGGGTGGCGCTCGGGCTGAGTGGTTCCTACAATTCCCACAACCTCTTCCGGGGCTGGGCGGTCAAGGTGACGCCCGACGGTAGAATGATCCCGGTCTGTAGCGGCCTGCGCAGCCCTGCTGGGGTTGCCGCCAATGCCGAGGGGGCGATGTTCTGCATCGAGAGCCAGGGGCCGTGGAACGGCTCTTGCTCGCTCAAGCACCTCAAGCCTGGCGGCTTCCTCGGCCATCCAGCCAGCTACAACTGGTACCCGTTTGCCGAAGGGATCGAAACGCCAGCCAACGAGCCGAATTCGAATTCGCGCCTACGGGTCGAGAAGCGCCGTGTCCCTGAACTTGTCCCCCCGGCGGTGCGCTTCCCCTATATCAAGATGGGGCGCTCGATCTCCGGCTTCCGCTTGAACCAGACCGGTGGCAAATTCGGGCCCTTCGAGGACCAGCTATTCTTTGGCGATTACACGCTGAGCCTGATCATGCGTGCCACCACCGAGAAGATTAACGGGGTCTGGCAGGGCGCCTGCTACCCGTTCCGCGAGGGGCTGGCGACCGGGATCATGAACGTCGAATTCACCCCGAAGGGGCAGCTGATTGCCGGCGGGTTCAGGACTAATCGCCAGTGGCCGGTGCGAGGTGAGCAACCATTCGCCATCCAGCGCCTCGACTGGACGGGGAAGACGCCATTCGAAATCCGCGAGATCAATATCCGGCCCGACGGCTTCCTGCTCAACTTCACCCTCCCTGTCGAGGCTGGGGTCGCTGCGGATCCGGCCACTTATAAGCTCGGCACCTACACCCACAACTATGCGGCGGGATACGGCAGCCCAGAGGTGGATCAAACCACCCCGCGGATCACGCGCGCCGAGGTGTCCGACGACGGCCTGAGCGTCCGGATCGTCGTGGACGGCATCCAAGAGAGCCACATCCACGAATTTGATCTGGATGCGATGCGGAGCGACGATGGGCAAGCACTGTTGCATTCCAAGGCATACTATACCGTGAATGAGATTCCGGTCGGTGAGGAGTCGAACTAGAGCATCGGCAAGCGAAGCTCCTAACCATGGAGCACATGCCACGAGGGGGATGTCCCGGCACTGCAGATTGGTATTGGCGAACTTGTCCCGATGAATATCCATTCGCCCTTCTCTTCGAGGACTGCTAGCATCAAGAGATGATTCGAATCCCGCTGATGGCTACCGGAGGATGAGTGATTCTGGGCAAGCTTCCGCGCAAGAGTTCCGATTTCGATCCAGGGATCAGACCGAGCTCTTCGGCCGTCGGGTTTCCCCTGATGGGGAGGCGCGCGGGCGGCTGCTGTGGGTTCACGGGTTCGCGGAGCACAGCGGTCGCTATCTCGAGACGCTGCGGTGGTTTGCGACGCGGGGGTTCGAATCGTGGATTCTCGATCTTCGCGGTCACGGGCTCTCTGGCGGGGAGAGGGTGAGCATCGATCGTTTCTCCGAATACATCGATGACATGGAGTCCTTCTACGATTATGTGCGCCGGGGGGGTGGGGTTCGGCAGCCGGTGTTCGGGCTCGGGCACAGCATGGGTGGGCTCGTCCTCAGTCGCTTGCTCCAGGAGCGCAGGGACCAGTTGACTGAGACGGCGAATCCAGAAGGGGCGGTGATCCTCTCGCCCTTCATGGGGCTGAAGATGCCACTGCCGAAATGGAAGGCGGTGGCGAGCCGTGTCCTCTCTCGTGTCGTTCCGAACCTGCGCCTCTCCTCGGAGTTCTCAACCGACGTGCTTAGCAAAGACCCAGCGGTCGGCAGGGCATACGAGGCGGATCCTCTGATCGTACGGGGGGCGACTCCTCGCTGGTTCACCGAGACGATCGATGCCCAATCGTGCGCCTTGGCCGAAGCTGGCCAGGTCAAACTACCGGTGCTCGTCATGCACGGGCGCGCCGACGCCTTGGCGGATGTCGAGGCGACGAGGAAGTTCTACCAGTCGATCGGTAGCGATGAGCGCGAACTCAAGCTGTGGGATGACCTGCGCCATGAACTCCTCAATGAAGTCGAGAAAGATCAGGTGCGCGAATACATCCTCGGGTGGATCGAGGGGCGCATTGGGCCGTCGTCCCGCCGCTGCGCTCAGTGAAGTCCCCCGACCGGGGATGAACAAACACTGGTCAAGCCCGGCTCGGGCTCGCTGTCGAAAGGCGTGATTGCCGATGGGATCGCCAGTGCGAGGACGGCGAGTTGGGCGGTGGGGCGCTTCACTGAGAGTTTGAGACCTGCGGCCATCTCGACTGTGGGAGGTCGCTGTGGCTGAACCATTGTGCCGCGGCCTCTGGATCCTGGCGGTAGAACTGCCTTGCCGCGCGGACCATCGCCTCCTCCCGCAGACCTGGCTGGCTGATCTCGGCGGCCCAGACGGCTGCTGTCTCGCCGTCCTGATGAGCATGTGCGCTGATGAAGCCATTGATCGCCTGATTGCGGTCGGCGGACTCTGGCAGGTCGATGATCGATTGGATGGCGCTGTGGGGTTCCGTCGCTGCCCAGTGGGCATAGGCGGCGCTCCAGGCGTTGCCGCGCAGTGGGCCGTCGGGGAGTTCCGCCGCCCACTCGAGCGTTGGGATGAGGCCACGGTCTTTCACGATCTCGCGTGTCATGGTATCCATCGGCCGCCAGTCGTATTCGCCAGTTTTGGAAGAATTGAAGATATGTTCGGTGGCCGTGATGATGTCATGGTCGATTAGTCCTTCGTAGAGCCGGCTCCTGAGCTCGGCGTGTCGACTCGAATCCAGCCGGGCGAACAGCTCGATCGCCGCCTGTGGATCGGAGCTCGCCAGGCCGGGAAGAAGATTTGCGAGATAGGCATCGCGGAACCGTTCGGGGATAGTTTCGATATGGGCGACAGCGGCTTCTGGATCGGTTCTCCCCCAGGCATAATCGAACAGCTTCCACTGATCGGTGTCCGCCCCATTCTCGAACATCGCGCTCCGGATCGCCAGCGATTGCTCGGTGGTGAATGTGCCCGATTCCATCCCCTGGAGGATACGGTCGAATGCGCGGCGCCGCTCCAGTGGGTCCGGCGATCTAGTCGCCCCAAGAACCAGCGCGATGAGCTGATCTCTTGCCAGCAAGGCATGACCTTCATCGGGATCCCTTGACTGGATGGAGCTCAGCTTCGACTGCTTGGGACTGGTGAGTTCCGTGTCTTCCTGATGAGCTGGTTGGCTGCCGCTGGGCGAATATTTCCGGGAGATTGAATTTTGTGCTAGCTGCGATCCAGTGAAGAAGGCCGCGAGGGTGATCAAGGTGTAGCAGCCATGGAGAATGGGTGACCGGTTCATGTTCTTTCTAGCGCTTGGTTGCTGGAGCTAGGATCGCCTGCCGGGTGTCCTCTGGCAAGTCGGTCGTGCCGAGCCATTCTGCGGCCGCGGCTGGATCTTCGCGGTTCCATGCCCTGCCGGCTTCGATCAGGCTTCTCTGACGTCTAGAATCGGAGGTGATCGTCTCTGCCCATGTGACTGCTGACTGGGGGTCTTCTTGGGCGAGTCGCTGGGTGAGGCCAGTGATCGCTGAATCCCTCGCCGGTGACTCTATCATTGATGCCAAGTAATCGCTCGCGGCGGTAGGGTCGCGGTCGGTCCACTCGCGCATGACACGATGCGCGCCAGCGCTCTGCCCATCTCCAGGCGGGAGATCATCCAGCCAGGCCATCGCGGACGGTGGATCCCTGCGCGCCATACGCGAGCCCACCAGGGAGACGACTCCAGCACCATCCGGGCGGTCGGCAAGGGTGAGTGCCCAATCTCTCGCGCCTTCGAAATCCCTGGACGCATAGACCGCGGCGACGTGCTCCATGGAACGGCGGCGCAGACGCTCGTCGCTCATCCGTTCAGCCCAGGCTGCGGCTTCGGTGGGTG
>Ga0316197_10003328_pt1 | contig 11450 bp, 12 predicted proteins | sample OudBiesiAoxic_MG_FD_204939 | JGI IMG/M metagenome (GOLD analysis project Ga0316197, IMG submission 204939) | Coastal sediment microbial communities from Oude Bieten Haven, Netherlands - site A oxic | ecosystem: Environmental > Aquatic > Marine > Coastal > Sediment | place: Netherlands...
AACTCGGTTTGGTTGCGGTCGCGTCTGACAACGCCGGGTAAGTAGCCGGTGCCGCGAAACGCACGGGCCAGCGTAGCGTCTGATATACCAGCAGCGCGCGCGCGCGGTTTGAAGGCCGCAACCCACGCGTCATAAGAGGCATTTGGGACCGGGCGCAGGTCATCTGGCAACTCGCTTGTTCCACCGGTTGTAACAGTGGGGCCAGCACATGCGGAAATACCAAGGGCTGCAAGGCACAGGGTGAAATTTCGTCGAGTGAGTTGCACGGTTCGCCTCCGAGTTTTCTGTTGTGTGGAATGTAGCGCAGCACGTGGACCAAGACCACGTATCTGGGCAAGCTGTCCGGTTTTTTTGTCGTAGTTTTTGTGGTGGCGGCATGAGGGGCCGGTTACACTGCGCGAAAGATTTCGCCTTCCTGCTTCAATAATCAGTCGTAGGCCTGTTGTACTTCTTCACGCCTTGGGGGGCGGGCGGGTTCATCCCGCGCAATAAAGGCGGCGCATCAGCGCTGGTACCATATGGCTGTAATAGGGTGGGGAGTATTGCCTTGGAAACGCAGGCTCGCTGGAACAGCGGACCGGTATCAAAACAATGTTGGTGGTTCTAGCTTTCGCACAGCTTGACGCTAGTGATCTTGGTGTTGTCCGAGCGGCAGTGCCGCTCGGACAGTAGGTTTCTAGGCTGCCAGATCGAAACGATCCGCATCCATGACCTTGGCCCATGCCGATGCGAAGTCACGGACAAACTTTTCCGCGTTGTCGTCTTGTGCATAGACTTCTGCATAGCTACGCAGGATCGAGTTTGATCCGAATACAAGGTCCGCGCTTGTGGCTGTCCATTTGACGGCACCGGTCTTGCGGTCACGCACCTCAAAGTGCTCGCCCGCTTTGATCGGTTCCCACGTGTTGGCCATGTCCGTCAGATTAACGAAGAAGTCCGTAGTCAACTGGCCTTCGCGGTCGGTGAAAACGCCGTGTTTTGTGCCGCCGTGGTTGACGCCCAAGGCACGCATTCCGCCAACCAGAACTGTCATTTCGCCAGCCGTCAGGCCCATAAGCTGAGCGCGATCAAGCATCATGGCTTCCGGGCTGACAGGGTACTCGGCCTTTTGCCAGTTGCGGAAGCCATCGGCTAGCGGCTCCAGTACGCTGAAGCTTTCGGCATCGGTTTGCGCATCCGTCGCGTCGCCGCGACCCGGTGTAAAGGGCACCTCAATGTCAAAGCCCGCGGCCTTGGCAGACTGCTCAAGACCCACGTTGCCCGCAAGCACGATCACATCCGCGACCGATGCGCCGGACTTGGCGGCAATTGGTTCCAGAACACCCAACACCCGCGCAAGACGCTCTGGTTCGTTGCCTTCCCAGTCTTTTTGTGGGGCCAGACGGATGCGTGCACCATTTGCGCCCCCGCGTTTGTCAGACCCACGGAAGGTGCGCGCACTGTCCCAAGCCGTCGCGATCATGTCAGCGGCACTCAGCCCGCTTCCTGCGATCTCGGCTTTCACTGCGGCCACATCATAGGAAGTGGAACCTGTCGGGATCGGATCCTGCCAGATCAGGTCTTCCGCAGGAACATCAGGACCGTAGTAATTTGCCCGCGGGCCCATGTCGCGGTGCGTAAGTTTGAACCACGCGCGCCCGAATGTATCGGCGAAATACTCAGGGTCCGCGCGGAATCGCTGGCAGATCTCATTGTAGATTGGGTCGACTTTCATCGCCATATCCGCGTCCGTCATCATCGGCTTCTTACGCTTCGACGGATCAGAGGCATCTACCGGCATCTCGTCTTCCGGCATGTTGACGGGCTGCCACTGGTTTGCACCTGCGGGAGATTTCGTCAGCTCCCATTCGTAGCCGAACAGGTAGTCAAAATAACCCATGTCCCACTGTGTCGGGTGCTTGGTCCATGCACCTTCAATGCCGGAAGTGAAGGCATTGGCGGCAAGTCCTTTGTGCCCGGGGTTTGCCCAGCCAAAGCCCTGAGCGTGAATGCCTTCGCCTTCGGGTTCGGCGCCGATCTGGTCTTGAGCGCCGCCACCACCATGCGCCTTGCCGACGGTATGTCCGCCACAGGTCAATGCAGCGGTTTCTTCGTCGTTCATCGCCATACGCGCGAATGTCTCACGAACATGCAACGCAGTGCGCGCAGGGTCAGGGTTGCCGTTTACGCCCTCGGGGTTCACATAGATCAGCCCCATGTGTACCGCCGCCAGCGGGTTATCCATGGTCGACGGGACATCAAGGTCTCCGTACCGGTTTTCGGAGGGGGCAAGCCATTCGTTTTCCGATCCCCAATAGACGTCCTTTTCGGGTCCCCAGATATCTTCGCGGCCAAAGCCGAAGCCAAAGGTTTTCAAACCCATGGATTCGTAAGCCATATTGCCCGCCAGAATGATGAGGTCAGCCCAGCTGAGCGCGTTGCCGTATTTCTTTTTCACCGGCCAAAGCAGACGACGCGCTTTATCAAGGCTTGCGTTGTCGGGCCAGGAGTTCAGTGGTGCAAACCGAATGTTGCCAGAGCCCGCGCCACCGCGACCATCGCCCATCCGGTACGAGCCTGCCGAGTGCCATGCCAACCGGATCATCAAACCACCATAGTGGCCCCAATCTGCAGGCCACCAGTCCTGACTGTCAGTCATAAGCGCTTTGACATCTTCTTTGACCGCATCAAAATCCAGCGCTTTTACAGCGGCACGATGGTCATAGTCTGCATCCATCGGATTGGTACGCGCGCCTTTCTGGTGCAGGATGTCGAGGTTTAACGACTGCGGCCACCACTTTGTGACACTGTTGTCTGTGCCTGTGTTGCCGCCATGCATTACGGGGCAACCTGTGCCGGGGTTTGCATTGCTTCCGTCCATCAGAAGAACTCCTGTTTTTGTGAGGTGGTTAATAGTTATGGATGTCGTTTTAGAATGGTTTTAAGATAAGTGCCAATTTGAAATTCAAAAGACAGTGATAAGTAAAACTGATGATTGGCTTGACGCTTAAACATATCCGTTATTTCGAAGCACTTGCAGAGCATGGCCACTTTGGAAGGGCTGCTGCAGCATGCAATATTTCTCAACCGGCGCTGTCTTTGCAGGTCAAAGAACTTGAGGCGCTGATAGGCGCGCCCCTTGTTGAACGTAACGCTCGACAGCTTCGCTTGACACCTTTGGGGCAAGATTTTTTGTCGCGCGCCCGTGAAATCATCGTCCGTGTGGATGAGCTTGAAAATCTTGCCCGGTCTTCGTCGGGGCCGTTTTCGGGCCGGCTTAGGTTGGGTGTCATCCCGACTGTTGCCCCATATCTCTTGTCAGGGGTCATCGGGGCGCTGGCTGCGCGGTTTCCTGATCTGGACTTGCAGCCCAGGGAAGCGGTAACGCAGTCTCTGATAGACAGCTTGTTGTCTGCACATCTGGATGTGGCAATCGTGGCGCTGCCAGTGTCTGAACCGGCGCTGCGCGAATTTGCATTGTTTGAAGAAGATTTTCTACTGGTGCGTCCAGCCTCGGACGAAGGGTCGCCTGTGCCTGATCTGTCGCGCTTGAAATCAATGCGGCTGTTGTTGCTGGAAGAGGGGCACTGCTTTCGCGAACAGGCACTGTCGTTTTGCAAAATGACCGGATCAGAGCCGCGCGAATTGATGGAAGGCAGCTCGTTGTCGACGCTCGTGCAGATGGTTGGCGCAGGGATTGGTGTTACTCTGATCCCTGAAATGGCCGTACACCTAGAGACGAAATCGGCAGATGTTTCTATCAGCAGATTTCCCGCACCAAGCCCGTCGCGCACCATTGGGATGGTCTGGCGCAGGTCGGATCCGTTGGGCGAACAGCTGCTTCAAATCGGTGGGATCATCCGCAAGGTTGCAGAGAGCAGCAGGTTGCACGCTAACATACCCCGCGTGGCATCGAGGTGAAGTAGCCCTTTTGTGTAATCCGATCCTAGGCGCGTTTAACGAGCCCGATGACGAACAGAAAAATAACCGACCCGATCGTCGCGTGTAGGATCGATGCAATAAAGCCGCCGCCCACAGAAAAGCCCAAAGCGGGAAAGATCATGCCAGCAAGAAAAGCGCCGACAATGCCGACGATGATGTTGCCCAAAACCCCAAAGCCACGGCCTTGCATAAGGCGGCCGGACAGCCATCCCGCCAGCGCGCCGACAAGCAACATGACTATGACACTGTTAAATTCCATGACGCTGGCTCCTGAAAACTTCATTGGCTTTCAAGCTTGCAGCAATCAAAGCCAAACACAATCCTTACGTTGCCTGCTGATAGAATGAAACGCGGTAAAATGCGCTCCATGCCTATCGCCGGTGGTCGCCGGAGTTTTTTGTTCACAATTGCAAAGGGGTAAGATGCACGCCCCTTGGAAAGCACCTTTTTGTTATTATATGACATTAGGATCAAGGATACGGTGACTGTCCCCACCGGCGTTCTTGAAACCACCGCGTCTTGAGCGCGGGACTATTGCCCGCTCTACCCACCCTCATGGAGCGGGCTTCTTTTTGTTCAGACCCCCCCGTTAGTCGTGCGCTCGATAAGCCCTATCAGACAAAATCGGCCTTTGTGCCGATGGGTTCCGATGCGATTTCAAGCGCTTCTGCAAGGTCGACACTGCGGTCAAACAAAGCCCGCCCAATGACCGCGCCCGAGATGTGCGGGACATATTTCAAACGCGACACATCATCTAGCGACCGCGCGAGCCCGCGTGCGATGACGGGAGTTTTTATCATACCGGCCAGTTGGGTGATTAGGGCAAGGCTGTCTTCGGCCTCCGCGAGATTTGCATCAATGTCAGTCACAATAATCGCAGAGAGAGGCGTGCCCTCGAAAGTGCGCAGAAATTCTTCTGGCGCGTATGTACTGCTGTGCCGCCAACCATCGCTCATTACGCGCCCTTTGTAGACATCGACGGCTAAGGCGATCTGATCGGGAAAGGCGTGCGCTGCCTGCTTGACCAGCTCCGGTTGTAAAAGTGCGACCGTGCCGACCACGATCCTCCCGGTTCCACGATCTACGCCTTCTTCAATTGATTGCAGCGTTCGAAACCCGCCGCCCAGTTGCACGGGAACACCTGCAACCCTGATGATCTCGTCGATCAAATCAGAGTTCCGATTGTCGCCGATGATCGCGTCAAAATCGGTGACATGAATCCATTCGGCTCCGGCCTCCACGAATTCGCGGACCTTACTAAGCGGATCCACATGCCATATTTGCGGCTCTTCCATACGCCCGCGGAACAAACTCACACAGCGGCCGTTTTGGAGCTCGATAGTAGGATAAAGAATCATGCTGACCTCCCATCACTGAACATCTCCAGCGTAAGGATGCACGCGTTGGTCACTGTCTTGGATGCGACCAAACTTGGAACAAGAAGGTCACGCCTGAAATTAATGGGGTACGGGGGTGGTTCTGCCTAGGCACATGTGTTGTGTACACGCAGTTGCAGAGCGAAGGGTTCCAAAAAGGCACCCGTGCACCCGAAACCTTCCGGTCTTTCGCGGTTTAGTCGTGCCTTGGTAGTACCCATTCACACGTATCTGGATGGAGTGGCACAGCGCGACGGATTTCACGACCTCAACACTGATTTTGCGGATTGTTTTGATACCTGAAAGCATGTCTCACGTTCTCTTTGTCCTGTTGAGATTGACAGGTATCGCACGGGTTAACTGTGAAGCACGTTACACAGCTTTTTTAAGGTGTCTCATTAAAACAATGAATTGGACGACGTGCAAACGCCAAATCAGAAAAAGACAACCCGCTAGGATGACTTAACCGCTCAGTAATCCGACGCCATTCTATATTTGTCATACCTGCGCCGTTCACCTTCCGTCGTCAGGCCGTCGTTTGCGTAGGCATCTATATCGTTCAGCAGCGCGGCGGTGGCAGTGTCCTCGCCCAGTCGTTCAGACAGCCGGGTGACGGCACGTGCGGTGCGGCCAATGACGTCCTCAAGGTGTTTGCCGTCTCTGGCAATCTGGAGGAATGAAGTCGCCAGCAGCGCACTGCGGTCCACATCAAGGACATGTATCCGATCGAAAACGACTGCTGGTGTTTTTTCCACTGATGCGAAGCTTGCCCAGAGCAACCGTTCAAGACGCGCCACCACTTCAATCGCAGTGCCTGGGTCGTTAATGCCGGGTGACAGGGCCTTCGAAGCACTCTCGCGCAAAGCCTGTAACGCGTAGCTAGGGTCTTGGTCGTGCGAGCGTTTGCTGCCGATCACAATATGCTCGGGGTAGGCTCCTGGTCTGTCACACCCAACGAGACGTGCCACGCGCTGACCCTCAAGGACATGGTCGCCTGGCATCACGTCTATCACGACATGGCAATCGTCTTGCGATGCCTGAGATTGCAGTTCGGCCATTTGCAGGCGCAGCACAAACCCTGATCGCGCGGCCTGAATGACTGTGCCATTTTCACCCTCGACGGCATCGCAGTTTGCGCCACCGTAGCGGGGTCTATGGCGCAACTCTGCAAGGACGCGCTCGGCTGAAGTCTCGGCTTGGTCAAGCGCATAGGTGAGGCTGCCAATCCGAGACAAATGCTCAATCCAGCGTATCAGCGACAAAACGATGACCAGAACCACAACAGTTGAAATTGTGAACACGACGACGGCTGCATCGTCCCCGTAAACCTGCGCGCGAAAGAGAATAATGCTCGACAGTGCGTAAACAAAGCCGCCGATAAAAGTTGCAATCACGGTTTGCGTTCGCGTGTCTTCCATCAGAATCTGATGCACCCGTGGCGTGGTCTGTTCCGCCAGCGCCCTGTGCGAAGATACCATGATCCCCAAAGAAAAAGTCGCTACGGCGAGCAGGCTGGACGCGAGCACATTCAGGATCGGCAGCGTTGTTTCTTCGCTAAATCGCTGTTTCCAGCTTGCTGGCACAAAGGCTTCTACAAATGGCGCAGAAAGGGACGCCGCCAGCGACAGCGCCGATATCAGCGCCACACGAACCCACAAGATGCGACTGATGCGCCCGATCGACTGCCACGTCTCCGAAACGCCAAGTTTTGGGGCAAGACGCATAATTCTAATAACCTTTCCGGTATTCGAGCCAATTGATCGACCAAAGCTTTGACCCGTTGAGGAATGCTGAAACGATTTGCCTCATCAGACTAACCTCTCGGGTAAGGATCTGCTCGATTTTATGGGATAGTCGGTCTGACAAATTCTGAATGCCCGCTTCGGTTTGCCCATCATCTTGAAGCGTTCTAAGCGCTAAGGCAAATGTTGGGGGGGCTTCGTGAATTCGCGCGCGCAGCATTGATAACGGTGTGACTTTCCAGTTGGTAATGTTTTTCGCGCTCTATCGCATTGGATTTTGCACAAACTATGCGCAACGTTCGCAAGTACAGGCTGTTTTACCATGTCTTCGACCAGCAAGAGGGCAGAGAGTGGATTTTTTGGAAAATATCCGTAGGCTGTCAGGTTGTTGCCACGTTCTGCTCGTATGATTCCTTCCACATATTTGTAAGAGGTTTAAAAATGCTGCCCCGACGCCACTTCATTCAATCTGCAACTGCGCTGTTTTCTGCAGCGGCGCTTAACGTTCCACTAACAGGTCGTGCCATGGCTGCGTCCGGTAACTGGTCTTCTTGGGATGCACGCGTGACGCCGGTGAATTATAACCCCGCGTCCTCCAACCCTTGGGGGCTGCATCCGCGGTTTCTGCCCACGCTTGTCGAGGCGAATTCAGGTCTGAGACCGGGCGATATCCATGTCGATGCCGTGGCACGCTATTTGTATCATGTCCGCAACGACGGAACCGCGATGCGCTACGGCGTCGCGATTGCGCGCGGCAATCTTTACGAACCGGGCGTCTACACCATCCGGCGCAAGGCAAAATGGCCTAAATGGACGCCGACGGATGACATGATCCAGCGCGACCCCGGCGTGTACCAGCAACATGCGAACGGCATGCCTGGTGGTCCTGAAAACCCGTTGGGCGCGCGTGCTTTGTATCTTTTCGACGGCGGTCGTGATACTTATCTGCGTATTCACGGCACCCCGTCGCCCAGATCTATCGGGAGCCGTGCCAGCTCGGGCTGTGTCCGGATGGTCATGCCGCATATTATTGACCTCTATAAAGAAGTGCGCCTGTCATCTACGGCACATCTCTATCCGGCTGAAACCGTATTGGCGGCCACAAGCTAGCGCGTCAGCATCAGCTTTGTGTCCGCGCGCAGATCGGGTTTCCTGCGGCTGTACGCAGCGGTAGCTCTGTAGTTTCGACCGGGCCTCTGTGCGTGTACCAATAGCACCCGTCGCTTTCCAAAAGCCGTGCAGTCGACAAATCCTGATTGGGACCTGCAAGTGCCACAACGCCCTCGGGCAGGTTGCCCGCAGGTGACGACCCAGGGCCCGTGGTAGTGCATCCGCCGAGTGATGCGATCAGCGCTGCGGGGAGGAAGAGGTATAGTTTCATCTCATTTTTTCCCTAGTGACGAATAAAAGCATAGGTTTATCTTGTGTAAATTAAAGAGTGCAGTCGGCAAAGTGGCGAACGATCCTTATTTTGCCCGTTTGAGACTTTTGCCTCTAGCAGAAAAGCGCGTTCTTGCGCAGAGACTAAGGCAATCCTTACCCCGCTTTGCGTTGTATATGCGGGCCAAAATTCACGGGCTTCTCAACGCGCACGTCTGAATTTATAAGACGCGAACTCAGACGCGTTCAAATGGGCAGTATCGGCCTGCCAGCTCTGATTCTGGCGGCTTTTTCAATTTGCATTGCTTATGAACCCTGTGTCCTGATGCGTAAGACATGCGCAGGTCGCTCTCATTGGTACCGAAGGACAGCTGGTGGCACCGCGCTGTTCCATGTTACTCAAAAGCGTATACTAAATTGTTGTGACAAATGGACTATGGTCCGGCAGCGAGCTATGGTCCCCCAGCGCGGCCGCGATCGCGTTGCGGGTGCCACAGAAAGTGTGCACCTTATCAATCTGGCAGGGTCACGGAGACCGCAATGAAAGCTGCATCGCGCGAAATTCTCGAACGTGTTTTGCCATTTGCGGCTATTGCGGTCGTTTTACTCCTTGGCCTGTTCACACTTACGCCCTTTATACCCGCTTTGTTGTGGTCGGTTTTCATGGCTGTGGCGCTCTTTCCCGTGCATCGGGAATTGTCACTACGCTTTGGCGGTAAACGTGGGTTTGCAACAGCCATTGCCGTGATCGGCTTGCTAGCGGTGGTCCTGTTACCGATGCTGTTGATGCTACGGTCAGTGATCGCGCTTTTGCCCGAGCTTGCTGTGGCATTGTTGCAAGAGGGCAAATTTAGCCAGTTTGGACTGGAACTTCCAGTCAATACACCAGCCACATGGCAGGCGGTTTGGACAGGGTTGCGCGATGATGTCGAAGCCATCCGGCAGTTAATTGGCGACGAAATGCGCACTGTGCTGTCATCGCTCGTGATCGAAGGCCGTTTGATCGGCATGTTTGTGCTGGAGTTTCTACTTGGCCTGATTATTGCGGCCATTCTGTTGCAAAATGCAACGATACTCGAGGCTATGGCCGTTAAAGTGTTTCGCAAGCTTGGGGGCGAAAAAGGCCTGCTTCTTGGCCGGCAGTCTGTATTGACCATCCGGTATACTGTCATGGGTATTCTGGGGTCAGCTGCGGTGCAGACGGCTGTTGCAGCCTTTGCTTACTGGATCGTGGGTGCAGCGCATTGGCCGCTCTTGGCTTTTATCACGTTCTTTCTGGGTATGCTTCAGGTCGGGCCAGTTCTGATCTGGGGGCCTCTGGCAGCTTGGCTGTTCTTGGATGACCAGACGGGCATGGCGATCTTTCTGGCACTCTGGGGGCTGATTGTCGTGGGGCTATCGGACAATCTGGTCAAAGCGATGGTCGTATCACGCGGTGCCAATCTGCCGCCAATTCTTGTGTTTCTCGGTGCGGTCGGCGGTTTGCTTGTCTGGGGCATTGTTGGCATCTTTCTGGGTCCCGTTATACTGGCGCTCTGTCTGGAACTGATCCTCTGGTGGCTCGAAGACGAACATATCGTCCCGGACGAGCTTACTAACACTGAACAAGAAATCTGACAGTCTCGCCCTGTCTCACCCTTTGGACGGAAGGAACGTAGCTATGAACGATACAACCGGCACACCGGGACATGATGATGTCGAACGGCAGATTAAGGCCATTCGTGATGACATCACCACGTTGACTCACCTTTTGAAAGACATAGGCGAAGCCACAGCCGAAGAGAAGCGCGACGCAGCTCTCGCGGAAGCAGCCCAGCTGCTTGAAAAGTCGCGCACAGCCATCGACGAAGGCCGTCTCAAGGCGCGTCATGCAACAGCAGCGATTGAGGACCATATTCGAAAACAACCGGTGCAATCGGCCATGATCGCCCTTGGCATCGGGCTTTTGTTCGGCATGATGACGCGGCGCTGAGGTTGATATGCTAGAAGATATTCTGAGCACAGTCTTACGCACCCAGTTTCGCGATGTCGGCCGGCGGACACGCGGCGCATTGTTGGAAGTCGCCGCCCTCGGTATGATTGGTCTTGCTACTATCTTTGTTTTTGTGGGTATATTTATTTGGCTTTCGGGCCGGATTGAGCCGTGGCAAGCGGCGTTTGTCATGGGAGGGGCCGCACTTATAATTGCGGGCGGTCTGATGATGGTTGGGCGGGCGCTGCTGCGTCGCCGGGAACCGGATCCGCACGAACAAATCGTCTCGATGATGCAGTCACTGGGCTTTTTGTCGTCCACGGGCACCACGGCAAAAGGGCATTCCGACGATGATAACGAGGCGGGTCCAACCATGGTGGCCGCAGCGTTGGCGGCGGGATTGATGCTTGGCAGGTCCTTCAAGCGGTGATTGACGGTTTGTCTGCGTTGTTTCGAGGTAGAAAGACGCGCAGACATGCTGACTAACGCCGGCGTTCATCCGCCAGCGTGCTTTGCTTCAGAGGTAAGCGCGATCCGTTTCCCCACTTGCAGCGCTAAGCGTTTTCGTAAAGTCGGACGAATAGTGACGATTAGGAAGGCCATCTTATTTTTGATGGAGCAAATGCGATCAACCTGAATGACACATAGCAGTTTACAGGTGCCTGCACATGGTTCGTGAGGTCAGGACTGTTACCGTTCCAAAAACAGTGTAACCGGCGCGCGAATTTCAGCGATGGAGCCTTCGGGCGACCCATTCGTCGTACCGGTTTCCAAGCTCAGGTCGCAGTCGTCAAAATGGCAATGCGTGTCGTAATAAACAGACATGAAAAAAGCGCCATAGAATGCCACCAGCAGGTTTATGGCAACCGAGTTCAGATATAGCATGCAGGTGCTCGCTCTATTTTTGTTTTTTGGGCTTCGTTGAGGCCGACTGAAAGCCTGTAAGCGACATCGGAGTACTAAAAGCCATGCTCGTTTTGGACAGTGTTGAACAGATTTCCGCCATAAAAAAGACTTATTGTGAACAAAGTGTTAAATGCGCCTGATTGCGTGTGAATT
>Ga0316197_10003329_pt1 | contig 11448 bp, 7 predicted proteins | sample OudBiesiAoxic_MG_FD_204939 | JGI IMG/M metagenome (GOLD analysis project Ga0316197, IMG submission 204939) | Coastal sediment microbial communities from Oude Bieten Haven, Netherlands - site A oxic | ecosystem: Environmental > Aquatic > Marine > Coastal > Sediment | place: Netherlands...
GTCACCTCGGCCTGGGCGTCCGTGCCTTCGGTCACGGCGCTCACCTGATAAAGGGCCAAACGAGCCTCATGCGGCACGAGCGCGCGAATGGCCTGGAAGGTCGCATCCACCGGTCCATCGCCGACCGCCTCGTACATATGCTGCTTGTCGTCGATGTGGAGGGTGATCGTTGCCTTCTGCGGCCCGCCGGTCCCGGCAATCACCGTCAGAGACGTGATCCGGATGCGGTCCTGCGCCGAGGCAATCTCCTGGTCCACCAAGGCTTCGATGTCCTCGTCGTAGACATGCTTCTTCACATCGGCCAAGCCTTTGAAGCGGACAAAGGCGTCCTCGAAGGCGTTGTCGCCAAGCTCATAGCCGAGCTCCTTGAGCTTCTCGCGAAAGGCGTGGCGCCCGGAATGCTTGCCCATCACCAGCGAAGATTCCTTCACCCCGACACTCTCCGGCGTCATGATCTCGAACGTACCTGCATGTTTCAGCACGCCGTCCTGATGGATCCCGCTCTCATGGGCAAAAGCGTTCCGGCCGACAATGGCCTTGTTGTACTGGACCGGGAAGGCCGTCACCCGCGACACGAGCTTCGAGGCCCGCGTCAGAAGAGTGGTGTCGACACCGGTCCAGACGGACATCACATCCGCCCGCGTGTGGATCGCCATGACGATCTCTTCCAGCGCCGCGTTGCCCGCACGCTCTCCCAGACCATTAACGGCGCATTCAACCTGACGCGCGCCCGCGCTCACGCCCGACAGAGAGTTGGCGACAGCCAGGCCCAAATCGTTGTGGCAGTGCGTGGAGAAGATGATCTTGTCCGCGCCCGGCACTCTCTCCTGCAGCATGCGGATCAGATTGCCGAACTCGTCGTGGTAAGCATAACCGACCGTGTCCGGAATGTTCACGGTCGTCGCGCCCGCCTTGATCGCGGCTTCCACGCAGCGGCATAGGAAGTCGGCCTCGGTGCGCGTCGCATCCATGGCCGACCATTCAACGTCGTCCGTGAGACCACGGGCCCGGCTGACCGACGCGGTGACCCGCGCCAAGCATTCGGCTTCGTCGATATCCATCTGATACTTGCGGTGAAGCGGCGACGTGCCGATGAAGGTGTGGATGCGCCCGCGCGCGGCAGGCCGGATGGCCTCGGCGCAGCGGTCGATGTCACCAGGCTGGGCGCGCGCCAGACCGCAGATCGCGGCATTCTTCGCCCGCCGTGCGATCTCCTGCACACTTTCGAAGTCGCCCTGGGAAGCGATGGGAAAGCCGGCCTCGATGACGTCCACGCCCATCTCGTCGAGGAGCTCGGCAACCTCCAGCTTCTCCTCGAAGGTCATCGTCGCGCCAGGGCATTGTTCCCCGTCGCGCAGCGTGGTGTCGAAAATGATGACGCGATCCTTTTCATCGCGCTCGTTGGTTTCGGTCTTCATGATGCTCGTCCTTAAAACGAATGGCTTTCAGTCTATCACGACCGGGCAAGCCTCTGACTTCGTGGGGGGTTCGTTTCGCCGTCCCCTGAACGCCTGCCTCGGCAAAAACCGAGACCGCCGGTGCTCAGGGGCACATAAGGAGGAGCGGAAGGGCGCGCGCATGCAGACCCTGCCGCGGCAGCGCAGTGCCACCCCGCCCGTCAAGTCGCTGCTTTTCAAAGCGCTGCATCAAAGTCCTTTTCCGCGAGCGCCTTGCCGAAGCCCGCGATCAGCGGAAAATAAGGTGAAGCGGTACGAAGAGCAAGGGATACGCGGCCCATCTCAGGACACGGCCCGAGGGACTGACCTGCCAGTCTCAACAGTCTGCCGATCCTAGAAGTCGAAGATTCCGGCAAACGGGTTATTGTCGGCCCGCCGGCTCCGCCGGCTCGACCGGCGCTCGGTCGGCTTACGTGAGACCGTGACATTGTCCGGTAGGCCCGCCGGAACGGGGCGCCCCTTGAGCACGGCGACCATGCGCCGGTCATGCCCATAGAGGTCCTTGTACTGCTTCATCTCACCGTCCTCGCCCACAACAGCAGTGAAATAGGTGAGATAGACGGGAATCCGGTTCTTGATGAAAATCTTGTTGGCGTCTGTACCGTGTTGCATCGCGGACGTGACCCGTGCCGCCGTCCAGTCCTGGTCGTGCCCCAGCAAGACTGTCGCCAGCCTGTCCGGGTTTTGGACCCGCACGCAGCCATGGCTGAATGCCCGCACCGAATTGGAGAAGAGGTTCTTCTGCGTAGTGTCGTGCAGATAGACATCGTGGGTGTTGGGGAAGCGGAATTTCACCAGCCCCAGCACATTCCGCGGCCCGGGCGGCTGATACAGCTCATAGCGGCGGATATCGTTGCGGCTCCAGTCGATCCGGTCGGGATCGATGTCACGGCCATTGGCGCCTCGGATGCGCAGACCCTGACGCCGCAGCACGGACGTATCCCAGCCGCTGGAAAAGAAACCGCCGCCACGGCGCAGATAGGGCGCGATTTCATTCTGTTTGATCGAGTTTGGCACGAACCAATTCGGGCGAAATACGACCTCTTCCATCTCGTCGCTGAAGACCGGCGTCTGCGTGTGCGTCTTGCCGACGATCACGCGGGTCTCGTGGATGGACTTGTCGTCCTTGAAGACACGCACCTTGAATTCGGGGATGTTCACTTTGACGTAGAAGTCACTCATGTCCTGGGGGAGCCACCGATAGCGCTCCATGTTCACAAGCAGCAGATCGATTTTTTTCTGTCCCGATAATACCGGGGTCGGCGCATCCCCGTTCAGCATACGCCGCGTCCCGGAACCGACCATGCCGTCGGTCTTGCCGCCTTGGCGGCGTTGAAACGCAATAACAGCCTGGTGCAGGTCCTTATCGAAAACATACTCGTCGGCGCCCTCTTTGACCGGGGCATCCAGCCGCTTCCGCAGCAGAGCCACCTGGCCATGCTTCACGCCGAGCTTGAGGGTCGGACCTGCGGGAATGACCACGTCTTCAGGCTTGTTGGAGACGGGCTTGGGCGCCACGCCGCCGCCGCGCTCGGCGATCAGCTCCTGGCGCAGAGCCTCAAACTGAGGATGGGTCGGTTGAAAGCTTCGCAGATAAGCCGCCGGGTCAGACCGGATCGCGATGAACCCGATCACCTCGGCCGGGTCGGGCAAATACATGTCGGGATCGAGGCTCTCGCTGAGGCTCTGCGGCTTGATCCGGCCGCCTCGCGCGTCACGTGCATATTCGATGACTGCAGCGCTGATTTTGAGCTCGGCATCCGCGAGCTTGGCGATTGCATCGGGCGCGCTCGCGTCGAAACCGGAAAGGTTCGGCAATTTATAGGCGGCGGCACGGAGTCCGTAATCGTCAGCCTTCGAGATCTCCTGGAGGACGGCCTTGCCGCGGGCATTCAAACCTTTGTCGCCAACCCACAGCAGCTTCCGGTCCGGGACGGAGTAATACTCGGCAAGAGCTATCTGCTCGGCCGCGTCCTTCATCGTCACCGCGCCGACTTGATCCTGCACGGACACACGGACCGCTTCGGACCGGGTCACGAGCTCGGCCGGACCGTCCGGTTCCGCTGCAATGGCAGGGGCACTGAACGACATTGCTAGTGCAATCCCAAAGGCGGCTGATTTCAGGCCGACTATCGTCATTCTCTATTCCCTCTAGGCCATCGGCCCATCGTCCTCGCACGTTGGCTTCCTTTCGCCGCGAGGCCCCGACCGAATCGAATTAATCCGGCAGAATTGCTGGATTATGCGCATCAAAGCCCTATTTCACCACCCAATTCCGGCTCTGGCGTGGCAGAACTCACGGCAAAATCCGATCTGCCAGCGCCCTTATCCGGCCAGGGCCGTATCGAGGAACTCGCTAAGCGATATAATTTTCCGGCCGTCGATTTGAATGAAATCGGCCAGCTCCGTCGTGAACGAGTCCCCGGATGTGATATTTTGGACACGGGCGCTCCAGCGAACGGCCGCCTTATTCCGGTCCATCAGCAGGTCCTCAATCGAGAACGCGTCCAGCGCGAAGCTATCTGTGATAGTCCTGAACAGTCCCGTAATGCCCTTGCGCCCCTGGACCGAGGTCGCCAGCATGCTGAACTCCGGCGATCCGACAATCCGGAAATACGCGTCCTCGGCGAACATTCCGCCCAGCGCTTCGACCTCCCCCTCGATGCGGGCGGCGTAGAAGCTCTTGAGAAACGCCTCGAACTCGCTGCTGTCCATCGTCTAGCTCTCCGGTTCGGTTCACACCGCTGCAATGCGGCTCAAGGCGCCTCTCGTTTCTGCCGCGGTTTTCTTTTTGGCCGGGACGCGCTTCTTGGCAACACTTTTCTTAGCGGCGCTTTTCTTGGCCGGCGCGCGGGCCGACTTGTTCTTAGCGGGCGCCCGGGCCGGCTTGACACGGGCGCCCGTGACTGTCTCGGGCAAGTCGCGATCGGGCTGAATGACAAAGATCAAGACCGCAAGAGCAGTAAGATAGAAGCGGAATGCCGCGGGCTGACCGTTCCACGTCTCGGACTGCCACATCAGGAACCACTCGCCAGCCACGACCATGAAGCCGAAGAACCAGACCAGAAACGCGACCAGCGCGCCCGCGACCGTCCAGCCCTTCGCGCTATCGAAGATGGCGCCCGGATCCCGCCGGACCTGAAGCAGGCGGATGGCGCCGGCCAGGAACAAGATGCCGGCCAATGATTCGCCGATGATGATCAGCACAAAGGCCGCATGCCAAAGCTCGGGACTGTTGATCGCCCGGTACATCAGGGTGTTGCCGGGATAGGTCGTGTCCATGCTCATCACATGCTTCACGAACAGAAAATTGGCCTGGTAGTCGCTGACATTGCCGAACGCTGCCAGCAGACAGAAGACCGCGAGGCACGCGACCATCACGACCTTGGCGATACGGGTGATGTACATGGAGTCCCCCTGCCTTTGCGAACTTCAAAACTTCGGCATGGTGTCTTGGAATTTCTGCGTCCGTGTGACGATCGCGGTAGCTTAGACCACGGGGCGCGGGATCGCGCCGTCGGCCCAAAAGAAAATGGCCAGGACGAGCCCGGCCATTTCGGTATCTGTTAACTAGACGGCGAAGCTGCTAATTCTTCGACTTGTCGACCATTTTGCTATCGGCGATCCAGGGCATCATAGCGCGCAGCTTCTCGCCGACCTTTTCCATTTCGTGGTCGTCGCACTTGGCGCGCATCGCCTTGAAGCTCGGCTGGTTGATCTTGTTCTCCAGCATCCAGTTCTTCACGAAGGTGCCGTCCTGAATGTCGGTCAGGATGTCCTTCATGGCCGCCTTGCTGTCCTCGGTCACCACGCGCGAGCCGGAGACGTATTCGCCATATTCGGCTGTGTTGGAGATCGAGTAGTTCATGTTGGCGATGCCGCCTTCGTAGATGAGGTCGACGATCAGCTTCACCTCGTGGACGGTCTCGAAATAGGCCATCTCGGGGGCGTAGCCCGCCTCGACCAGCGTCTCGAAACCGTTGCGCATTAGCTCCACGAGGCCGCCGCAGAGTACGGCCTGCTCGCCGAAAAGATCGGTCTCGCATTCTTCGCGGAAGGTCGTCTCGATGATGCCCGCGCGACCACCGCCGATGGCGGAGGCGTAAGAGAGCGACAGTTCGTGGGCGTTGCCCGTAGCGTCCTGAGCAATAGCCACGAGGCACGGCACGCCTGCACCGCGCTGGTATTCGGCCCGCACCGTATGGCCGGGGCCCTTGGGCGCAACCATGCAGATATCTGTGTCCGCGCGCGGCTCGATCAAATTGAAGTGGATATTAAGCCCGTGGGCGAAGAGCAGCGCTGCGCCCTGCTTCATATTGGGCTTGAGGTCCTTCTCCCAGATCTCGGCCTGGAGTTCGTCCGGGGTCAGCATCATGACCACATCGGCCCAGGCGGCAGCCTCGGAGACGCTCATGACCTTCAGGCCCTCGCCTTCCGCCTTGGCGGCGGATCTAGAGCCGGGGCGCAAGCCAATGGCCACCTCGGCGACGCCGGAGTCCTTCAAATTCAGGGCATGCGCATGCCCCTGGCTGCCATAACCGATGATGGCGACTTTCTTACCCTTGATAAGATTGAGATCGGCATCCCGATCGTAATAGACACGCATACCTGTTCCTCTACGTTGTCGATTTCAATGTCTTCAAAACTTGGTTGCGATGGTTCGGACCGGGTTTTGCCGCCGGACCCGCAAAAAGACAAGTGGCGGGTTACATCCGCTCGACTCCGCGGCCGATAGCGGCGACGCCGGTGCGGCAGACCTCGATCAGCCCAAGCGGCTGCATCAGCACCACAAACTGCTCGATCTTGGTTTGCCGGCCCGTGATCTCGAACACGAAATGCTCGAGCGAGGCGTCGACAACCTGCGCGCGGAAGGCTTCCGCCAACCGCAGCGCCTCTACCCGCTTCTCGCCGATGCCGGCCACCTTCACCAAGGCCAACTCCCGCTCGAGGGTCTCGCCCCGGACGGTTAGGTCCGTAACCGAATGGATCGGCACCAGCCGGTCGAGCTGATTCTTGATCTGCTCGATCACCATCGGCGTGCCTGTCGTCACGATGGTGATGCGCGACAGATGGGCCTCGTGCTCGGTCTCGGACACGGTCAGCGACTCGATGTTGTAGCCCCGGCCCGAGAACAGGCCGATGACGCGCGCGAGCACGCCAGGCTCGTTGTCCACAAGCACGCTGATCGTGTGCGTCTCGAGGCTCTGTTCGGGCTTCTCGAGCGAATAGGCGGAACCAGGCTGTGCCATTAGACCATCACCTTGCCTTTTTCGGAGATGGCTTTTTCGATGTCCTCGTCCGTCAGATCGTCGCCCAGCAACATATTGTTGTGCGCTTCGCCGCTCGGAATCATCGGGAAGCAATTGGCACGCTTGTCGACCACGCAGTCGAAGATGACCGGCTTCGGCGTCTTGATCATTTCCAGGATCGCGTCGTCGAGCTCACCGGGTTTCTCCGCGCGAATGCCCACGGCGTGATACGCCTCGGCCAGCTTCACGAAGTCCGGCAGCGCCTCGCTATAAGAGTGCGAATAGCGGCCACCATGGAGCAGTTCCTGCCACTGGCGGACCATGCCCATATACTCGTTGTTCAGAATAAAGATCTTGACCGGCAGGTCGTACTGAACCGCCGTCGAAATCTCCTGCATGGTCATCAGCACCGACGCCTCGCCCGCAATGTCGATGACGAGGGAGTCCCGGTGCGCCATTTGCACACCGACCGCCGCGGGGATGCCATAGCCCATCGTGCCGAGCCCGCCGGAGGTCATCCAACGGTTCGGCTCGTCGAAATGGAAATACTGAGCCGCCCACATCTGATGCTGGCCCACTTCCGTGGTGATGTAGGTGTCGTGATCACGGGTCAGCGCAAAGAGCCGCTCAATGGCGTATTGCGGCATGATCACGTCGCTCTTCTTACGGTAGTACAGGCATTTGCGCTTGCGCCAGGTGTCGATCTGCTCCCACCAGTTCGCATGAGCCTCTTTGTCGACCGACGGATTCCGATCATTCCACGCCGCGATCATCTGATCGATCACATGTGCGCAATCGCCGACAATCGGGATATCGACATGCACGTTTTTGTTGATCGAGGATGGATCGACGTCCACATGGATCTTCGTGGACCCGGGTGAAAACGCATCCAGCCGGCCGGTGATACGATCGTCGAACCGCGCCCCGATGCAGATCATGACGTCGCAGTCGTGCATGGCATTGTTGGCCTCGAAGGTGCCGTGCATCCCGAGCATGCCGAGCCATTGCTTGTCCGAGGCCGGATAGCTGCCGAGTCCCATGAGGGTCGAGGTAATAGGGTAGCCGGTCATGCGCACAAGCTCGCGCAGGCTCTCGCTGGCCGCTGGTCCCGCATTGATGACGCCGCCGCCCGTATAGAAGACAGGCCGCTTGGCATTGGCCATCGCTTCGACAGCCACCTCGATGGCGGCTTGATCGCCCTGCTGCGGGGGAACGTAGCTCTTATGCCGCGAGTTCGAGACGCCCTTGTAGGTCCCGGTCATGAACTGGATGTCCTTGGGGATGTCCACGACGACAGGACCCGGCCGCCCCGACCGCGCAACGTAGAACGCCTCGTGCAGAACCTCGGCGAGCAGGTCGACGTCCTTCACAAGATAATTGTGCTTCGTGCAGGGGCGCGTGATGCCGACCGTGTCGCATTCCTGAAAGGCGTCGTTGCCGATCAGATGCGTGGGCACCTGACCGGTGATGCAGACAACTGGGATCGAATCCATCAGTGCGTCGGTCAGCCCGGTGACAGCGTTGGTCGCGCCAGGGCCAGACGTCACCAGCACAACACCGACCTTGCCGGTTGAGCGCGCATAGCCTTCGGCCGCGTGAACGGCACCCTGCTCGTGACGGACCAGCACGTGCTGGAGCCGGTCTTGCTGAAATAACGCGTCGTAGATCGGCAGCACTGCGCCGCCAGGATAGCCGAAGATGTGATCCACACCTTGGTCGGCGAGCGCCTGGAGCACGATCTGCGCGCCGGTCATTTTGGCTAAGCCGTTCTCGGTGGCTGGCATGTCTGTATTCCACTGACAAAACCGGGCCCCAGCGGCTGGACCAGCCGCTGCCCGGTAGAACTCCATTGAAAATGGCAAAAGCGCCGGATTAGGCCGCGCACCCTAGGGCCTCTATGTCACAGGGTCAACGGCAAATGCGAATGAATGACAACATTTTTCGCTATGACCTTTTCATAAGTTATCCATTTATGGGCATCTATATGCAAAACATTGCGTTTGCAGGAAAAATCATGACAAGGCACCCGATGTTTTCCCACAAGCGTTCTAGACAATGACGCACGATGCGCATAAGGCTCATACGCTTAGTGGGGCAACCTCGAAATGAGGGACGAAGCCGCGCCGGTGCCTCGATGCTCTGGCGGATCGTATCTGAAAACACATTTCCACATAGTCACAGCCTGAATGCAGCACTCTGCAACTTCAGAACCGGCCGGTGCCAACGGTAACGGCAATGGAGCCGGTCACGGCCATAGGGCGGCGAATGCGCCCCTGACCAGCCGCGCGTTCTGGGCGCTCACCTTCGGTTCGATCGGCGTCGTCTATGGCGACATCGGGACAAGCCCGCTCTACGCGCTGCGCGAAGCCGTTCTGGCCACCGGCGGATCTCACGGCGTCGTCACGCAAGCGGCCGTGTTCGGCGTTCTGTCGCTGATCTTCTGGTCTCTGATTATCGTCGTCACGCTCAAATACGTTGTGCTGCTGCTCCGCGCGGACAATAACGGCGAAGGCGGCACGCTGGCGCTGACCGCACTTGCCTTTACGGCCATGGGCAAACGCACACCACTGGTGCTGGGGCTCGGCATTGTCGGCGCCTCGATGTTCTACGGTTCGACGCTCATTACCCCGGCCCTGTCCGTGCTCTCGGCGGTCGAGGGCCTCAACGTCGCGACAGATGCGTTCGAGCCCTACATCCTGCCGATCACCGTGGTCATTCTCATCGCGTTGTTCTCGGTGCAGTCGCATGGGACGGCCCACGTGTCGGCGCTGTTCGCACCCATCACGACCGTCTGGTTCCTGGTAATCGCTGTCGCCGGCGCAACAGAGATTGCGGCGAACCCCCGCGTCCTTATGGCCCTCAATCCCTATTACGGGCTCAACTTCCTCTTCACCCACGGCATGGTCGGCCTCATCACGCTCGGCGCGGTGTTCCTGGTCGTGACGGGCTCCGAAGCGCTCTACAACGACCTCGGCCATTTCGGCCGCAAGCCAATCCAGACAGCATGGTTCATTCTCGTGCTGCCCGCGCTGCTCCTAAACTACTTTGGGCAAGGCGCGCTGGTGCTCGCGCAGCCCGACGCGATTTCAAACCCGTTCTTCTTGTTGTTCCCAGACTGGGCGCTCTACCCCATGGTCGCGCTTGCGACGATGGCCACGGCGATCGCCAGCCAGGCCGTAATCACGGGCGCCTATTCCATCACGCGCCAAGCCATGCAACTGGGTCTTCTGCCCCGCATGGAGGTACGCCATACGTCGGAATCGCAAGCCGGCCAGATCTACATGCCGCGGGTCAATTGGTTGCTTCTGACCGGCGTCCTGCTACTCGTCTTCATGTTCCGCTCGTCGAGCGAGCTGGCATCAGCCTATGTGCTCGCTGTGGCGACGACCGAGTGGGTTGCGGGCATTCTCGGATTCATCGTCGTCTGGCAATTGTGGCGATGGAAACTGTATTGGGTGATCGCCGTGATGGCGCCCCTGATGTTCGTGGATACGGCGTTCGTCTTAGCGAGCACGTTGAAGCTCGTCGAAGGCGCCTGGCTGCCCGTGCTTGTGGGCTTGATGCTGATCATCGTGATGCTCACCTGGATGCGCGGAACCAAGTTCCTGGCGCAGAAGACACGCCGCATCGAGATTCCGTTCGAGCCGTTGATGAACAGCCTTGAACACAAACCGCCTCATCTCGTTCCCGGCACCGCCGTCTTCTTGAGTGCCGATCCCGAATTCGCGCCTACGGCGCTTTTGCATAACCTCAAGCACAACAAGGTGCTGCACGAGAACAACGTCATCCTCACCATCAAGAACGAAGACATTCCGCGCGTAGCGCCCGCCGATCGGGTCCAAATGGAACCGGTTAGCGACAAATTCATGCGGATGACGCTGCATTTCGGTTTTGTGGAACGGCCCAACGTGCCCAAGGCGCTCGCGGTGGCCCGCAGGAAGGGCTGGCAGTTCGACATCATGTCGACTTCGTTCTTCCTGTCGCAGCGGACCGTGCGGCCGGATGCGCGGTCCGGAATGCCTCAATGGCAGGACCGGCTCTTCGTCTATCTCGCGCACAACGCGGATGACGCCTCGAACTATTTCCAATTACCAACGGACCGGGTCGTGACCATCGGCACGCAGGTAACCGTTTAATCAATTGGGACGGACGCGGACGCGGCTTCTCCGCTCGGGACCCACGTCCAGTCGGCCATGAAGCGCCGCGCCCAGGTCATTTGGCGCTTAGCATAACGCCGGCTCGCGGTCTTGGCCTTCGTGGCCGCCTCTTCCAAGCTCATGGCCCCCGAGAGATAGGAACTGAGTTCGGACACGCCGAGGGCACGCATGACCGGCAGCCCTGGATCGAGTTGCAGCCCGGCGAGCGCTGCCACTTCCGCCAAGGCACCGGCCTTAAGCATGTTTTCGAAGCGGCCGTCGATGGCCGCGTAAATCGTCTCGCGTTCCGGCGCGACCAGCATCTTGAGCACGGCCTTATCATTTAGGACCGGCGTGCCGGCGGTCTCCTGCCATTCGGCGAGCGAGACATCCGTTGCATCGATGACCTCCAGGGCCCGTACGAGGCGCTGTGTGTCTGTGGGACTGAGACGCACGCCCATGACCGGATCCCGGGCCGCCAGCACCGCGTGGAGATCCGTCCCGGCGGCCGTCGCCGCACGCTCCCGCCAGTGCCGGCGGATGTCTTCGGGAATCTCGGGAACGGGCGACAGCCCCTGGAGCATAGCCATGAAATACAGACCCGTA
>Ga0316197_10003330_pt1 | contig 11447 bp, 8 predicted proteins | sample OudBiesiAoxic_MG_FD_204939 | JGI IMG/M metagenome (GOLD analysis project Ga0316197, IMG submission 204939) | Coastal sediment microbial communities from Oude Bieten Haven, Netherlands - site A oxic | ecosystem: Environmental > Aquatic > Marine > Coastal > Sediment | place: Netherlands...
GTCCTCCCCGACCCAATCCTCCAGCCGGTCCGGAAACAGCGTCATCTGCCCCCGATCCGTTCCCTCAATGTAGCCCGACATGCTCACCTCCGGTCGTTGCCGAAAGAATACAACATCCAGAGTTTTTACACAGCCTCGGCTTAGAGCCGCCGTTCGCTGCGTAGCGCCCCAAGTTCCGCTTTGCCGACGTTCATGAGTTTTTTTGGTTCATAGGTCCAGAGCCGAGAGGTGCAGGCAATTGACGGCCATTCTGAAATCCGCGAGTACCTACGCTTGAGAAAACGGTCTGACATATGAAGAATAGGTTGAAGAACGAAGTCAAAAAAGACTGCGCCTTTGAAAGGATGATTTGTCGATTTAACAACTATCAGCACAAAGCCACGCTCAAGCTGCCTGAGAGGGCAATATTGCGATTACGTCAGGTTCAATTTGAAGGGATGAGGGCAAAATATGATGGGTTCGAAAGAAAATGCATGACCGAAATTGAAGTGCCCCCATTCCTAACAGCGACACTGGGGTTGATTGTGTTCTTTCTTGGTGCGTTCCTCACCCGGAAGGTCACGTTTCTGAAGGATTATAACATCCCCGAACCGGTGTCGGGTGGCATTGTGGTGGCCTGCCTGACATGGGCCTATTTTGAGATCACCGGCACTCAGATAACCTTTGATCTTGCCGAGCGGGACTATTTGTTGGTTCTGTTCTTTGCGACCATCGGCCTGAACGCGCGGATCGCCGATCTGCTCAGTGGTGGGCGGCTTCTCTTCACACTGCTCGCGCTGACGATCGGGTTCATGATACTGCAAAACATCGTTGGTTTGATCGGGGCCATTCTGTTTGGTCTTCCAATGCCAGTTTCGGTTCTTATGGGATCGGCAGCGTTGATTGGTGGCCACGGGACGGCGATCGCCTGGGGGCCTGAGATTGAAGCGGCAACCGGATACGCAGCGGCGAGTGAGATCGGCATTGCCACGGCGACGCTGGGCCTCATTTGCGCTGCCCTGCTTGGCGGGCCCATCGCGAAGCGATTGATTGACCGCAACGGTCTTTCGGGGCGCGATGATGCGCGCCCTATGGTTGGTTTGCAGTTCGAAGCGAAAGGGGCTCAGGCCGAGACTGTTAATCATGTGAGCCTGATGCGCGGCATGCTTGCGGCTCATTTTGCAATCCTGCTGGGGACATTTGTCTATTACGCGTTGCAGGAGATGGGAATTAAGTTACCACTTTTTGTGCCGTGCCTGCTGATGGGCATCGTGATGTCAAACACGGTGCCATATATTTTCCCAAAGATGACTTGGCCCGCACGCACGAAGGGTCTCGCCGTCGTGTCCGACTATGCACTCTCGGTTTTTCTGGCCATGTCCCTGATGAGCATGCAGATGTGGACATTGGCCGGGATTGGCGGGCCGCTTATCGTGGTGCTGACCTTGCAGGTTTTGGCGACCGGCACGTTTGTGCTGTTCGTCGTATTCGGTGTGCTGGGGCGGGACTACACGGCAGCGGTGCTGAGTGCCGGTTTTGCCGGGTTCGCGCTTGGCGCAACACCGACGGCGATTGCCAACATGTCCTCGGTCACCAAGCGTTACGGCGCGGCACCGCTTGCGTTTATCGTTCTTCCGTTGGTGTCGGCGTTCTTCGTCGACATTGCCAACGCAGTCATCATCCAGTTTTTTGTGGGACTCTAGCTTGGCTGCGGTGCCATGCTTCAGACCGATCGGGTGATCCCCCCATCCACCCGAATGTTCTGCCCGGTGATGTACGCACCGCCGGGAGAGGCCAGAAAGGCCACCACGCCTCCGATCTCGTTCAGGGAATTGCCGTAACGCCCCATCGGGATCATAGAACGGAATTCTTCTTTTTCGGGCAGGCTGTCGATAAAGCCCGGCAGCACGTTGTTTATGCGGATATTCTCGGGGGCGTATTTGTCCGCGACGAGTTTCGTGAAGGCCGCGAGCCCGGCCCGCATGACGCCAGAAGTGGGGAAAACCGGGTTCGGTTCAAACGCAGCAAATGTCGAGATGTTGATAATCGCGCCACCGCCCTGCTTTTGCATGATCGGCGTGACAAGGCGGGTGGGGCGCACGGCGTTGAGGAAATAGACGTCCATGCCTTCGTGCCAGTCCTCGTCGGTCAAATCCAGCACTGGTGCACGCGGGCCGTGACCAGCGGAGTTGACGAGCACGTCGATGCGGCCCCATTCCGCCATCGCAAGATCGACCAGCTCCTGCAGATCATCGTTGGATTGGTTGCTGCCGGTGACGCCGACGCCGCCAAGTTCTTTGGCAAGCGCCTCCCCTTTGCCGGAGGAGGACAGGACGGCAACCTTGAAGCCATCAGCAGCCAAGGCACGAGCGCTGTCCGCACCCATGCCGCTGCCCCCTGCGGTGATTAGTGCTGTCTTGAGTTCGGTCATGGTGGCCTCCTCAGGTTTGCTTTCTGTCGTCGATGATATTCATGGTCGAAAGACCGCTCTCGCCTAGCGGCACCGAGGCAAACGGCCCACCGTGGCACATGTTGCCGGGATCCTGCGGATCAAGCGGACCTTCTGCTGCAAAAACCTCGGCGGCTTTGAATTCGGCATTGTCTTTTGGACGGTAGCCAAGGAAGGACGCTTTGGCATTGTCCACGGGCGCGCGGTCGTTATCGGACAGGCCGTAAATGACGCTGAAACCGGTCACAGGCGTGTCGATGGCGCGGGTGACCAGCTGGATCAGATCGTCGTAGCTGAGCCAGCTGCCAACGGCGCGTGGGTTCCCGATATTGGCGCAGCTGAGGATGCGCATGCAGACCGATTCAATTCCGCGTTTGTCCCAATACATGCGGCCCAGATCTTCAGCGAAGCATTTTGCGAGGCCGTAGAACGTATCCGGGCGGTGCGGGGCGTCAATTCCAATAAAGTCGGTCTTTGGGTGCATCCCTACTGCATGGATCGACGAGGCATAGACCACCCGGCGGACGCCGTTCTGGTAGGCGGCTTCCCAGATGTTATAAGCGCCGATGAAGTTCGGGCCGAGGAGCTCCTCAAATGGTTTTTCATCCACGATGGCACCAAAATGCACGACCATGTCCGCGCCTTTGGTGATTTCGGTCATCGCCGGCAGATCGGCGAGATCGGCTTTGACATAGCTTTCGCCGGGATAGAGCTTGCCCAGATCATCGACCTGGTCGGTCGACACCAGTTCGTCGCATAGCTTTGACAACGGTTCGCGCAGGTAAGAACCAAGACGACCGGCGGCCCCGGTCAGGACGAGTTTTTTCATGGGTCAGGCTTTCTGTTGGCTATTGGATTTTGATGTCTTGAGTGTCATTTGATCTGCTCTTTCACGCTGGCCAACAGACTGTCGGCACCCCTTGCGAGAATTGTTGTGTCGGCCCCGCAGGCCACAAACGTGAAGCCATCATTCAGCAATTCGGCGGCGAAGCCAGTGTCAAAGACCAGCGTGCCGACAGGGATGCCTTGCGCGATCAGTTTTTTGGCAACGGGTCGGATCAGCGCCCAGACGTCCGGGTCCATCGGGTTGCCAACCTTGCCGATATCAGCGGCGATATCCGCGGGGCCGAAAAAGATGCCGCTGACGCCGTCAACGCTGGCAATCTCCTCGGCCCGGCTGAGGGCGGCGGCTGTTTCAAGTTGCAGGATCACGGTGGTCTCATCTGCCACCCTTGCAACGTAATCGGTGACGCGGCCAAACTTGGTGGCTCGTGTTACGCCAGATACGCCCCGCGAACCGGCGGGTGGATACCGGGTGGCGGCGACAGCTTTCTCGGCTTCTTCAACTGTCTGGATCATCGGGAAGAGCAGGCCGGGCGCGCCCAGATCCAGCAGGCGTTTGACCACAACCGGGTCGTTCCATTCCGGGCGCACGATGGCGGTTGTGTTGCTTGCGGCAAAGGCCTGCAACTGACCCAGCGTAGAGAAATAGTCGTTTATCGAATGCTCCATGTCGACCAGCGCCCAGTCGTATCCGGCGGGGGCTGTGATCTCGGCGGCAAACGGGCTGGCAAGGCTGATCCAGATACCGATCTGCTTGTCGCCTTTGGCAATGGCATGGGTGAAACTGTTCGTGGCAAGCTGCATCGGGTTATGGCCTTTCCGAGTGGTAGGTTATGCGACATCTTCGCCGTTGCGCACGGCGGCTTCAACCTCGGCGATGTCGGTAGTTGTCAGCCCATAGTCGCGGGCGGCGGCGTCGGCCGAAATATAGCCACGTGCAAGATCACGTTTCACCAAGCGGGCAGGGCGATCGGTAGCGTTGCCATAGCCCGCGCCACCGGGGAAGGCGAGCATCACTTTGCGGCCATGGGAGACGAATTGTTTGCCTTTGCCACGCATCGGGCTGCCGTCATCGCGTTCAATGGTTGTGGGCGCGCCGGATCCGCCGCCGCGGCGACCGCGTGCCGGATGATCGACACGGTCGAACATTGCTGACATGTCGAATTCATGCCCTTCGCGCGCGCCGACTTCCATATATTGGCCCAAACCACCACGTTGGGCACCGGCACCGCCGGAGTCGGGCCGCAATTCTTTGCGCCAGATGATCACCGGACCCGCATGTTCGGTCGCCTCGATGGGCATTGTCATGACGCCCGAGGGAAACGCGGTTGCGTTGAGCCCGTCATGTTCGGGGCGTGCGCCCGCCCCGCCCGAGTTGAATGTCAGCACCTCGGAACGCATGGCGCTGGCTGGGGCGGGCGCATCGGTACGCGGGCGCAGGCTGACCTGAAAGTTACACAGGCATCCGGCTCCTTCTGCCGGGACAACGCCGGGCAGGATCTTGTCGAGCGCGTCATAAACGGTGTCGGGGACAAAGTGACCGACGATGTGGCGCAGGGCGACTGGTGCGGGATGCACGGCATTCACGATGGTGCCTTCGGGGGCCAGGATTTCGAATGGGGCAAGCGAGGCGGCATTGTTTGGGATTTCCGGTGCAATCGCGCATTTCAGCGCGTAGCAGGCGTAAGCCTTTGCGTAGACCAGCGGGCAGTTGATCCCCTTCCTGTCGACGCCGGATGTGTCCTCGAAGTCTGAGATGATGCGGTCTTTCTCGACCGTGAGCCTGACCTTGAGCGTGATCGGCGTGTCGAACCCATCCACCGTCATTTCGCCACTTGCGCTTTCGCGGGGCAGGGCAGCGATACGCTCAAGCGTGGCGCGGCGGGAGTTTTCGAGTATGAAGCTGGCGATGCCCTCCAGATCATTGAGCGCGAATTCCCGCATCATGTCGATTAACCGGCGATGGCCGATCTCGTTACAGGTGGCGAGGGCGTACATGTCGCCGATGAGCTGATCCGGTTCGCGGACGTTGCCACGAACGAGGCGCACGAGGGTCTCGTCTACCTCGCTCCGCTCGGCAAATTTCATGATCGGGATGTAGAGACCTTCCTCGTATACGCTGGCGGCGTCCGCGCCAAATCCGCGCCCGCCAATGTCTACAACATGTGCGGTGCAGGCAAAGAAGCCGACCAAAATGCCGTTATGGAAGGACGGCGTCACCATGGTGATGTCATGCAGGTGACCGGTGCCTTCCCATGGATCATTGGTGATATAGACATCCCCCTCAAAGATGTTCTGACGGCCAATGCGGCGGATGAAATGCGCCACAGCGTCGGCCATGGCATTTACATGGCCCGGCGTGCCGGTGACCGCTTGCGCAAGCATCTGGCCATGGGTGTCATAGACCCCGGCAGACAGATCGCCGGCCTCACGTACGGAGGTTGAGAACGCCGTGCGCACCAGTGCCTGCGCCTGTTCCTCGACCACTGAGATCAGGCGGTTCCACATGACCTGATAGGCGACGTTGGTATGATCGGTGGCCATGGCAGGGCGTCCTTCAGGTTAGCGGCGTGATGTCGATGCAGCCATCGTGTTGGCAAATCGCCTGACGGCTGGAGGGGACGATGATGGTGGTCTCGTCTTCGGTGATTGCAGCCGGGCCAGTGACGGTGCTGCCGGGGGTCATGGCGTCGCGATCTATGACATGGCCACCGACAAAAGCCGCCTCGGCCGGGTCAAACAGACGGCGTGGGCCAAGCTTTGCGGCAGCATCGCCCACGCTTGCCAGTGCAACCCGTTCCACTTTTTCCGGCGGCGTTGTGGCGTTCACCGCCCAGACGGTGATTTCGATATCCATTCCCGTGACCGGACGGCCAAAAAGCCGCGTGTAATCAGCATTAAAGAGCGCCTCGAATGTCGCCGCATTGGGGTTCATGGCTTGTTCTTCGGTCAGCACGATGGGGATTTCCCAGCCTTGCCCGGTATAGCGCATGTAGACCTTGAACTCGCACAGGATTTCGGCGGCGGCGTCGCAGGTGCGCACAAATCCGGTCGCCTCGGATTGCAGGTCGCTCAGCAGGGTTTTGATCGCCGTGGGATCAAAGCCAGAGAGTTTCATATAGACGGACCGGTTGGCTTCAAAACTAAATGGCGCGCGCAGAAATCCTATGGCCGAGCCGACCCCAGCGCCGGGCGGGACCAGCAAGCGTGAGACGCCCAGCTTTTCACAAAGCCGCCCAGCATGCAGTGGGGCAGCGCCGCCAAAGGCGATCATCGTGTACTCTGACAGGTCTTCGCCGTTTTCAACTGCATGGACACGGGCTGCGTTGGCCATGTTTTCATCCACTACTTCCGCCAGGCCAAAGGCGGCGGTCGCGGCATCCATATCCAGCGCGGTGCCCAGAACGGTGGTCAGGGCGGCCTCGGCACTGGCGGTGCTAAGTTTCATCGTGCCGCCCGCAAAACCGTCCGGGTCAAGCCTTCCCAGCACCAGATCAGCATCCGTGACAGCAGGTTTATCGCCGCCGCGCCCATAACAGGCGGGGCCGGGCTCGGAACCGGCACTTTCAGGCCCTACGCGAATTTGGCGCAGCGCATCAACATGGGCAAGGCTGCCGCCGCCCGCACCGATTTCGACCATATCGATCACCGGGATCGAGACTGGCATTCCCGAACCTTTCTTGAAGCGATAGGTGCGCGCGACTTCGAATACGCGGCTGGTCTTTGGGGTTTGATTTTTGATCAGGCAAATCTTGGCGGTCGTGCCCCCCATGTCAAAGCTGAGTACTTTGTCCAGTCCGTAGCGGGCTGCGATGTTTGCAGCAAAAACCGCCCCGCCGGCCGGGCCGGATTCAACCAGTCGCACCGGGAATTCGGCAGCGCTTTCCAGCGAGATGATTCCGCCACCGGAGTGCATCAGAAAGATCGGGCAGGCGGCCCCTTCATCGCGCAGGCGGCCCTCAAGGCGGCTGAGATAGGATTTCATCAGCGGCTTGATATAGGCATTGGCGACCACGGTATTGAAACGCTCGTATTCGCGCATCTGCGGGCTGACTTCTGAAGACAGGGAGACCATGACATCGGGTAGCTTTTCGGCCAGCACATCGCGGATCAGACGCTCGTGGTCGTCGTTCAGATAGCTGTGGATCAGCCCCACCGCGACACTTTCAAAGCCGCCTTCGGCAATGCGATCCACAAGGGCTTCGACCTCAGCCCGGTCCAGCGGGATCAGCGTGTCGCCGAGTGCATCAATGCGTTCAAGGACGGTGAAACGGCGTTGGCGGGGCAGCAAAGGTTCAGGCAGGTTGAGGTTCAGATCATATTGTTCAAACCGCGACTCCGTGCGCATTTCGATGACATCACGAAACCCCTGTGTGGTGATCAGCGCCGTCTTGGCCCCACGCCGTTCGATCAGCGCGTTGGTGGCGAGGGTGGTGCCGTGAATAATCTGGCTGAACTGCGTAGGTGTGATGCCCGCTTTGGCGCAAACCTGCGCCATGCCGTCGATGATTGCGTTTTCAGGGGCGGCATAAGTTGTCAGGACTTTTGTCGAGAATGATGCGCCGTCTTTTTCCAACACCACGTCGGTAAATGTGCCGCCGATATCGACGCCCAGACGAACCGATGTTTCCCGCATGGCCGAACTCCCTACTTATGCTGAGACATAGGCCAGCCTGCCACCAAGCGCAAACCCTGTGAGACTTCACGCTGAAACAGCACCGCTTGCGCGCAATGCGGCAATCTCGCCTTCCGAGAAGCCCCACTGCGTGAGGATCGTCGGGTCGCTTCGACTGGCCTTGGCGGGGCTGAGCGAGACGGCGCCGGGGGTGACTGAAAAACGCGGGGCAGGGGCGGGCTGCGTGATGTTGTCAACGCTCATAAATGTACTACGGGCGAGGTTCTGCGGGGCTGCTGCCGCGTCTTCCGGCGACAGAACCGCCGTGACGCAGCCATCCGTGCCGTCAAACAAAGCCGTCCAATGTGCGCGGGGGGCACCAGCGAAACAAGCGGCAAGCGTGTCGCGGCAATATGCTTCGTCCTCTGGCGCATCTGTCTGAAAACGCTGATCGTTCAGCAGCCCCAGTTTCTCAAGCAACACCTTTCGAAAGGCCGGTTCAATTGCGCCGACGGCGACGAAAGTCCCATCGGCGCATCGGTAGGTACGGTAGTAATGGCGGCCCCCGTCGAGAGGGTTCACACCGCCCGTTGTGTCATGCAAACCCATCGCTGCCAGCGCGGCCAGCAGCGTATAGAGGCTGGCCGAGCCGTCGATGATGGCCGTATCCACCACTTGCCCGGTGCCGGTGCTACGCGCCTGCATCACGGCAGACAGCAACCCAATCACCGCAAACAGCGCGCCGCCCGCCATGTCGCCGATCAGCGGCGGAACGCCCACAGGGGGTGTGCCATTCTGCCCGAATGTTGAAAGCGCCCCGGACAGCCCAATGTAGTTGAGGTCATGCCCAGCCATCTGCGCCATCGGGCCTTCCTGCCCCCACCCGGTCACGCGGACAAACGCCAGCGCGGGATTGGCGGCGAGGCAGACATCAGGGCCAAGGCCCAACCGTTCCATCGTGCCGGGACGATATCCTTCGATCACGGCATCCGCCTGACCCATAAGTCGCAACATCAGCGCCCGCCCCGCATCGGATTTCAGGTCCACCCGCAGCAGCGGTCGGGAGCGATAGAAAATCGAGGCCGTCTCCATCTGGGCGAAATCGAGCTTCGGACCCAGTGCCGGATAGCCACCGGGCCGGTCGATGCGGAGTACGTCCGCTCCCAGATCGGCGAGGATCATGGTGGCATAAGGCACCGGGCCAATGCCGGTAAGCTCAATGATCCTGACACCGGTGAGCGGGCCTTTGCGCGTTGACATGTGGGGCGCTCCTTTTGACTGCTGGGTTGTTCGACTGACACCCACGCTCAGGGTCTGGTAGGTGCCGCTGTTGCGGTGCCGCAAAGATAATCGGCATACCGACATATGGGACAAAACCGGCACTTTGGAATGAGGGGAATCCTTGACTCATCAATAATTTAATCAAACGGTAAAAAGTGGAGCAAAGCAACTGGGTGGGAACATGACACAAAAAGACATTAATACTTCGTTGGTGGGGATGACACGCCGGAGACTTCTGGGCACGGTCGCTGCCCTTGCGGGTACGGCGGTGGTGCTGCCGAACTCCGCCTTTGCGATGGACGGGCTCAAGGTGGCGGGCATTTATACGGTACCTGTCGAACAGCAATGGGTCAGTCGCATCCACAAAGCCGCTGAGGCGGCACAGGCGCGCGGCGATATCGACTATACCTTCACCGAGAATGTCTCGAACACCGACTATGCGCGGGTGATGCGGGAATATGCTGAAGCCGGCGTACAGCTGATTGTGGGAGAAGTGTTCGGCGCCGAACAGGAAGCCCGCGAAGTGGCCGCGGAATATCCGCAGGTCGCTTTCCTGATGGGATCAAGCTTCAAAGAAGATGCCGCCCTTTCTAATTTCTCGGTCTTCGACAATTACATCCAGGATGCTGCCTATCTGAGCGGTATTATTGCCGGCTCAATGACCGAAAATGGCAACATCGGCATGGTGGGTGGCTTCCCAATTCCGGAAGTAAACAGGCTGATGCACGCGTTCATGGCCGGTGCTGCTGAGATGAAACCTGATATCAAGTTTCAGGTCAGCTTTATTGGCAGCTGGTTTGATCCGCCCAAGGCAAAGGAAACCGCTTTCGCGATGATCGAAAATGGCGCGGATGTGCTTTATGCAGAGCGCTTTGGTGTGTCTGACGCAGCGCAGGAAAAGGGAGTGCTGGCGATTGGTAACGTGATCGATACCCAGTCGGAATATCCCGAAACGGTTGTTGCCTCGGCAATCTGGAATTTTGAGCCCACGCTGGATACGGCGATTGCCGAAGTGAAGGCGGGTACGTTCAAGGCCGCTGACTATGGCGTCTATTCCTTCATGGCAGCTGGCGGCAGCGAATTGGCGCCGCTCGGCACTTTTGAGGGCAAAATCCCTGACGCTGCAATGAAGCTGGTTGAGGAGCGCACAAATGCCATCAAAGACGGCAGCTTTACCGTTGAGATTAACGACGAAGAGCCGAAATCGTCCTAAATGACGGAAAAGACCAACGGGGCGCAGGTGGTTCTGCGCCTCGACCGCATTACCAAACGCTTCGGTGCGCTGACCGCGAATGACGCGATCAGTTTTGATCTGCACGCAGGCGAGGTGATTGCCCTGCTTGGTGAGAACGGGGCCGGCAAAACCACGTTGATGAACATTCTGTTTGGTCATTATACGGCGGATGAGGGTCAGGTGGAGGTGTTTGGACACAAGCTGCCGCCCGGTGCGCCACGTGCGGCGTTGGAGGCTGGCGTTGGCATGGTGCACCAGCATTTTACCCTGTCCGATAACATGACCGTGCTGGAAAATATCGTACTGGGCACACAACCGCTCTGGCGGCTTGGCTTTGGCAAAAATCTGGCGCGGGCGCGCATTCTGTCGCTGGTTTCCGACTATGGCTTGAAAGTGGACCCCGATGCGCTGGTTGAAAGCCTCAGCGTCGGCGAGCGGCAGCGGGTCGAGATCCTCAAAGCGCTGTACCGTGACGCACGGATACTGATCCTGGACGAGCCGACAGCAGTGCTGACGCCGCAGGAGACAGACGATCTATTTGCGACGATGCGCAAGGCGGTAGCGCTGGGTCTTTCCGTGATTTTCATTTCGCACAAGCTACACGAGGTAAAGGCGATTTCCTCCCGGGTTGTGGTGCTGCGCCATGGCAAGCTGGTGGCGGAGGCGCGCACAGCGGATGTGGACCGGCACCAACTGGCGCAAATGATGGTCGGCGCTGAGGTGGCTGCACCAGAGGTTCGGCTGAGTACGCCGGGTATGGTAATGGTCAGTCTCAGCAGTGTGTCGACCCCTGATCGGGGCAGTGCGCCGGGTCTCAAGAAGGTCGAACTGGCGCTACGTGCGGGCCAGATCACTGGTTTGGCGGGTGTATCCGGAAATGGACAGTCCGCACTGGCCGACCTGATCGGGGGGCTGACTTTGCCGAGCGACGGGCAGCTTAGGATCAAGGACAGCGTACCGGTTGGATGGAGCCCGCGAAAAGCGGTTGCCTGCGGGATCGCGCGCATACCCGAAGATCGGCACAAGACCGGTACAATCGCTGACTT
>Ga0316197_10003331_pt1 | contig 11446 bp, 10 predicted proteins | sample OudBiesiAoxic_MG_FD_204939 | JGI IMG/M metagenome (GOLD analysis project Ga0316197, IMG submission 204939) | Coastal sediment microbial communities from Oude Bieten Haven, Netherlands - site A oxic | ecosystem: Environmental > Aquatic > Marine > Coastal > Sediment | place: Netherlands...
AACAGATAACTGCTGCCATTAATTATTTAAAGACGACGGCTATGCGGTACTTATTTGCAGTAACTTTACTTTGGGCATTTTCATTTAGTTTAATTGGCGTGTATTTAGCCGGCCAGGTTGATGCATGGTTTAGTGTGTTAATTCGCATAGCACTAGCCACTCTGGTATTTTTACCATTTTTAAAACTTAAAACAACGCCTAAACCTTTAGCCTTAAAGCTTATGCTGATTGGCGCTGTACAGCTTGGTATTATGTACAGTTTTTATTACCACTCCTTTTTATTTTTAACCGTACCCGAAGTACTGCTATTTACAGTAATGACCCCTATTTACATCACTTTATTAAACGATGCATTGAATAAACAGTTTAACCCACGCTTTTTTATAATCGCGCTTATTGCCGTAATCGGTGCAATTACCATTCGTTACGAAAACATAAATAACAACTTCATAATCGGATTATTGCTTGTTCAAGGTGCTAATATCAGTTTTGCTGTAGGTCAAGTGGCCTATAAACGCTTAATGATGAACAATCAGCTTGATGATAAAACCGTATTTGGATGGTTTTTTATAGGCGCACTTATTATTGCCACAATTTGTTATGTATTATTTGGTAACTCAAACAAATTACCAACCACTTCTACTCAGTGGGGCATACTGATTTATTTAGGGGTTGTTGCATCAGGCCTTGGTTACTTTATGTGGAATAAAGGCGCAACGCTTGTCAACGTTGGAGCTTTAGCCGTAATGAATAACTTACTTATTCCGGCTGGTATTATAGTTAATGTCCTTATATGGAATAGAGACGCTGACATTGTTAGGCTAAGTATTGGAGCAGCTATAATGTTAGGTGCATTAATAGTGAATCAAATTATTAATAAAAAAGTGAATTAATAAAAAGTAAATTAATAAGCTTGTAGCTAAATTGTCATTAATAATCATTAAGGTAGTACAAATTTTACTTTTTAAGGATAAATAATGAAGCGTATTACCTTACTTACAAGCTGTATATTGTTAGCCACACTTGCAGGCTGCGATGACGATGTAAAAATAGTAGAAAAAGAAGTGGTTGTTACCAACACCGAAGTTGAGGTTGTTGAAGTTCCTACGCCTGTTATTGTAGAAGTGCCAAATGGTAACGCGCCAGATATTCAACTAGGCACTCGTCCTTATTATTTAGTCAATGATATGAGCGACAGCGCTTTAAAAACACAATTAGAGTCGTGCAAAGAAGGCCCATTTTACCGCACTGACTTTTCAATTGGTCATCGCGGTGCATCAATGCAATATCCTGAACACACTAAAGAAGCCTATATTGCAGCAGCTAGAATGGGCGCAGGTATTGTTGAATGCGATGTTACTTTTACAAACGACAAAGAACTAGTATGTCGCCACTCCCAATGCGACTTACACACCACAACTAATATTTTAGCCATTCCTGAACTTGCAGCTAAATGCAGTGTGCCATTTACAACAGCAGACCCTGCTAATGGTATTGCTGCTTCTGCAAAATGTTGTACCAGCGATATAAGCTTAGCGGAGTTTTTAACCCTTGAAGGTAAAATGGATGGTGCAAACACAAATGCAACCACCGTTGCCGATTACATGGATGGTACACCCAATTGGCGCACTGACTTATATGCGACCCAAGGGACATTAATGACTCATAAGCAAAGTATTGCATTATTTAATGAGATGGGCGTAAAAATGACCCCAGAACTTAAATCGGCGCAAGTAAGTATGCCATTTAATGGAATGACCCAAGAGCAATACGCGCAAAAAATGCTAGACGAATACACACAAATGGGTGTGCCAGCCTCAAAAGTTTATCCGCAATCGTTTAATCTTAATGACGTAAAATACTGGATTAACACCAATCCTGATTTTGCAGATAAAAGCGTATACTTAGATGGTCGTGACAGTGAAGCCGGATTTGATCCAAGTAACCCGCAAACATGGCAACCGAGTATGGATGAACTTGTTGCCGATGGCGTTAAAATTTTAGCACCTCCTATTTGGATGATGCTAGCAATAGATAACGAAAACAACATAGTGCCATCGCAATATGCAATTGACGCTAAAGCGGCAGGGTTAAACCTTATTGCATGGAGTCTTGAGCGCTCAGGACCGCTTAATGAAGGCGGTGGCTATTATTATCAATCAATCGTTGATGTGATAGATAACGATGGCGATATGATGACGGTCGTTGATGTACTCGCAAAGGACGTGGGTGTAATGGCTATATTTTCAGATTGGCCTGCTACCGTAAGTTATTACGCTAGTTGTAATAAAATGCCTGCAAGTATTTAAATACTGACTACAAAAGTCGTTTATTTTATCGCGCTCAGTTACCATATCATTATATATAATTTTATTTAACTGAGCGCTTTTATGATAATTCAACTACATAATGCAGACTTGCCAACACCTACAGGTTTAATGCGAACCACTGTTTACCGTCCTCAAGCACAAGGGCAATTTCCTGCTGTTATTTTTTACTCTGAGATTTTTCAGCAAACCGCCCCAATCGCACGCAGCGCGGCTATCTTAGCAAGCCATGGCTTTGTAGTATTAGTGCCTGAAGTGTTTCACGAGTTAAATCCTATAGGTACTGTGCTTGCTTACGATGATGTAGGTAAAGATAAAGGCAATGCCGATAAGTGGGCAAAGCCACTTGAACATCATGATAGTGACACGCAAGCCATGATCGACTTTATAAAACAACAAAGCTATTGCACAGGTACAGTAGGCGCAATGGGCGTATGTATTGGTGGGCATTTAGCTTATAGAGCAGCACTAAACACTGAAGTTAAAGCAGCATTTTGTTTATACGCTACTGACATTCACAGCAATACATTACCTGCACAAGCTGGAAACAACTCATTTGAGCGCATGGCTGACATACAAGGTGAAATTCACTTTATATGGGGCAAACAAGACCCGCACGTACCGCAAGAAGGTCGTACTAAAATTTATCAACAAGCTGTTGCCACGGGGATAAATTACCAATGGCAAGAAGTTAACGCGCAACATGCTTTTATGCGCGATGAAGGCGAGCGATACGATGCAGCACTAGCCATTAATATGTACCAACAAGCGGTCGCGTTATTTAGCCGGACTTTATAAAAGCATTATATTATTAAGTACTTTTCAGCATACCCAAGGCGGTATGCTGTTTTACAAAATAAGCTTTTAAGTAATCAATAAACAATCGTAGTTTTTTAGAACCCGCAGCCCCTGGGGGAAATACCCCGTAAAGCTCAATGTCTTTACTTTTATAATCATCTAATATTATTTCAAGCAGCCCAGCTTGTACTTTAGGCCACGCATCGTAAAGCGGAATACGCCCAATGCCATGCCCGGCTTCAACAAATGCAGTACGTGCAGCGGCATTGTTTGTGCTTAAACCAGCCTGCATCGTAACATCATGTTTTTTGCCATCTTTTGAAAGCGTTAACGTTTTACTTCCTAATTGATAAACCACCCATTGGTGATCCGCCAATTCTAAAGGCGTTTTAGGTTTGCCAAAATGGGTAAAGTAATCCGGCGCACCACAAATACAGGTGCTCATTGTTGTAAGTTTAGTTGCTTGCAAATTAGAGTCGCTCAGTGCAACCCCTCTGATCGCAAAATCAAATCCATTTTTAATAATATCAACCACATCATCTGTAAGTTGTAAGTCTATTTGAATTTTAGGGTATTGGCGCTTAAAGGTATTTATTGCAGGTACAATTAGCTGCATACCCACATTTACGGGGCAACTAATTTTAAGTAACCCTTGCGGCTCACTTTTTATATTTTCTATTTGTTGATTAGCGGCATTTGCTTGTTCGGTAATTATTCTACAGCGCTCATAGTAAGCAATACCCGCTTCAGTCAGCGCCATGGTGCGCGTTGAGCGATTTAGTAAAGTTACTTCAAGCTGAGTTTCTAACTTTTTTAAATGATAACTGGCTACGGCTCGCGTAAGTCCTAGCTGTTTAGCCGCGGCAGTTAAACTGCCCTGCTCTACTATTTGGGCAAATACAACCATGCTTTTTAACTGCTCAAATGACACCTTCATACGTGCTCCGTAGCGTATTTTAAATTCAACCTTTCTATTGTATCAATTATTAAACCAATAAAGTTGAATTTATCATCGTTGTTTAAAGCACTGTTAGTGCATATAGTAATTGGTAAGCAAGATTTACTAATTTAAATCATCAGAAGGAATATATTCAATGTCTAAAAAAATACTTATGGTTCTTACATCTCATGCAGAACTTGGTAACACTGGCGAAAAAACAGGTTTTTGGGTAGAAGAATTTGCAGCCCCTTATTATGCATTTGTTGATGCAGGTGTTGAAGTAACATTAGCGTCTCCAGCTGGCGGTCAACCACCGATTGACCCAACAAGCACACTTTCTGATTTTCAAACAGATGCAACTAAACGTTACGACGCAGATAGCGCAGCACAAACACTAATGGCAAATACTAAAGTGTTGAGTGAAGTGAAATCTGGCGATTTTGACGCGGTATTTTATCCAGGCGGTCACGGTCCATTATGGGACTTAGTTGATAACACCGATTCAATTTCACTTATCGAAAGCTTTGTAAAAGAGCAAAAACCTGTTGCAGCGGTATGTCATGCAAGTGCAGCGTTTTTGAATGTTAAAGATGCCGATGGCAATGCGCTAGTAGCCGGTAAAAAAGTAACTGGCTTTACTAACTCTGAAGAAGCTGCAGTACAACTTACCGATATCGTGCCATTTTTAGTGGAAGACGAGCTAATTAAAAAAGGTGGTGACTATCAAAAAACTGACGATTGGGGTGTATTAGCACTAGTAGATGGTTTAGTTATTACCGGTCAAAACCCAGCAAGCTCTGAACTAGCAGCTAAAAAACTATTAACTAAGTTAGGTTAATTGGGATTAATTAGTGAGAAAGCACAGCGTTTTTGCGCTGTGCTTTTTTAATTGCTTTTCATTAGTAAATACAATTCCTATACTGGCAACTCTTAAAGTCAATTAGGGCGATTATATGGCAACCAAGCCAACCAGACAGTCATTACTAACCAGCACACGTTTTGCAATTTTTAGTGTTGTTACTATTTGCTTTGTACTACAGGTGATCAATAGCCTACCTGGTATAAACCTAAATGGTTTAGGTATATATCCACGCAGTATTCAAGGGTTAATTGGTATATTATGTGCGCCATTTTTACATGGTAGCTGGTGGCACTTTGCCAGTAATATGATCCCATTTGTGGTGTTAAGTTGGCTAATTTGTCAGTACAGCGTAAAACGTTTTTATAATGTATTTATTTTTACTGCTTTAGTGGGCGGGTTGTTAGTTTGGGCATTTGGCCGAAGTAACATACATGTTGGTTTAAGCGGCGTTATATATGGCCTGTGGGGCTTTATTTTATGCTACGGCTTAGTAAGACGCTCATTAAAATCAATTATAATTGCTGTTGTAGTGGCTGTACTTTATAGCGGTTTTATATGGGGGGTTTTACCACAGCGTTATCATGTTTCGTTCGAAAGCCATTTATTTGGAGCTTTAAGCGGGTTCTTTTTAGGTTATAGATTAGCAAAAGCCGATAAATTAAAAAGTCGGTAAATTAAATACTTCGCATTGCCTTTAATTAATTTTTAATGGCCACATTTATTATATATGTATTTTATCTAACAGAGGTTATTTATGAGTGATCAAAACGAATACACGCCAGCAAAAGTATGGACGTGGGAAAGCGAAAGTGGCGGTAAATTTGCCAGTATTAACCGCCCAATTGCAGGCGCGACTCATGACAAAACTCTACCTATTGGTGAGCACGCATTTCAGCTTTACTCTCTTGCTACACCTAATGGCCAAAAAGCTACAATCATGTTTGAAGAGCTTTTACAGCTTGGTTGCACTGACGCAGATTACGACGCATATTTAATAAACATTGGTGATGGCGATCAGTTTGGATCTGACTTTGTAGATATTAATCCTAATTCAAAAATTCCAGCGTTAATGGATCATTCAACCACACCGCCTACTCGCATCTTTGAATCAGGTTCTATTTTACAGTATTTGGCTGAAAAATTTGATGTGCTCATCCCTAAAGATTTAAAAGCTAAAACAGAGTGTCGTAACTGGTTATTTTGGCAAATGGGCTCAGCGCCATACTTAGGTGGTGGATTTGGCCATTTTTATAGCTACGCACCAAGTAAAATGCAATACCCTATTGACCGTTTTACCATGGAAACAAAGCGTCAGCTTGATGTGTTAAATCGCCATTTAAGCGAAAATGAATACATGGCGGGCGATGAATACTCAATTGCCGATATCGCAATTTGGCCGTGGTACGGATCGTTAGTTTTAGGCGACTTATATGATGCTGCAGAGTTTTTAGATGTTGCCTCATACACTCATGTTGTACGTTGGGCTGAGCAAATAGCGCAGCGCCCTGCAGTAAAACGCGGTCGCCGCGTAAATCGCACATGGGGACCTGAGGAAGAGCAAATGGCAGAGCGCCATAACGACAGCGATTTCGAAGGTTAACTTTATAAAACAGCAATTAAAGTCGCTAACACTTTAACCTGCTTAATAATTTTAAGGCTCAAAATAAATATTTATTTTGAGCCTTTTTACTTTTTAAACTTTTTTTATTTCACTCATAGACTATATTTATTTAGTTGTGTAAAAGTTCGTTAAGCTCTTTGTATTACCAGTGATGTAATTTTCTAAATGGTTTACTTAATTTCCTAGGTGTTGTTTTTGAAAAAGGTATTAATTAGTGCCATATAATAATTTAAGTACTGATGAGCGAAAAGAAGCGCTCAAAATTTTATACTCGAATGCGGTTGCCGGAATTGCCGTTTCTGTATTGGTAAGCGTTGCTTTAGTATTTGCTTTTGATATAAGTAACGAGAATATCAACCACGATAAAATAGTATGGTTTGGCATAATAATGAGTGTGCTTACTTTGCGCACTATTGATGTAGGGCTTTTTTTGAAAACTCAAAAGTCCAATAAACCTTATAATACAAGTTCTTACCTAAGCCGTTTTTCTGTTGGTTGCGTACTAACAGCGATGTCTTGGTGTGGTTATGCTCTTTGGTTTCATAGCACATCCTCTACTATAGAAGTTACCACTACCATAGCTATTTTATCAGCGCTTGCTGGTGGCTCTGCCAACATACTATCTGGTAGCCGTTTTACTGCTGTTTTATATAGCTTTACTTTATTAGCTCCCTACTCTTTTCTGTTAATGCTTTCAAGCGATCATTACCACCATATATTAGGGTTATTAGGCTTAACGTTTGCATCTATTATGATTGCTTCGTCATATAAATCAGCCACATTTACACATAGCGCAATTCAGCTCAAAAACCAAAATAGAGAACTGCTTAATGAAATGGAAAACAAGGTTGAGCAACGTACTGAAGAGATCTATCGCTTGTCCAATACCGACCCACTCACTAATTTATTAAACCGGACCGCATTTTTAAAAAATGCAAACAAACAAATCACAGATAATCCTAAAGATCCCTTTGCTTTATTATTTGTAGATTTAGATGGGTTTAAACAAATAAACGATTCGCTAGGCCATAAAGTAGGCGATAAAGTATTAAAAGAAATAGCCCTGAGAATTAGCAATGTATGCAACCAACAGCTTTATAAATGCCGCTGGGGCGGGGATGAGTTTTTAATTTTAGCAACGTATCAAACCCAAGCTGAGCTTTTCGAGTTTGCTAATAAAGTACTTCAGAGCATTGGCGCCGAACGTAAAACATATAAATATCAAAAATGGGTATCTGCCACAATTGGAATTGCTATGTATCCTGAGCACGGAGACGATTTAAATACCTTAATTCGCTCAGCTGATACTGCAATGTATCACCAAAAACGCATGGCTAAAGGTAATATAAATATTTATAGCGATTCTCTCAAGTTAAAACAAGAAAGGGAATATCTTTTAAGCCAACGTTTAGCCAGTGCCGTAGAAGAAAACGGTTTGAGGCTAGTGTTTCAGCCTATTGTTGATAGTAAAACAAACAAGGTTACCTCGTTTGAATCACTTTTACGCTGGCAACTAGACGGTGAAAATATTTTTCCTGATGAGTTTATTACTATTGCTGAGCAATACGGTTTAATTACCGAACTGGGCCTTTGGGTAATCGATCAAGCCTGTATTCAAGCTAAAAAGTTTAGCCATTTACAACCCCAAATAGCTATAAGCGTGAACGTATCGGTTATTCAACTACAAGATCCTGATTTTGTAACTAAGGTATTAAAAATAGTAAATACCCATCAAGTAGAGCCTAAAAATCTACATATAGAGATTACTGAATCAGTATTTGCCGAGGATAAACTCACATTTTTAACAGCCGTTAAAGCGCTACAAAAGCAAGGTTTTTGTATTTCAATTGATGATTTTGGTACTGGTTACTCATCACTCTCAAGCATGCTTGATATTGGTGTAGATATAGTAAAAATAGATAGAAGCTTTATTCAGAATATGGATAAAAGAGGATTAAGTATTATTCATGCAATTGTACAAATGGCCTCATCTTTAGACTTTATGGTTGTTGCCGAAGGCGTCGAAACCATTGAGCAAGCAAACACACTCACTAATATTGGTGTATCCCACCTTCAGGGTTATTACTTTTCAAAACCAATGGAAGTAGATTTTGTAGACGCTTATCTGCATGGGCAAAACAAGCTGTGTAGTTAGCAACCAAAATCCACTAAAAGTGCTTAACTGCAACATATAAGCTATGCGCTTCCCCTTTTTGTTGATTAAAACATAATCTTACAATTACTTACACCCAGTACATAGTAATTAGCGTAGGCTAAATATAATCCAACTTACATAAGTATATTACGTTTAAATTTACGCTAATTAGCACAACAGCCAGCACTGAACATAACAAGTTATGCGCTACGTTATTTTAATAAGTGAATAATAAAAACGTGATTAAATAACTAAATATAAAAAAGGAATTTGCATGATAAAACCACTTTGCTATTCACTCATCACTTTACTTACCCCCATGAGCGTTATAGCTCAAACAATGACAATAAAAACAACTGATGAATTAGTATCCACCAATTCAGAAATTTTATTTGCGTATAATAAAGAATCAAAGCAATTAGAAACCATTAATTTACTCACATCACTTAATAGTGAACTTACTTTACCAAAAAGTGCCATCGGGTTTGATGTGGCAACACTTGCTAATGTAGCCGATAAACAAGCGCTCATATTAACGAGTGATGGCGTATACAAAGCGCAAGCAGGTGAACCAACACTACTGTTTAATTATGTGTCGGTTCTAAACCAATTAAAAATAGATAAACTTGAAAAAATAGACTTTGTTTTCGATGCAAATAATGATGGCCTAAGCGATATTTTCATCCCTGATTTAGCAAGCAGCACTTTATATATTCAAAGCAAAGATGGCAGCTTTAAACCTAACAAATTTAAGCAAACCCCTTTGTACGAAGGTAGCTTTTCAAGAAAAGGGCTTTCGCTAGAAGTTAATATTAACAATAAACCGGTCATTATTGATTTTAACCATGACGGCGTAAACGATTTGGTTTTTTCAAATGACTTTGGAGCCGATGTTTTGCTTGGTACTTCAAAAGGCTTTGCTCAAAAGCTTACCTCGATTGATTTTAATATCGAATTAGGCGAGTTAAGTAATGGCGAGACTCGCAAAATAAAGCAAATTCTTGATATTAATAACGACGGATTTTTAGATTTTACAACAAGACAGTTTAAGCCAACGCAAGGTATGGATTCGTTAGATATAAAAATAGCACATACTTTGTACCTAGGAAGTGCTAAAGGCTTTAGTAATACGCCCATTCCCTTATTTGAAACACAAGGCCCCAGTGAATTATTGCTCAAAACTGATTTTAATAACGATGGCTTAATCGATTTACAAAAAATGGATTTAGATATTGGCTTAGGTACTATCGCTTCTATGGCATTGGGCGGCGGCAGTACTGATGTAGATGTAGAGATGAACCTTTATAAGCAGCAGCCTGATGGTTCATTTGCCAATGAATCGAGTATCGAACTTGATTTAGAAATGGAAGTGGGAATGAATGGCGATGACTCCGACCCAGCGCTCTATTTTGGCGATATTAACGGCGACAGCTATATTGACGCGGTTTACAAATACAGTAAAAAAACACTGTATATTTATTACGGAGAGCAAGATTCACTCCTCAATAAAAAACGTAAAAAATTAAAATTAACACTACCTAAAAATAATAAAGATATTCTATTAGTTGATATAAACCAAGATGGTAAAAAAGACTTTGTATTTAAATTTACCGAAGAAGATGGCACCAGCAAAATAGAAACACGTTTAAATTAAGCCAATAAAAAAGCCCAACAGAATTAACCGTTGGGCTTTGGACTTAAGACTTATGAGTAACAATCAGCTTACTCTAAGCTATAACACCTAAGCAGTTACATTTAGCAGTGAATCGCCTTCACTTAAACCAAACTTCTCTTGCACTGATGCAAGGATTGATTCTTTATCCTCATCAGACAACTGGCTTGAATACTCAGTTAATAGCTCATCTAAGTAGCTCACTACTTCGTCTGTATCTACTGATTCTAATGAGTTTTGTGGCGGTGGCGGCGGTCTTTGACCTTCTACACGTCCTGCATCACCAATACTTTTAGCATCAAACTCAAGTTCGCCCATTAAATCAGCAAGCTCTTTTGTTGGTTCAATACCTTGCTCTTTAAACGCAGCTTGAATACTTTGCGCGTTTTCTTCGGTTAAGTTTTCAGCGTCAAACTCTGCAAGCGTTTCTTTAACAAAGTCGCTTTGCTCTGTTGTTAGTTTTGCAGCTTGGCTATTTTGTTGTGGTGTATAGCTTGCTGAACTACTGATATTGTTAATCATTTTAGTATCCTTTCAACGTTCACGACGAGGTGGTTTATGTTCACTTAGCTCTTGCTCACTAATTTCGCCATTGCCATCAGCATCTATAGAATCAAAAATAGTTTGTGCATCACCGTGTGGTGGTTTTTTAGCGTTAAATTCTTCAAAGCTAATTACGCCATCACCATCAGTATCAATACTTGAAAAGTCAGGCTTTGCCGGAGGATTATCACCGCCTCGTGCAGCAACATTAGCTGAAAAAGCAATAGATAATATTGCCACTGTGGCAAGGGTTGAAAAATGCTTCATAGTAATAACCTCGTATTTAAGAATTAAATTAATATTACCCTTTAAAAATGCAAACAATGTGCAAATAATGAGGAAGTAATAAATTATTTTAATAAAAAATAGTAATCTAAATACTTATTTAAAAAGTTCTGGTTGATTGGTTTGCAATCAATATATAAGCTAATAAAATAATACGATTAATTACTCTCAGGCAGTAGTGTTACTGCCCTTAATTCTCAAAGCTGATATACTGCTTGAGCCAATTAAACAAACAAATACAGA
>Ga0316197_10003332_pt1 | contig 11444 bp, 11 predicted proteins | sample OudBiesiAoxic_MG_FD_204939 | JGI IMG/M metagenome (GOLD analysis project Ga0316197, IMG submission 204939) | Coastal sediment microbial communities from Oude Bieten Haven, Netherlands - site A oxic | ecosystem: Environmental > Aquatic > Marine > Coastal > Sediment | place: Netherlands...
AAGGTGCTTTTCGAAAAACTCCGCGACGCGTCGTACGGCTTCGGCAGCCTCTGGCGTGCCCCAGTGACCGTGGAAACAGTGCTGCATTGCGTCGTGGGCGTCGAGCTCCGCTTCGTGGCCAGCGCTTCGGAGAACGCCGTACATGCGGACCCCATCGCTCATCTGGATTTCCTTCGTGCCGACTTGGACCATTGTCGGAGGGAAGTCCCGGCCCTCAAAGTTGTCGTAGACGGTTGAGTATCGTGGATCTTGTGCCTTTTCCTCGGTGATCCCGAGCATTGGCCAGACTGAATCAATGAGGTTGTCCACCAGTGTCCGAGGATCGTGGTAGCGCAGCGTCCAGGTCGAGTCGCTGTTAAAGGAAAAATCAGTCTGCGGGCTCTGCATGACAGCGGCGCCAGGAAGCGGTCCGCCGCGATGCGACATCTCGTTGGTGGACATAGCGACCAGCCCACCACCGGCAGAACAGCCGTAAATCCCCACGTCCTCCGGATCGTAGTCACCACCTTCGCCGGTAAGAGTATCGAAGACAGCGATCACCTGATCGCGCTGGTCCAGAATGTCCCAGTCAGGCGCGGGCATCAGTTTGTAATCGACGGAAACAATGTCGATGCCCATGTGATTGGCAAGCGGAGCTGTCCGATCGAAGGTTGTCTCCGGGGTGTTTCCGTAAAAGGCACCACCATGTGCGTGAATAAGCACCTTGCCAGGATGGCGGTTTTCGCTCGGACTGATTGTCACCGTCCTGACGCCACCGATCTCTTGTTCCTCAGTTGTGAGGTTCATCGTCGTGAGAAGTTTCTTCCCGGCTTCCATCATCGGGTCGATCTGAGCGTCGTGCAATGATTGCCACGCGCCATAGTCGTCCGGTTCCGGATAGCCCTCCCACGTCGCACCCAGCCAGCCTGGCGTCCAATTCACCATGATTTCGCGCATCTGGGGGCTAACAAAATCCGGGATATGTGACGGGAAACTGTCGTTGCGGTTCGGATCATCCGGGTCCGCCATGAATTGTGAAATCGAAATCAGACGGCGAACATCTTCGTGGCACGAAGCGCGCTCAAAATGCACATTCAGCGTGTCACACTTGGCCTTCAGTTCGGACAACTCCTGATCCAGCTGCGCCAACTTTCCAGCGGTGTCGCCGTCGCCACCAAGGATTGCATCGACGCTGGAATAAGCGGCGGCCACCAGCTGCCAACGATTTTCATACTCTGCGGCATTGATCTGAGTAACCGATGAGACGAGGCCCATCGCAAATACAGACGAGAAGAGCGGAGTTGTAATACGTTTCATTCTTGAGAGTCTCCCTGATAGCTCAGTTTTTTTCATAGGATTTCACCCGGACCTTCATGCCGGGGCGCAATAGGAATTCAGGATTGGGGAATTCGGCGATGCTGTAGCCTATCCCTGTCTCTGGATCGAATTCGAACGGCGTTGATATCAGGCGTCCCCGGTGTGGGAACTCACCGCCTTCCGGCAGTTCCAACACCAGTGTCAGGCTGCCAATTACACTATCGTGGCTTTCGCCCGCGAGGATGCGTTCCTGATGCCTCTCGTACGTGCCCTCCACGCGAACGTGGATCGGATCAAGTTGATACAGGGTTCCGATTTCGGGCGAGTCGGCGACGACGTTTGCATTATCGCGAAAACGCGGCGCGCTCATCTGGCCGTCGAACGGCGCGTGGATGAGCTGGAGATCTGAGATTGCCTTGGCCTTTTCCGCATTGAGCCTCTTTGTCTCAACGGTAGCTTCGGTAATTCTGACGCGCGCTTCAGCTTGCGCGATCTCAACTTCAGGAACAGACTTGGTACCCAGTTGCTTCTTTCTGGAAAGGTCCGCTTGGGCCAGCTCCAGTTCGGCCACGGCCTGCTGGTGAGCCAACTCACCGATTTTGGCATCCCATTGCTTGAAGACCTGATCGAAGGTTACCAGCAGATCGCCTTCCTTGACGAATTGACCCTCAATAAAGTGGACGGTGTCAATCTGGTTTTCGGCTGCCGCCGACACATCCCAGCTTCTGGCCGGTACAACGATGCCTTGGCCCTCGGCGCTGAGCTGACCCAAATCGGAATTCTGTGCGCTGGCACAAGTCGCAACTGTGAATGCCGCAATCAGCATCGCTGCATGTAGGTCTCTTCCCAACGATTCCTCCCTACTGGAATTTCGCCGTCGTCACTGTTCGAGCGTGTTCTTGTAGATCACGCCGTCCTTCATGATGATTTTCAGGTTGGTGTCCGGATCCATAAGGATCTCGATGTTTTCGAGTGGATCTCCGTCAACCAGCAGCAGGTCAGCGTAGGCACCTTCCTGAATGACGCCCAAGGGACCCTCAGGGTACGGGTTCATCTGACCGGTCAGCATATTGAGTTCACCCGCAGTTGACGTGAACGCCTGCAAGGTTCGGAAGTTTCCGATGGCTTCGGAGAAATACTTGAACTCGTCCAGCGCGCGATCATCATATTCTCGACCAGTATTCCATTGGGGAATATGATCTGATGCAAGAACCACTTTCAGGTCAGGGTTGTTTTTCATCACTTCCAGCAAGTTGGACGCTGCGTCGCGAATAACGCTCCACTTTGCAAAGCTTGCTGGTGGATAGGCCTTTTCAGCTTGTTCCACTGAGATCGAAAACACTGGCGAAAACGCAGTGGACAGAAACATGCCATTTTCAATCATCGTTTTGGCCTGCTTATCGGTCAGATAGGGCGCGTGCTCGATCGACATTACACCGTTGTCTATGGCTTGCTGAATTGCCACGGCCGTATGTGCATGTGACGCGACATAGGTATCCCAACGCTCCGCGACCTCGACAATGGCCTGGACCTCTTCATCGAGAGGGCCCGAATGCAGGGGATCAAACAGGCTTGTCACTCCTCCACCGGTGAACAGCTTGAGCTGTACCGCACCACGACGGAATGCTTCACGCGCCGCGCGCAGACTTTCGTCCCGCCCGTCGGCAATAATCGTGACGTAATCCTCGTAGAAGTGTTGCCGCCCACCGGCGATGTTCGGGTGGGGGTCATTCAGTTCCCGGAAATCGCCATGGCCGGACGTCGTGGTGATCCAGTTTTCCGTTGGATAGATGCGGGGCCCAATCATGACACCTTCATCGATGATCAGGCGCATGAAATTCGCTGGACCGCCCAAGTCACGCACTGTGGTAAATCCGTTCATCAACATCCCTTCGGCACGGTCAGCGGCCAACGCACCATGGGCGTAGGGATGAAGACCATCGCGCGATTGCGTCTGCACGGGCCCGAAGGTTGAGATGTGAACGTGCATATCCAACATACCGGGCATCAGCGTGCGCCCGCCACCGTCGATGGTCCGGGCGTTCGCAGCAGCCAATGGTTCGGATGAAACCTCGGCGATCAGGTTGTCGACCACCAAAACGTTGGCGTTTTCGATCAACCCGTCCGTGACGCCGTCGAAGACTTTGACGTTCGTGAACAGGATCGGAAAGGGCGTATCCTGAGCAATCCCTGTGGTCGCTGAAAAAATCAGTCCGGCCGCAAATGCGATAGACTTCATAGTCTACTCCTTTTCCTCAAGGAGAGCGAATGGGCAGGATGGACGAGATTTACCATCCCGCCCACAGCTCAGTTCAGCGTATTCTTGTAGATCACGCCGTCTTTCATGATGAGGTTGATGGTGTCGATGCCACGCGGGCGTGGCTCTGCGTCAAACCATTTCGGATTGCCGCCGATAACGGTGATGTCCTCCAGCGGATTGCCGTCAACGAGCAGGATGTCAGCATAGGCGCCTTCTTCGATCACACCCAGTTTGTGTGGATAGGGGTTCGAACGGCCCGATAGCGCGGCAAGTTCGCCGCCAATAGACGTCATAGATTTCAGTGCTTCGAAGTTTCCGAATATATCCGCAAAAATCCATTTCTCATGGTCGCGCTGCTGCCGGGCCGGAACGCCACTCGTGTTCACGATGTCAGAGGAGAAGACCATTTTCGGGCGCACCTTCTGCATGATCGAAACGAAGTCCTTGGCGTTCTCCTTCATTTCAACAACTCTCGGATACTCAAAGGAATCCGGGTTGCCGAACAGGGGGTGCTTGAAGATCTCGTCACTGACGACCGAGGCCAGGTAGGGGCTGATGAAGCCACCTTTCTCTTTGAGAAGCATTGCGGATTCTTCTGAGATGAACTGACCGTGTTCAATGGTCTTCACCCCGAGTTCCAGAGCGCGCTTGATTTCCTTGTCCGTGTAGATATGGGCCGCGACGTAGACGTCCCGAGCTTCGGCTTCCTCAACTGCCGCCAAAATCTCCTCGTCGGTAAACTGTGGCGCGAACATCGGGCTTTTTGCTCCGGCAATCCCTCCGCCCATCATGATTTTTACGATGGTGGCACCATACCCGAATGTCTGGCGCACCGCTTGCCGCACCTCTTCGGGGCCATCCGCAATCACGAACACTCCGAGCCTGCCGAGATTGTTGTCACTGGGGTCCGTTTGGCCTGCCAATAGCGTATCGCCGTGGCCGGACGTCTGCGAAATCGTGGAGCCCGCCAGATACATGCGCGGCCCCTCAAGCAATCCCTGATCGACCACTGTCCGCAGCCCGTCGTGCATGCCGCCCATGTCACGGACTGTCGTAAACCCGTCGGCGAACCATTCCTGTGCGGCTTGAGCACCCATCGCCGGGAATAGGTCCCAGCGAGAGTTTTCCATACCGATCCGGCCGCCACCCATCGACAGGTAAAAGTGCGTGTGGCTGTCGATCAGCCCGGGCATCAGCGTGCGCCCGCCGCCGTCGATTACGGTTGGCGTGAGTTCAACAGTCTTGGACCCTTCGCCACCCTCGACGATAAACGTATAGCCCGAGCCGGCGCCGCCACTGATCGGCGAAACGTCTATCGATGCCTTTCGGGTCTCGACCTCCCAGGTTCCCGACACAGGAATGTCTTCGGCGACCTTATGGATCTTGTTGTCCACGACGAGCACGTCGAGATCCTGCAAGCCATCTGTTGTCCCGTCGAATACCATGACGTTCTTGAACAAGGTAACGGACGGTGGTTCCTGCTGCGCAAAAGCGACGCTTGTGGTCAGAGTGCTTACTGCCAATGCGGCAGCTGCTAACGTTAGTTTAGTTACAGCGGTCATGTGAACTTCCTGGATGCATGAGCGATGTGGGCTCGCCCTTTTCACCTCCGGAGTATGGCACTTTAGCTCGGTGAATGCCTGACTATGCCCTAAAGCCAGAAATTTTCCGGTTAGGTTTCAGTCAGGTTTTTGCATTTTTTTCTGGAAGGCTGGCTGCGGTGCTGGCACGATTCCGGGTGCAGGGAGTGAACATGTTCGGAAATCGAAAAACACCGAGAAACTCTGATCTACCGTTGGTCCGGGCGACCGTGCTGTCTCCGGTAACCGCTGCGCTGCGAAATCTGGGGCGGGATCCCGAAGAGGTCTTTCAGGATCTGGGCTTTGACGCGGCAAGAACGATCACACCCGAAAACTTCTTGTCGCATGAGATGGTTTATGCAGCCTTCAATGCTGCAGCTGATGCCGAAGGACGGGACTTTTGCACCCGGGTAGGCCAGTCTGTTGATCTCAAGCGGTTCCTTCCGAAGGGACAGGAGCTAGCAGAAGCATTTACGCTCGGGGATCTGTTCACACGCTATACTCAGATCGTTTCGAAAGAGTCCAACGCAGTCACCCAGTCGTTGTTTGTTGAGGACGAGTATGCCTACTTCGCCGCTCGGCGGCACTTTCGCTCGTCAGCATCGCCCGCCCAAGCCGATGGATTCATGATTGGAATCTGGATATCCTTGCTGCACCGGGTGCTTGACTTCCGATGGGACCCGCGCGAGATCGTGCTGCAACTTGCCGACCCTGACGTCTTGCCAAGACAATTCTACGGGGTGAAGGGCATTCCGTCAGACGAGCGTGGGTTTTCGATACGCTTCCCATCCACCTGGCTGAATTATGGACTCGCAGAGAAGGCTCTGGAGAATGGCTCCGAGTATCACCCATCGGACATGGAGCTTGCTGCCCCGCTAGATTTCCTGGCTGGGTTCGAAGACATCGTTCGATCCCGACTGTCTGATCCATCCTTCTCGGCTGAAAAGGCTGCGCGCTTGGTTGGCTTGCACCCCAATACCCTGAATGCACGCTTGTCCGAACGAGGTGAAACAACGTCCAAGGTCATCGCCCGCCTGAAACGTGAGAAAGCCTTTGAGCTACTTGGCGAAAAAACTTGCTCAGTCAGTGACACCGCCCAGCAACTTGGGTTTTCCGACCCGACTGCATTCTCTCGGGCTTTCCGGAGATGGACGGGCCAGTCTCCACAGGCGTTCAAGCGCTCATACAGGGAATTAGAGAAATATCCTTAACGATAATCATTGCGCTCCTGTCGGCGTTCTTCCTGCTGGCAAGTTCAATCAAGATGACGGGCTGGCAAAAGAAGGTTTTCGAAACGCAACTTGCCATGTTCGAAAGCTACGGCCTCAACCGGCAGGTCATGTTCGTGGTTGGTCTTGTCGAACTGTTCGGCGCTGTCTGTATCTGGTTCCAGGGATCTTGGCTGAGTACTCTCGGGACGGCCGCACTCTTGGCAACATCGGTCGGCGCCATTCTCTGCCATCTGGTGTTCGACACCTGGAGAGATGGAGTGCCGGCGATTATAACAGCGACTCTTTCCGCCTTTGTGCTTTGGCAGGGTTGGAACAGTATCGGCTCGGTGATCACGTGAATTTCTAATCCCAAAAGGGCCGCCCCAAGGGCATTGTTCAAATTGTTTTGATGAGGAACGCTGCCATTCATTTTTGTCCGTCGTAAAGACAGCTGAGGGCCGTTCACGCTCCTTCACTCGAAACTGTCGAAGGTCTGGAAAGTCCGCAAGTGAGACGTCTGTCGGGCCCGCAGAGAATGGCCGGTCTGGGCTCGGGCCATTCTTACCGAGTTCAACGACCGCTTACGGGAAGCTGTGCTGCAGCGCCGCGACCAAGTTCGGGACTTGGCGATCTCATGGACGCGATTTTCGCTGCACGAGCGAAAGGCAGAAAGTCCGCACAACAGACCTTGGCCTAGGACGCGATGCAGGTCCGGTCCGGGTCAAGAATGCTTGACGTTCGGGTCAGTATTGCATGACGCGATCGCCTGATAGGGTTCAGAAAAACCACCGCATCGGGTCAAAGGTGCCCGACGTTCCGCATCAAGCCTGCCCGTCGCCCTCGAGCCGCGCCGCCCGGCCTCCGCGCCGCGCCGGTTTCGAGGCCTCGGCGCGCGCGGGAAGCTCCCCGATCACCGCGCGTCGCGTGCCCGGATCCATCCGGCTCCAGGCAGTGATCTCGTCGATCGTCCGGTGGCACCCGAGGCAGAGCCGCGTCCGCGGGTCGATCACGCAGAGCTTGACGCACGGGCTCTCGATCTCGTCGCGTGTCCAGACCGCGTCATTCATCCGCCCGCTCCGCCATATGCCCCATCCTGTCGAGAAGCCCCTGCAGGATGTAGCCCGCCGCGACGTGATCGATCACCTCGCTCCGCCTTTTTCGCGACGCGTCCGCCTCGAGCAGCGCCCGCTCCGCCGCCACGGTCGAGAGCCGCTCGTCCTGGAACGTGATCGGCAGGTCCGTGAGCCGCGACAGGTTCCGCGCGAAGGCCCGGGTAGACTGGCAGCGCGGCCCTTCCGACCCGTCCATGTTGCGCGGCAGGCCGAGCACGATGCCCTTGATGTCGCGCGGCCCGGTCAATGCCAGAAGCGCCGCGGCGTCCACGCCGAATTTCACCCGCCGCACCGTCTCGAGCGGCGTCGCGATCCGCCGCCAGGTGTCCGACACCGCCACGCCGATCGTCTTGTCGCCCAGGTCGAGGCCCATGAGAGCGCCGCGCGGCGCGAGGGCCGCGACGAACTCCGCGGGGTCCTCGATCACCGCGCCACTCACTGGATCAGTTCCGCCTCGCGCGCGGCCTCTTCCAGCGTCGCGAGCGCGCGCGGGTCATCCGCATAGGCGGTCCGCGCCTCGTCCCAGACCTCCGACGCGTCGCGGATCCGCCCCACCACGCCGAGCGACCGGATCAGACGGGCCCATTCCCCGGGGGGGCCGCCCTCGGTGGCGAGACGTTCGGCCAGCTGTCCGACCATCTCGCCGATCATCGCGTCGCGGTCGTCCTCGCTCATCTCGCCGGCCGCGTCGATCTCCGCCCGGGTCGGTCCCGGCACCGGTTCGGGCGGAGGCAGGCCGGCGAGCGCGGCGACCTCGCCGATCTGCGCCTCGATCGGCATGATCCAGGGCGCGTCCGGCGGACTTTCGCGCAGCAGCGCGATCCAGACCCGATACGTCTCTTCCGGCCGCCCGTCCTGGAGCAGGACGAGACCGGAATAATAGCGGCCGAGCGGATTGGCCGCGTCGAGTTCAAGCGCCCGTGCCAAGGCCGTCTCGGCTTCCGGCGAGACATATCCGTCGGTCGCCAGGATCATCAGTTCCGCCCATTCGACAAGATCCGTCGCCGCGACATCGTCCCCGAGGATCCCGATCACCTTCTCCTGCGCCATGCGCGCCTCGCTCCAGCGCCCGAGCGATCCGAGGCTGCGCGCCATCAGGCGCTGGCCCTGGACCTCGCCGGGCCGATCCTCGAGCACGGCCTCCAGCTGGTCCAGCAGCGCCTGGTCCCGGGGGCTCGGCGTTACGGGCGTCTGTCCGGTCGCCTCGGCGGCGATCATCGCCTCGACCGCCGCCTGGTCCGGCCGGTTGGCGCGGGCCTCGGCGATCCGCTCGAGCCGTATCTCCAGCGGGAGATCGGGATAGCCGGGCGCGCCGATCCGCGAGTAGAGCGCCCACACGGCCGCGAGGGACGCCACGATCAGTGTCGGCGCGACCAGCCGCGAGACCGCCCGGGGCGCCATCGCCGCCTCGGATTCCGCCGCTTCCGCGTCCGCCGCCGCGAGCAGGCGGCGCGAGATCTCGACCTTGGTGCCGCGCGCCTCCTCGGCGCTCAGGATGCCGCGGGTCTCGTCGAGTTCGATCTCCCTGAGCTGATCGCGATAGACCTGCATGTCGTGGCTCGCCCGCCGATCGCTCCGGACACGCCCGGTCAGAACCGGCGCGAAGACGAGCGCCAGGACCAGAAGCGCCATCACGCCGGCGACCGAAAGAAAAACCACCTCGGAAGTCATTCGCGCCCCTCTGTCATCCGGCGCGGACCCTAGCTATTCGCGCCGCGCCGCACAACGCCGATCGGGCCGCCCGACGCGGTCGTGAACGGGCGTCCGGCGCCCGCCGCCGGGCCGCGAAAGCGACCTAGGTCGAGTCCTCTTCGCCGGGCGGGGCGTCGGCGGCGAGAGCCGCCGCGTCGTCGCGGGCCGAGACGGCGTCGCGATCCGCCGCGCGCCAGGCCTCTCGGGCGGCGGCGAGCGCGGGATCGCAGCGCAGATGCGGCCACGACACCCCGAGCGGACCGACGCCGACGGGCAGCCGCGCGAGAAACGCCAACCGCGCCGCCCGCGCCCGCTCCACCGCCAGCGCGACGCGGTCTCCGCCGGGACCAGGACCGGGAGGCGTCTCGAACGCCCTGTCCCGAACATGCCGCATGGTTTTCTCCCACCCGTGAAACGACCGCAGCTTAGCAGGGCGAGAAGCAGGAACAAAAAAGAAACATAAGAATCGGTTAACCAGTTCGGATGCCGGACGCCGCGGCCCGTCCCGCGGTGTGGCGCGACCGAGGGGCTCCGCGTGCGCTATTGACGCCGTCGGCGGCTCCACTACGGTTTGAAGGAGAAAATCAGGGAGCTGAAAAATGAATCGGATCACCGCCGCGGCTTTCGCCGCGTCTCTGCTCGCGGGCGCCGGATCGGCATTCGCCATGGATGTCTGCGTGGAAGGCGCCTACCCGCCGTTCTCCGAGACGTCGCCGGACGGATCGATCGTCGGGTTCGACATCGACATCGCCAACGCCCTCTGCGCCGAGATCGGCAAGGAGTGCAAAATGCTCAAGACCGACTGGGACGGCATAATCCCGGCGCTTCTGGAAGGCAAATGCGACGCCATCATCGCCTCGATGTCGATCACGCCCGAGCGCGAGGAGGTCATCGACTTCACCAACAAGTACTACCAGACCCCCGCGATGTTCGCCGCCGAGGCCGGAGCCGGCCTCGTCGACACCGCCGAAGGCATGTCGGGCAAACTGGTCGGCGTGCAGCGCGGCTCGATCCACCAGGGTTTCATGGAGGGCGAGTTTCCGGATGTGGACCTGCGGCTCTACGGCAGCCAGGACGAGGCCTATCTCGATCTCACCGCGGGCCGCCTCGACGCCGTGATGGCCGACAGCATCGCGATCAGCGACGGTTTCCTCAAGACGCCCGCCGGGGAGGGCTACGAGTTCTTCGGCCAGAGCTATTCGATCCCGAAATACCATGGCACCGGAGCCGGGATCGGCATCCGCAAGGGCGAGGATGAACTGCGTGAGAGCCTGAACGCGGCCATCGAGGCGATCCGGGCGAGCGGTCAATACGACGGGATCGCGGAAAAGTACTTCGACTTCGACATCTACGGTGGAACATCCTGATCCGCCGCGGCGCGTGGCGGGACGGGCCCTGAAGTGGAAGCCCTGATCCTCTACGCGCCGCTTCTCGCCAGGGGCGCCTTGGTCACGATCACGCTGGCGATCCTGTCGCTGGGGCTCGCGACGGCGCTCGGCGCCCTGGGCGCCGCCGCGCGGATCGCGCCCGGGCGCATCGGCCGGCTCGCCGTCACGCTCTACACGACGATCGTGCGGGGCATCCCCGATCTCGTCCTGCTTCTGCTGATCTATTTCGGCGGCCAGCGCCTCGTGAACACGGTGGCGGGATGGGTCGGGCTCGACGGCGTTAACGTCTCTCCGTTCTGGGCCGGCGTGATCGCAATCGGTTTCATCTACGGCGCCTATCTCACCGAGACGTTCCGGGGCGCGTACATGACCGTCCCGCGCGGCCAGACCGAGGCCGCCGAGGCGCTGGGCCTGCGCGGCCTCGCGCTGCACTGGACCGTCACGATCCCGCAACTCGTCCGCTTCGCCTTGCCGGGCTACGCCAACGTCTGGCAGGTGCTGGTGAAATCCACCGCCGTCGTCTCGGTCATCGGGCTCGAGGACCTGGTGGGTCTCGCCAACGACGCCGGCAAGACCGCGCGCGAACCGTTCATCTTCTTCCTCGCGGTCCTGCTGGTCTATCTCTGCATCACCTTCGTCTCCACGACGATCTTCGAGGCGCTCGAGAAGCGCTCCGCGCGGGGCCTGACCCATGCGCGTTGATCTGGTCCTGGAGAACTGGCAGCTTTTCGCGTCCGGCGTCTGGTTGACGCTCCAGCTCACGTTCCTGGCGCTGGCAATCGGCTTCGCCATCGCGTTGCCCTGCGGCATCGCGCGGGCGCGCCGGGTGCCGATCGCCTCGCCGCTCATCAACGCCTACGTCTACGTCTTCCGCGGCACGCCGCTTCTCGTGCAGCTCTTTCTGA
>Ga0316197_10003333_pt1 | contig 11430 bp, 12 predicted proteins | sample OudBiesiAoxic_MG_FD_204939 | JGI IMG/M metagenome (GOLD analysis project Ga0316197, IMG submission 204939) | Coastal sediment microbial communities from Oude Bieten Haven, Netherlands - site A oxic | ecosystem: Environmental > Aquatic > Marine > Coastal > Sediment | place: Netherlands...
CCCGTCGTCGATGCGCAACCTGATCGCGGAGCGGATGGCCCGCGCCAACCGCGACATCCCCCACTACCACCTCGCCCGCGATGTCGAGACCGGCCGACTGCTCGATCACCTCACCGCGGTCAACGCAGAGCGGCCCGTCGCCGAACGCGTCCTTCCGGCGGCCGCCTACGTGCGCGCGATCGCGCTCGCTGCGCAACGGCACCCCGAACTCAACGGCTTCTGGGTCGACGATCACTTCGAGCCGGGCGGCGCCGTCAACGTCGCGATGGCGATCTCGCTGCGGCGAGGTGGCCTGGTCACCCCACATGTCGCCGGCGCCGACGAACGCACGGTCGACGAGATCATGGCCACGCTCAACGAACTGGTCGCCGGCGCTCGGCGGGGGAAGCTGCGGTCGAGCTGGATGACCGGCTCCACGATCACCCTCACCAGCCTCGGCGACACGGGTGCCGACCTCGTGCATGGCGTGATCTCGCCACCACAGGTCGCCCTCGTGGGAATCGGCCGCACACGCAGCACCCCATGGGTCGTCGAGGACCAGGGCCGCGAGCTGGTGGCCGTCCGCCCGGTCACGACGGTCACGCTCGCCGCCGACCATCGAGCCACCGACGGCGCCACCGGGAGCCGATTCCTGACCACCCTCGCACACCTGCTCGAGCATCCGGAGGAACTGTGAACGACCACATCGACCCCACCGCACCAGCCGACCACCTGACGGTGGACACGGTCACGATGATCCTTGCCGCGATCAGCGACGTGGCGCCCGAGCTCGAGGACGAGCTGCCGGAGCTCGACCACCACGTCGACCTGTGGACCGAGTTGCAGCTCGACTCGATGGATCACCTCGCAGTGATGACACGGCTGTCGGAGCAGACCGGACGCGAGATCCCCGAACGCGACTACCCGCGACTCACCACCGTGGACGCGCTGCGCTCGTATCTCACCGCGCCGTCGAGCCCACCGACGTCCGAGGACCTCGGGTGACCCGGTGCTCCTACTCTGGCTCGCCGCGTTCGTCGGCGGCCTGGCGGCTGCAACATTCGGGAGCCGGCGGGCCGTCACCGCAGCGCTGATCGCCTCGGAGAGGTCGCGGATCTCACCGGGGCTCATCGGCCTGACCGTGCTCGCGATCGGCACCGATCTGCCCGAGATCGCCAACTCGATCGTGTCGGCGCTCAGCGGGCACGGCGACGTGATCATCGGCGACGCTGCCGGCTCGGCCTTCACCCAGGTCACCTTGGTGCTGGCGATCCTGTGTCTGGCGGCAGCTCCGATCACCGCCGACCGTCAGACCGTGCTGCTCGTCGGTTCGATGACCACGGGTGCGCTGCTCGTCGTCTCGCTCATGGTCCGGGACCAGGTCCTCGGACGCATCGAGGGTGCGGCGCTCGTCGTGGCGTGGGTCGCGGCGATCGCCGTCGTCGGCCACGAACGCGAGCCCGAACTGGTGGCCCGGCGTCGCGTCGACCCGGCCGGCCGGGCGCTCCCCCACGCGATCGCCGCCATCGCATGGCTGGCAGTCGTGGGGGCCGCAGCCACGGTCGTGGTGAAGAGCTTCGTCAACGTGACCGAATCGATCGGGCTGCCCGAACTCGTCACGAGTGCGATCGTGTTGTCGCTGGGAACGTCGTTGCCGGAGCTCGTCGTCGATCTCACCGCCGTGCGCCGTGGCGCGGTCGCCCTCGCCATCGGTGACCTGTTCGGCTCCTCGTTGCTCGATGCCACGCTGGCGCTCGGCATCGGCCCCTCGATCCGCGCCGTGACGGTCTCGGAGACGGCAACCGCAGCGTGCATCGTCGCAGCGATGGGGGTACTCGGGGCTACAGCCGTCGGAGCCTCGCAACCGGTCCACGGTCGCCGCTCCGGCACCGTGTTGCTGCTCGTGTACTTCGGCACCGTCGCAGCGATGTTGATCGCAACCGGGTGACGCTCAGCATCGTCCGTCGTCGATTCCCACCGGGTGGCAACCGCGCCCGCTAGAAACGTCGCCATGTCCATCGACGACGTCCCCGACCAGTCACCCACGAGGTGGCCGCTGGTCATCGGCATCATCGTGGTGGCGGCCGGGCTGTTCGCGGCGTTGTTCCTCTTCGGCAGCGACGGCGATTCCGAACCGTCGGCGACGACGGACACCAGCACACCGACGACCGAACCGGCTGCCACGACCGAAGCAACTGCGAGCACCGAACCACCCGCGACGACCGAACCACCGCAAATCTCCACAACCGATCCGACGATGCCAGCGCAACCCCGCGAGGCGATGTGGCCGTGGGCCGACACCGGGCTGCGCTTCGACGATCCGACCGTCGCCGCGGCGAGCTTCGCGACAGACTTCCTCGGCTTCACCGATCCGATCATCGGTGACTTCCAGTCGGGGGACAGCCGCTCTGGCGAGGTCGAGATCCGGCCCCGCCCAGACGGTGAGCTCACCGTGGTGCTCGTCCGCCAGCTGAGCGACGACGACACCTGGTGGGTGCTCGGTTCAGCTGCGGAGGGAATTGCCATCGACACCCCGGCGCAGGGCGCCGAGATCGCCAGCCCACTGGTGCTCAGCGGGCAAGCGAGAGCCTTCGAGGGCACCGTCGGGGTCGAATTGCGCGTCGACGGCAACGACGAGCCGGTCGCCACGTCGTTCGTCACCGGCGGCGCCGGGCCCGAACTCCAACCGTTCGAAGGGTCGGTCGAGTTCACGAACCCGGGCGACGCGGGCGGCGCGCTCGTGTTGCTGTCGGTCAGCCCCGAAGACGGTTCCGTCGTCGAGGCCAGTGCCCTGCGGATCTCCTACGCGCCCTGACGCCGGCCGATCAACGCGAGCAGCTGGGACACCGCAGACGCGCCGTCACCGGCGACCTCGGTGCATCCGTGTGCCCCCTGCTCGCGAGGCCCGTCCGGCGCCGACGAGCGCCGCGCGAGCACGGGCCTGCCCGGCACGGCTCGACGGTGTGCGTCGAGCAGCGCCGTCGTGCGGTCGTCGTGGGGGTCGAGCAGCACGATGATGGCGTCGGCATCGTCGGCGAGCGGGCAACGTCCTCCGTCGAGCACCGGACAACCCTGGTATCGCCGCCCCGCGGGGCCGGAACACATCGCGGTTGCCAGGCCCGCGGCCTCGGCGGCACGCTCCCCGGCCCAACGCCGCCCCGCCACCTCGATCAGCACCCGCGGGCGATCTTCGTCGGGCGGCCATGATGGCGTCGCAGCACCCGTGCCCACACTCAGATGCACCATGCCGTCGTCGTGGCCGAGCGCCACGGGATCACGCCGACGAAGCAACGAGAGCATGGGACCGTTCTCGAGCAACACATCGGCCTGCAGGTTCGCCACCCCCACCTCGGCTGCGTGGCGGACCAGCACGTCGAGCAGGTAGGGCCCCAGCCAACCGCGCCATCCGGTCGCGACGGTGATGGCGAGATCGCCGTCACCATCCGATCGCAGTGCGTACCCCGCCTCTGCGACGACCACCTCGTCGCTGGGACCTACCTCCGGGTCGGTGCTCACCGACAGGTCATCGCGCTCAGGGGTGACCGTCGCGATCACGCCGAAGCCCCCTCGTTCTCCGACGGTCACCCAGTCGCGGCACCACTCGAGGTGGGGCCGGAACGCGCTGAAGAACCGGCGGTGACGGTCGCCTGGGCCCATCGCGCCGTACAACTCACAGATCCGTTCGGCGTCGGCGGCCACCGTGGTCCGGATCGACATCCTCCGCCCATCGGCCAACTCGAACGAATCGACGAGCCGTCCGGGCTCGCTGGTCGGCGACGTCATGATTCGATTTGATCGCACCGTGCCGAGAACGACCAGTGCCGGAGGTCACCGGCCACCGCCGAAGGTCCCTGTCGCAGCCGATCGCGACGACGGCATGCTGTTGGTATGCGCTCTTCAACGACCGTCAGACGCGCCAGCGCCCTGGTGCTGACCGCCCTGCTCGCCGCCGGAGCTGTCACCGGCTGCGGCGGCAGCGACAGCGACAGCGACTCGGACGGCTCATCCACGACCGAGCAGGTGGCCACCGCCGGTGCTCCGGTCGGAATCGCCACCGTGAGCCCCGAGGACGCCGACACCGTACTCGCCGACCCACCAGAGGACCTGGTGGTCCTCGACGTCAGGACCGTCGAGGAGTTCGAGACGGGCCACATCGAAGGTGCGGTGATGCTCGACTTCTACCGCGACGACTTCCAGGAGCAGCTGTCCACGCTCGATCCGGACGTGCCATACCTCGTGTACTGCCGGTCGGGCAACCGCAGCGGCCAGACCCTCTCCATGATGCAGCAGCTCGGCTTCGCGTCAGCTGTCGACATCGACGGCGGCGTCGTCGCGTGGGAGCAGGCCGGGCTCCCGCTCGTCCGCTGACGAGCCCCCGTCCGCCGATGACCCGGTCGCGCTCCCCGCGAGGACACGGGTGAGTTCGGCACCTGCGAGCAGGATCTGCGCTTCGTAGTAGAGCCAGACCAACACGAGCAGCACCGCTCCGGCGGCTCCGGCGACCGAGGACCCCGCGAACCGACGGAGGTAGGCCCCGATGGCGACCGTGCCGACCGCGACCATGAACGCGGTGATCGCTCCCCCGATCAGGGCGGCTCGCCAGGGAATCCGAATTGCGGTGAGGTGCTGGAAGAGCAACGCGATCGCGCCGATGCCCAGTGCCCAGGCACCGGCGAGCCCGACCAGCTCGGTCAGCGAGGTGACCAGTCCGACGTTGGGTGCGATGCTCTCGAGGAGCGCCGTGAACGCGTTGAGCACGAACGACAACACGATGACCGCCCCGCAGGCGAGGACCACGCCGAAGGCGATGAGACGGCGAACGATCGACACGCGGATGCCCGAGCGGACCGGCAACTCCCAGATGGTCGCGAATGCGTCCTGCAGGGCCACGACGACCAGGGTCGCTGCGAGAGCGAGCGATGCGAGGCCGATCAGCCCGAGGCCGGTGTTCGGCCCGACGTCGTCGAGCGCTTCGCTCAGTGCTGCAGCGAACTCGGCGCCGTCGGTTCCGAAGATGCTCGAGACGAGGTCGGTCACGTACCGCTGTACGTCGACACTCGACACGAAGATGCCTGCGATCCCGACCGCCAGCACGAGCATCGGCACCACGGCGAACAGGCTGTAGTAGGCGATCCCGGCACCGAGTCGGATCGTTCGGTGTTTGCGCCACTGAGCGTACGTGGTGCCGAGCAGGTAGACGAGGTAGTTGACGGCGCGGCGAAGGAGCCCGGGGGATCGAGTGGCCGACACCTGCGCAATCGTAGGTCGCGACACGGCTGGTGACGCCCTCGCTCGGCGCGCGACCGTCGGACCAGAGACCGCTCGTGGGTCCTCGTCTGCGTCCCGCCGCGTTGTCAGGCCGGCTGGGGGTGTGCGAACTCGAGCCACGCGCCGAACCCGCCGAGCAGGTCGGACACGTCGGTGAAGCCGGCTTGCCTGAGCAGGCTGGCCGCCACCGACGACCGGTAGCCACCGGCGCAGTAGACGACCGTCGGCGCAGCCGGGTCGAGCTCGCCGAGTCGACCGGGGAGCTGGCCGACCGCGATGTCGACCGCTCCGGCGACGGCGCCGAGCGCCACCTCTCCGGGATTGCGCACGTCGACCACCTGGAGTCCGTCGACGTCGGCACGCCTGGCCTCGAATTCGGGCACGGTCAGACGCGAGGCCCGCTGCGTGAGCTCGGGACGCTCGGTCATCACACCGACTGGGTCGTCGATGTAGCCCACCACGCGATCGAACCCGATACGACCGAGCCGGTTGCGTGCCTCCCGTTCGAAACCGGGGTCGACGAACAGCACGATGTCGACGTCGCTCGGCACGATCGAGCCGGCGAACTCCGCGTACCGGCCCTCGAGGCCGACGTTGATCGCACCCACGAGGTGGCCGTGGGCGAACTCCTCGGGCGAGCGACCGTCCACGAGCAGCGCACCGCCTGCGACGAGTGCGTCGGCCTCGTCGAAGGTGAGCGCCGGAATCGGCGCGTTCTCGTCGAGCAGCCCGCGGTCCTTGCGATTGAGCACGGCGTCGTAGACGAAGTACGACGGTGCAGGCGGCTGACCCTCGGTGACCAGCTCGATGAAGGTCTCCTTGTCGGGAGCGACCAGCGCATAGTTGTCGGTGCGTTGGTCGCCGATCGTCGACCAGGTCTCGGTGGAGAGGTTCTTGCCACAGGCCGACCCGGCGCCGTGGGCGGGGTAGACCCGCGTGGCATCGGGGAGGGTGAGCAGCTTGCCGTGCAGGCTCTCGTAGAGCTGCTCGGCCAGTTCGTCGCGGGTGTAGCCGAGCGAGGCGAGGAGGTCGGGACGACCGACGTCGCCGATGAACAGCGCATCACCGGTGAGCACGCCGTACGGCACGGTGTCGTCGGCGTGCTCGAACACCACGATGCTGATCGATTCGGGTGTGTGTCCGGGCGTGTGACGGATCTCGAGCTGCACATCGCCCAGCGAGATGCGTTCGCCGTCGGCGAGCTTGCGCGACTCGAATTCGGTCTCGGCGACCGAGGAGTAGCCGATCTGCGCCCCGGTCGCGGCGGCCAGTTCGAGGTGGCCGGACAGGAAGTCGGCGTGGAAGTGCGTTTCGAGCACCAGCTCGATGGTCAGACCGGCCTCGGCTGCATCACGGACGTACTCGTCGATGTCGCGTCGTGGATCGACCACCACGGCACGACCCGTGGTTTCGTCGCCGATCAGGTACGACGCTTGTGAAAGGCAGTCGAGGTAGTACTGGGTGAACTTCATGCTGGCTCCTCCACGGGCACCTGAGGTGCATCTGTCGATCGGTACCGTAGACCCAACGATACCCATGGGGGTATTATTCCGCCCACCGTACGGACGCCGAGCACTACGGTGGCGGCCGTGCCTCGACTCCTGATCCGCAGCGCAGCGTTCCTCGCCACCGTCGTCGTCCTCGCCGGCTGCTTCAGCATCGAGTCGAAGTTCGAGATCTCCGACGACGGCACGGCCGACATCGAGTTCGTCCTCCTGGTCGACACCGAACAGCTCAGCGAACTCGCCGGCCTGTTCGGACAGGATGCAGGGCTGATCGAGCAGCTGTCGCCGAGCGAACTGCTTGCCGAACTGACCGAGGGCGAGGACCCGTGCGCCGACCTCACCGGGTCGCTCATCGACTACGACGTCACGGTCAGCGAGATCGAGGACGGCTCCGCGGTGGGTGTGGGGTGCACCGTCGAGGATGTTCCACTCGACGACCTGAACGACATCGGCGCCGACTCGGCACTGGTGATCACCCAGGACGACGACGGCACCCGGTTCGAGCTGACGTTGGCCGGCGTCGACGAACTCACCGACACCGGCGCCGGCGACGTCACCGACCTGCTCGACATCGACGTCGACGACCTCCTCGAGATCCGTTTCGTCGCGTCGGCCCCGGGCTCGCTGGGCGAGAACAACGCAACCTCCACCAGCGGCTCCACGGCGACGTGGGTCGTCACCGGCGACGCTGCGTTCGTCACCGGCGGCACTGCCACGATGACCGCGCAGTGGGCCGCCGGCGGTTCGGGATCGTCGAACGTGCTCTGGATCATCCTCGGAATCGTCGCCGTCGTGGCAGCGGTCGCCGTCATCGCGTACGTGCTCACACACCGCTCGAAGCCGTCCGACGACGGGCCATCCGGGTCGGCCGACGCCAGCGCTCCGACGCCGTTCACTCCGCCGCCACCACCCGCGACGTTCGGCGGCCCACCGACTGCGCCACCTCCGCCGACGCCGCCATCAGCACCACCACCACCGCCCGCGGCGTCACCGCCGCCACCACCCCCACCGTCATCGCCGCCACCCCCACCGCCGTCCTGAGGCCGGCCGTGTGGCGCCGACGTCAGCGCTCGACGGGACCCTCGGGCGCCATGGCGTCCAGCAGTTCACCCACCACATGACTCCGCTCGACCCGATGTCGCATCGGTCGATCGTCGGTGATCACGTACCGGTTCCGGCGGCCCTCTCGATGACGTGTGAGGCATCCACCGTCCTCGAGGTCCTTCACGATGCCCTGCACGGCGCGTTCGGTGATGCCGACTGCGTCGGCCAGATCCCGCAACCGCATCTGCGGGTCACGCCGCAGGCAGATGAGCACGTGGCTGTGATTGGTGAGGAACGTCCAACTCGAAGCAGGCGTGTCGTCGGCCGAAGCGTCATCCGCGTTGTCGACGGTCGTCTCTGCCATCGCACGATTCTACGAACTCAGATGCGTGAAACACCGTTCATCAATCCGGCCGACACCCACGACCCTCGGTGACCAATGCCCCTCCCCCGTACCGGTCGGCGGGGTCACGCTGAAGGTATGCCACCACCTGCGCGGGACCGCCCCTCCATGCCGTTCGCCGACCGACGCGAAGCCGGACGGCTGCTCGCATCTCGCCTCGACCACGTTCGGGGAGAGCAGCCCGTCGTCGTCGGTGTCGCGCGCGGCGGCGTGCCGGTCGCCGCCGAGGTCGCCCGCGTGATCGGCGCTCCACTCGACGTGATCGTCGTGCGCAAGCTCGGTCTCCCGGGGCAGCCCGAGTTCGCGATGGGGGCGATCGGGGAAGACGGCGTGCGCGTCGTCGACTCGCACATCCTCGAGGTCACCGGGGTCACCCCCGCCGAGTTGGCTGCGGTCGAGGCACACGAGCGGCTCGTGCTGGCGGAACGAGTGCACCATCTCCGCGACGGGCGTCCTCGGATTCCGCTGCGCGGACGATCGGTGATCGTGGTCGACGATGGCATCGCCACCGGGGCCACAGCGAAGGCCGCATGCCGAATCGCACGGGCCGAGGGCGCCCGTCGGGTCGTGCTCGCTGTGCCGGTCGCTCCCCCGGACTGGGTGACACGGATGGACGACGTCGCCGACGAGTTCGTGGCATTCGCCGAACCACCGGGCTTCGCGGCAGTCGGACAGTTCTACGACGACTTCTCCCCGACGCGGGAGGCCGACGTCATCGATGCGCTCGACTCGGCCTCGACGCGCAACGCCGGCACCGTCGACGAGGACGTCGAGCTCCCCGTCGACGGCACAACGCTGCACGGCCGTCTGGCGGTTCCACCGGACGCGACCGGCATCGTCGTCTTCGTCCACGGCAGCGGCAGCAGCCGGCACAGCCCGAGGAACCGCTTCGTGGCCGACATCCTCGTCGACGCCGGCCTCGCGACGCTGCTGTTCGATCTGCTCACCGACGACGAGGCAGCCGACCGTTCGTACGTGTTCGACATCGACCTGCTCGCCGACCGCCTCGTCACCGTGAGCCGCTGGGTCGAACGGCAGGTTCCACTCCATGGTCTCCCGATGGGCTACTTCGGTGCCAGCACGGGCGCTGCTGCAGCGCTCGCTGCCGCTGCGACGTTCGGTGACAGGATCGCGGCGGTCGTGTCACGTGGCGGCAGGCCGGATCTCGCGATGCCGATCCTGCCGGCGGTGCTCTCACCCACGTTGCTGATCGTCGGCGGCCACGACACGACCGTGCTGGAACTCAACCGCCGTGCGCTGTCCGAACTGCGATGCGAGGCTCGACTCGAGATCGTCGAGGGCGCCACCCACCTGTTCGAGGAGCCGGGCACGCTGTCGATGGCGGCGACGCTCGCCCGCGACTGGTTCGTCGACCACCTGTCGCGCGAGACGCGCTCGTCCTGACACGAGCGTCCTCGACGTCGTCTGGGCCTCAGTACGTCCGGTCGGCGAGCGATACCCCGTCGGCGAGCGTCGCGAGCGCGAAGCCGGCGGTTCGTCGATACCCCTCGGTGACCTCAGCGATCTCGTCGGGCGTGATGACGTCGGCGATGTCCGCAAAGCCGTCGGGTGCCCGCTCCTCCACCAGCTGCATCGGCAGTTCCGGACCCATGCCTCGGTTCGCGAGCACGATCGCACCGGTCGCCGGACGGCGCTCCTCGTCGTAGCGCTGGAGGGCCGACACCGGATCGCCTGGATGACAGCGCAAGCACGCGGCGATCACGCGCGCGTCGAGGATCGCCTGCGATGCCCCGTTCGAGCCGATCGGATACATCGGATGCGCAGCGTCTCCGAGGAGCGTGGTTCGTCCGAACGACCAGCGGTCGACGGGATCGCGGTCGACCATCGGGAACCGGTACGTGCCCGATGACGAGCGGATGAGCGCCGGGACGTCGAGCCACGGGAACACCCACGACTCGAACCGGTCGATGAAATCACCCAACACGCCGGGTTGGTTCCAGTCCTCCCGCTCGAACAGCTCGACGTCGTCCATCCTGAACTCGGCGACGAAGTTGAACACCTGCCGCCCGCCGGGCAGGTCGGCGATCGGGTAGCCGACGAACTTCTGATCGGGATGGCCGGCCCAGATCATCGTCCGGCCATCGAGCACCGGTGGGCCCTCCGCGAGGCCGCGCCACAGCATCGCACCGTTCCACCGCGGCATGCCCTCGTGCGGGTATCGGATGTTGCGCATCACCGAGTGAATGCCATCGGCAGCGACCAGCAGCGCACCCTCGACGTCGGCATGGGCGGGGGCGCCCCGACGCGGGGCGAAGTGGGCGACGACACGGTCGTCGAACTCGTCCACGCCGACGAAGTGGTGGCCGGTGTGCACACGGTCGGCGCCGAGGCGAACGACGACCGCGTCGAGCAGCACGCGTTGCAGCACGCCGCGATGGATCGACAATTGCGGCCAGCCGTAGCCGGCGGCACGGCCACGTGGCTCGTCCCAGATCGCCTCGCCACGCTTGGTGAAGTAGGCCAACGTGGTCGGAGCGACCGACTCGGCCTCCAGCGCTGGAAGCAGGCCGAGCGCGTCGAGCTCGCGCACGGCGTGCGGGAGGAGATTGATGCCGACGCCGAGCGCACCGATCCGGTCGACCGACTCGTGGACCTCGACGTCGATGCCCGCTTCGTGGAGGCTGAGCGCGGTCGCCAGGCCGCCGATTCCGCCGCCGACGACGATGACCGGACCTGCCATCAGAGCACCGCGTACACGTGGATGCGAACGGTGGACTGCGCACGCTCGCCCCACGCAACCGCCAGGATCCGGTTGAGCCGGTCGTGCCGTTCCGATGACGTGCCCAGCCGGATGTGCGTACGGAAGTAGTACTCCGAAGGATCGACCGGTTCACCCGCAGCGATGCGCTCGACCACCTCGGGCCGAGCGACCCGCAAGCCGTCCGAGCGAACCTCGATTGCGTCGCCGCCGTCGGTACGCAACCAGTAGTGCGCCGTGATCTCGATCACGCCGTCGGCGCGCTCGATCTGCCAGTCGACCCCGCCCTCCGCCACCGTCCCGCGCAGCCCGTCGACGCCCACGAACGAACCACCGGAGAAGCGAATCAGACGTCGCTCGCCCTGCGGGAATTCGCCGAGCTGATCGGGCGGTTCGACCTCGACGGTGATGTCCATCAGGTGCTCGAGTTCCATCGTCTCGATCTACACGGTTCACCCTCCCGCAGGCGAGCCGGGGATGTCCTCGTGGCCGGCCACCGCCCCAACGCGATC
>Ga0316197_10003334_pt1 | contig 11429 bp, 9 predicted proteins | sample OudBiesiAoxic_MG_FD_204939 | JGI IMG/M metagenome (GOLD analysis project Ga0316197, IMG submission 204939) | Coastal sediment microbial communities from Oude Bieten Haven, Netherlands - site A oxic | ecosystem: Environmental > Aquatic > Marine > Coastal > Sediment | place: Netherlands...
GTTTGCAGCTCCGTTATCTCCACCCCAATAGTAATAAACAGGCATATATGCTAAGTACCATAGTACCCAGAAGATAATTGAGAAGATCGATACCAAAATAATAGCACCAATTCTTTTCTTTTCAATTAGAGTTAAAGGAACTTTTTCTTCTTTTTCCTCATCTTTTTTGTCCTCTTTATTCTCAGCAATTTTAAATGGTTTTTTACCTGTCTCTCCTAAAAATCTCCAACCATATATAAAGAAGATTGCATTAACAAACATTACTATTGCAATAACTAAAAAACAGAAAGAATACCCTTTAAATCCTACAAGCAAACCGATAATAGTTGTTCCCAAAAAAGCACCAACATTAACAAATGAATACTGTGTCGAAAATGCTCCATCTAATTGACCAGGATCGTCAAAAAGTCTACCTGTTATAGCATTTGTTTGACACTTAAATAATCCTGTACCTAAAGATAGTAAAATAATCATTAAGTTAACCATCCCAGTACTATTAGCTTGCCATCCGACCAAATAACCTGCTCCCATGAGTAGCATCCCAATTGGCACAAGATATCTAGCTCCAAAGACTCTATCTGAAAGATATCCTCCAATTATTGGTGCTAAGTAAGTAAATGCTACCAAGTTAGCTGTCATTTTTGCTGCATCCCCTGGTTCAATTCCTAATCCGCCATCTGCTATCTTAGCCACTAAAAATACTGCGATTAACCATTTAGCCGAATAAAACGCAAACCTCTCTAGTGTGAAAGCTAGCGAACATACATAAAATCCAAACGGTTTTTTTACTGCTTTTTCCATTTTTATCATTCCCCCCGATTTAAAAAATTGATATTGCTTTTGTCTTTATAAAAAATCAAGGTACTCTCTTAAAAAAAAGATAAATAACAATGATTTTAAACACTATAACTATATATTATTAACAAAACTTCTTTCCTGATATGATTCATAGACTGATTCATATTTCATTTTATTAGCAAATTATTACCTGTTCTGTTTACCTTTAGATATATCATTACTCATAATTATCTGTATAGACAAAGGTACGAAGTTTCATCCTCTACTTTTACTAAAAATGAACTATCTGCCTCCACTTCAAAGGTATTTCCTGTTTCCACTTCCTCCCAATTTTCATTTCCAGGTAACTTTACTGTCATCTTACCGCAAGTTACAGTCATATACTCCTTCTTAGAAGTTCCGAACTTATATTCTCCAGGAGCCATTACTCCTATTGTTGCTGGTCCTTCACTATTTTCAAAACTAAGAGATTTTACCTTCCCATCAAAATATTCATTTGTATTAAACACTAACCTTTCCCCCTTGTTGTCTATTTAGACATTTCTTTTGATTTTTGTGTACATCTTCTCATCGCTGCAATAACTGCATTTCTGAGTCCTTTTTCCTCCAAAACCGTTACTGCTTCTATTGTCGTTCCCCCTGGAGAACACACCATGTCTTTCAGCTGACCGGGGTGCATCCCGGTTTCCATTACCATTTTAGCAGCTCCTAGTACTGTTTGAGCCGCCATCTTATAAGCTTTATCCCTTGGCATTCCATCAAGCACTGCTCCGTCAGCCATAGCTTCTATGAACATATAGACATAAGCAGGTGCCGATCCGCTCACAGAAGTAACTACATCCATAAGTTTTTCTTCCACGACCTCAGTACTTCCAAAACTTTCAAACACTCTTATTACCTCTTCTAATTCCTGAGTTTCTATTAGCTTATTGGGAACCATAGAAGACATTCCTTCTCCTACTAGAGCAGGAGTATTAGGCATCACTCTAACAACTTTTATATTCTTTCCAAAAGTTATTTCAGTGCTTTCTATAGTCTTTCCTGCGGCTATGGTTACTATAATCACATCGCTTTTAACTGTGTCTTTGATCTGTGAAATAACTACGCTATATAGATTAGGCTTTACAGCAAGTACCAGGATATCACTTTCCTTTGCTACTTCTAAATTATCAGTGGTAGTAGTAACTCCATATTTATCCGCTACAACCTCTAAACTCTTTTTATTGAGGTCGGATACAAGTATGTTCTTCCCCTGGAATATCTCTGCCCCTACTACTCCACCAATCATCGCTTGTGACATATTCCCACAACCAATAAAACCTATTTTCTTCATTGTTTTCCTCCGATTCTTTTTATTTTTCTAAAACTCCTGCTCCGTTCTTTCTATTATCTCGTCCTGAAGTGCTTTATCAAGGTTCCAGAAAAAATCACTAAAACCTGCCACCCTGACAATAAGATCCTTGTACTCTTCAGGGTTTTCCTGAGCCTTTAAAAGTATATCCTTGCTAATTATATTAAACTGAATATGGTGACCGTCTAATTTGAAATATGATCTCACCAGATGAGCTAGATTATCTATACCCTGCTCTCCCTCCACCATAGAAGGTGTAAATTTTTGATTAAGAAGTGTTCCTCCTGTTATCAAGTGGTTCATCTTAGAAGCTGATTTTATGACTCCTGTAGGTCCTACCTTATCCACTCCCTTAGATGGTGATATTCCATCTGCCAGTGGTTTATTTGCCCTTCTACCATCTGTAGTGGCTCCTATTACTGCACCAAAATACACATGACAAGTGGTAGGAAGCATATTTATCCTGTGTTCTCCACCGTTACAGTTGGGTCTTCCATTTACTTCATTATAGTAAGAATAAAATATCTCCTGCATAATGTCATCTGCGTAATCGTCATCATTTCCATATTTAGGTGTTTTGTTAACAACTAGGTGAAGTATTTCCTCATGTCCTACAAAATTATCTTTTGCAGCTTCCAAGAGTTCCTTCATAGATATTCTTTTTTTATCAAAAATATTATACTTGATAGATGTCATCATATCTGAAATATTACCTATCCCTACTCCTTGGATATACGAGGTGTTGTATCTAGCTCCCCCTGCATTATAGTCCCGACCCTTTGTGATACAGTCATCTATGATTACAGACAGGAATGGTACTGGCATCTTTGTTGCGTATAGTCTTTCAATTATCCTATTTCCCTTGACCTTAATATCAATAAAGTGCTTTAGTTGTTTTTTATAAGCTTCAAATAGTTCTTCATAAGTAGAAAACGTTTCCGGATCTCCTGTTTCTATCCCTAGTTTTTTTCCACTCAGAGGATCTAGCCCATTGTGAAGGGTTATTTCTAATATCTTAGGAAGATTCATATATCCTGTAAGAATATAAGCTTCCTTACCAAAAGCTCCCGTTTCTATACATCCACTGTTTCCGCCGCATCTTGCATCTTCTATCGTCTTTCCTGCAATAAGCATCTCTTGGATTACAGCGTCTGTATTATAAAGTGCAGGTTGCCCCCACCCTTTTCTTACTACTTCTAAGGATTTCTTTAGAAAAGCTTGAGGAGTTTTTTTACTTATGTGAACATTTGAGCTTGGTTGTAATAACTTCAATTCATCCATTACATCTAGTATGATATAACTAACTTCATTGACACCATCTGATCCGTCTGGCTGAACCCCGCCTGTATTAAGGTTCGCAAAATCGGTATAGGTTCCACTTTCCTTTAGAGTAATTCCTACCTTAGGAGGTGCCGGCTGGTTGTTAAACTTTATCCATAGACACTGTAGCAGTTCCTTAGCTTTTTCAGCATCCATTGTCCCTTGGTCTATTCCCTTTATATAAAATGGATTTAAGTGCTGATCTAGTCTTCCTGGAGAAAATGAATCCCAAGGGTTTAACTCACTGATTACGCACAGATGGATGAACCAATACATCTGGATAGCTTCTTCAAATGTCTCTGGAGCGTGGGCAGGTACTCTAGTACATCTCTTTGAAATATCTAAAAGTTCCTCTTTTCTTGCCACGTTGCTTTCCTTCTCTGCCATCTCCTTAGCCAGTTCTGAATAACGTTCTCCTAATATCATTACTGCATCACAGGCTATACTCATTCCCTCTAATTGATGCTTTCTGTCCAAGGCTTTTTCGTCAGTATGAAAATCCAAGGAATCTATGGCTTTCTGTATATCGGCTTTAAAATCTAAAAATCCCTTTGTATATATCTTCCCATCTGCCACTGTGTGACCTGGTCCTCTCTGCTCCATGAATTCAGTAAAGATCCCTGCTTGATAGCAAGAGTTCCACTCCTCTGTTACATTGTTCAAGATAGAGTGACGCATAGATCTTTTTTCCCAATGAGGAATTATTGTTTCTCTTTGGATATTTTTCGCTTCTTCAGAAACCTTAAAAAATATCTTTTCTCTTTGATCCATAACCTCAAAATCATCTATAGTATGACAACATAGTTCTGGATAAGTAGGAGTAACTGCTGGCTTTTCTCCTCTTTCTCCTACAATTAACTCCCCTTCATTTATACAAAGCTCTTTTTTACTCATCAACTCTTTTAGTACTAAGGCTCTTAATACTGGGGTTGAGACACTTCCCTCATATTTTTTATAGACTTCGTCTACTATGATTGCTCTTTCCATTGATATCCTAGGCACTGCTTCAATACTTTGCTTTCTAAGTTTTTTTACTCTTTCTGTCATCATGATTATCCCCCTATCTTCACTTTTATTCCTGCTATTCTAAATTTTTCGGCTATTTCTTTCATCTCACTATCAGATGGTTTTTCTTCCCCTGTTAATTTATATTCTTTAGCTAATTTGTCATATTTACTCATACCTAATTTATGGTAGGGAAGTAGATTTACCTGAAGTATGTGAAGTTTTGATAAAAACTTCACACAATTATCTATATGCTCACTATCATCATTTATACCTTTTATAATTGGCATTCTTACATATATATTCTTACCTAGGCTGGATAATTTTTTTAAATTTTCTAATATTAATTTATTGGATACTCCAGTGTATTTAATATGTTTTTCATCATCAAATATTTTTAAATCATATAAAAATAAATCTACCTTATCATGAATCTTATCTATTTTTCCCCAGTCTGAATAACCACAGGTATCAAGAGTAGTATGAATATTGATGTCCTTACACTTCTTCAAAACTTCATTTAAAAAGTCTCCTTGCATTAAAGGTTCTCCTCCTGAAAAGGTTACTCCACCTCCTGATTCTTCATAAAAAGGGATATCTTTTTTTACGTAAGCCATAAGTTCATCTACGTGAACTTTTTTCCCAACATGTTCTTTAGCTTCACTTATACAAAATTCTGCACATTTACCACAAGATTTACACTTTTCTAGTTCTATAAAAGGATTTCCATCCTTTAATTTTATAGCTTCCTCTCTACATACTTTTATACATCTACCACAGTTTGTACATTTTTCTTTACAAAACATCTCTTCTTCTTTCACACTTATATTTTCTGGGTTATGGCACCACCAGCACCTTAATGGACACCCTTTAAAAAATATAGTAGTTCTTATGCCAGGTCCATCATGAACTGAAAATTTTTGAATATTTACAATCGTCCCTTTCATTTCCCCTCCCTTTTCAGAAGTAATAATTTCATCCATTTTTTTTATTTTATACCGTGAGTATATAACATTTTTTTCACTAAGTCCAATTTAAATTTACAGATATAAACAAAATGTTTACAAAGATGAACGAAACGTCTGTGTTTATATCATTAAATGATCTGAAAACGTAATATTTAATGATATCTTTTAATTCCTATTCGAATAGATTTTTTATTAAGAATGGACATCTCAAAAAACATAATATTAATAAAATAAAAAAAACCTGTTTTAAAAAACAGATTTTTTTTATTTTTTATAGCTATTAGGTGTTCCCACAGCTATTATTCTTGTTTTCTTACTTGTATTATTCCCCCAGTTGTGAAGAGATTGAGAGGTATAGTGTGCACTATCTCCTGGAAATAGAGTTTCTTCCCTATCATCCATCACAAGAGTAAGAATTCCTTCCAATACATATATGAACTCCTCTCCATCATGGGAGTATCCCTTTAACCTTTCTTGCTTCTCTTTTGGCAAAATATCTATCATTCTTGGCACCATATCCTTATCTGTAAGGTTATTACTTAAATGGTAATGGACAAACTGTGAATTAACTAATTCATAAACTTCTTTTTCATATCCCCGCATTATTACTTTTTTTTCATTTTTCACTTCCACTTCACGGAAAAAATAAGTAAGTTCTACACCTAGTTCCGCTGAGATTCTTTGAAGTACATCCACTGATATAGTTGTAAGGCCTCTTTCTAGCTGAGATAAAAATCCTGCAGATAGAGCTACTGTTTCTCCTAGACCCCTTAGTGTCATTCCCTTATTCAATCTAAGTTCTTTTATTTTTTCTCCTATATTTTCTCCTATCTTCTCTAACATATATATACTCCTTATGGATCTTTATTTTATGGCAATAGTATACTAGATATATATATATAAGTCTAACGTTAAAATATTAATCCCAATAAAATCAACCTTAAGAGGGCTCTCAATATGAGAGCCCTCTTAAGGTTGATTTTTTAATTTTTGTTTACGAGAATCCCCAAATTTTGTCCGCAATTTCTTCTTAAACTTAAAATAGTACTATTAAGAGCTGATTTTACAGTGATGGATAGATTTGAGATTTCACCTCAATATCATTCATTTAGAAGATAAATTTAGTTTCTAAGAATAAAGAAAATTTCAGAAAAAAATAAATTAAAAAAGTTGACCAAACTACTTTTAATATAGTATAATTATTTCGTTAAAATAAATTATAAATTAAATATGTAACATCTTATTAAGAGAGACTGAGGGAATTGGCCCTATGACGTCCGGCAACCCCCTTTTAGGGAAGGTGCTAAATCCAAGCGACTTAAAGTCGTGAAGATAAGAGGAATAAAAATTCGACCTCTTATTGATAAAATAAGAGGTTTTTTTATTAAAAAAAATATTAGGAGGAATAAAATGAAATTAACTACAAAACATGTTGTAGCCATCGGAATAGGAGCAGCACTTTATGGGGTACTATCAGCAGTATCATTACCAATCGGACCCAATACATCTCTTAGGATAGCTATTACACTACTTACTATATTCGGTGCACTATTTGGTCCATTGGTTGGGTTTTTAGTTGGATTTATCGGTCATGCCCTAAATGATACTATGATGTATGGTGGAGTATGGTGGAGTTGGGTTATGCTATCTGCTATGATCGGATTTTCCATGGGGTTCATCAGATTAGATAAAACTTTTGACCCTGAAAATGGAATTTTAAGTAAAAAACACATCGTTAAACTATATATATATGCCGTGATTGGAATGATCTTAGCAGGTCTTGCAGCTTACATTGGAGATGTATTTTTCTATGGTGAACCTTCAAATAAGGTATGGATTCAGATCCTTATAGCCACAACTTCAAATTTTGTTGTAACAGCTGGTTTAGGAATTCCTGCTGTAATTATGTTAGCTAAAAGAAAAAGTAAACATAAAAATTTAACAGCTGAATAAATTTTAGACAAGGAGACACAAATGGTAAACAAAGCAAAAAATATTATTGAATTTAAAAATTTTACATTTCAATATAGGAGTTTGGGTACTCCCACATTAAAAAATATAAACCTATCTATACGAAGTGGAGAAAAGGTTCTTATTGCTGGTCCCTCTGGATCTGGTAAATCTACCTTGGGACATTGTCTTAATGGACTTATTCCATTTTCTTATAGTGGTGAGATCACTGGGGAATTAAAAGTAAATAATATCGAGCCACATAAAACTAGTATCTTTGATATCAGTAGTCACGTCTCTACCATCCTTCAAGATCAAGATGGTCAGTTTGTAGGCCTAAGTGTAGGAGAAGATGTTGCATTTAGAGACGAAAATAGTAATATCTCTAGAGACATCATGAAACAAAATGTAATGACAGCTTTAAAAAAAGTAAATATGGAAAATCATATCTTCAAAAGTCCTCAAGAATTAAGTGGCGGGTTGAAACAAAGAGCTTCCTTAGCAGGAATAGTTATGAGTGGAGCACCTATACTTCTCTTTGACGAACCATTGGCAAACCTAGATCCTGCAAGTGGAAGATCTGCTATGAAATTGATCTCCTCAGTCCACGAAAAATCTAATAAAACTATCGTTGTTATAGAACACAGAATTGAAGACGTTCTAGCTGAAAAATTTGATAAGATAATCATCGTTGATAATGGAATAATAGTTGCATCAGGTACCCCTGTAGAATTAATCTTAGATGGATCATTGAGACGTTTTGGACTACGTGAACCTCTGTATATAGAAACTATGAGACATGCCAATATCAATTTAAAAGACTTGGATATTTTAAATATAGATACCTTAAATACACAAAACATCAAACAAAATATAAATAATTGGATAGAGAATGTAAAACCTAAAATTTCATCTTATAATGAAAAAATATTAGAGGTTAAAGATCTAACTTTCTCGTATAATAAAAAAGATAATATCATTAAAAATATAAATTTTGATCTCTATAAAGGGGAGATAATATCTCTTTTAGGAAATAATGGAGCAGGTAAATCTACCTTATCTAAGGTCATAACAGGTATCTGTAAAAAATCAAGTGGAACCATCTCCTACAATGGAAATAATATAGATAATTGGAGTATCAGAAAAAGAGGACAAGAAATTGGATATGTCATGCAAAATCCAAATCATATGATTACCCAAGAAACTCTCTTAGATGAAGTAAGTTTTGGATTAAGACTGCGTGAATACAAAAAAGATGAGATCACAAAAAAAGCTGAACGTACTCTAAAGATTTGTGGGTTGCACGCATTTAGAAATTGGCCCATTACAGCTCTCAGCTATGGTCAGAAAAAAAGACTGAGTATTGCTACAATCTTAGCTTTAGATCCTAGTATTCTAATCTTAGATGAGCCTACAGCTGGACAAGATTACAAACATTATTTAGAGTTTATGCAGTTTATAGAAAGTTTGAGTAAAACTGGATTAAGTATCATATTTATTACCCATGACATGCACTTGGCTTTAGAATATAGTCACCGTGCCATTGTCTTATCCAATGGAAAAATTATTCGTGATGATATAGTTTCAAATGTATTGTCCCATACAGAGACTTTAAAACAAGCAAATTTAAAGAAGATATCTGTTTCAACATTAGCAGGTGTTCTCAATATAGATGAAAAATTAATGTTAGAAACTTTTATAAACCATGATCACAAGGAGATGATATAGTTGACTACAACAGGAACTTTATATATCGATAAAAAATCTCCCATTCATACTCTAGATGGAAGTATAAAACTCCTAATGTTATTAGTTTGGACAGGTGTGGCCTTTATGTTTACAGATATCAGAGTATTTTTAGGACTTATCTTATGTGGATCTCTACTTATCAAAATAGCAAATATTACATTTAGAGAAGTTAAACCATTGGTAATATTTTTACTGATATTTACCCTCTTTAATTCTTTATTTCTGATCTTAATCACCCCTACCTATGGTTCGGAACTTATAGATCGTTATACACCTATATTTAATATTTTAGGGAGACCTCTTACCTATGAGACACTGTGGTTTGCCGTAACTCTATCTCTAAAATATCTATCTATACTACCTATAACCATCATATTTATCTTTACTACCCACCCTAGTAGGTTTGCAAGTAGTTTAAATAAGATTGGAGTTTCATATAAGATTGCATATGCAGTCAACATAGCTCTTAGGTATATCCCAGATGTTAGAGATGAGTTTGTAAATATCATGCATGCTCAAGAAGCTCGTGGGGTAGCTTTTAGAAAAGGTGAAGATAGCCTTATAAATAGATTTAAAAACTATAATACCATCCTTATTCCCTTAGTTTTATCATCTTTAAACAGGGTAGAAGTAGTTTCAAATGCTATGAATCTACGTGGATTTGGATCTGAAAAAACTAGATCTTGGTACAATGGAAAAAAATATGATAAATTTGATTTTTTAGCCATTGCGCTACTTATCATAGGAACAATTGTAGGAGTTTTAATAAATAAATTTTATCTTAGTGGATTTTGGTATCCATTTTAAAAAAAATTGTAAACAATTAATAATTTAATAAAAATAATAAATAACTCTTTCCTTGTTAGGAAAGAGTCAAGGAGGCTAAAAATGACAAACAAAACTTATTTCACATCTGAGTGTGTATCACCAGGACATCCAGATAAAATTGCAGACCAAATTTCAGACGCAGTATTAGACGCTTGTTTAGCAGAAGATCCAAAATCAAGGGTAGCTTGTGAGACTTTCTGTACCACTGGACAAGTAGTAGTTGGAGGAGAGATCACCACAACTACCTATGTAGACATCCAATCAATCGTTAGAAATAAAATAACTGAAATCGGTTATAGACAAGGGATGGGATTTGATTCAGACTGTGGTGTATTAAACGCAATCCATTCTCAATCACCTGATATCTCTCAAGGTGTAGATACAGGTGGAGCCGGTGACCAAGGAATCATGTTCGGAGGAGCTGTAGACGAAACTCCTGAACTTATGCCTTTAGCACTTGTTTTATCTAGAGAGATCATTAGAAAGTTAACTGCTATTACTAGAAGTGGCGAATTAAAATGGGCTAGACCAGATGCTAAATCTCAAGTAACATTAGCCTATGATGAAGCTGGAAATATTGATCATGTAGAAACTATCGTTGTTTCTGTTCAACATAACCCTGAAGTTACAAATGAAACTATCAAAGAAGATATCATTAAACTAGTTATCACTCCTGTTTTAGAGAGTTATAATTTAGATGTTAAAAAAGTAAACCATTTCCATATCAATCCAACTGGTAGATTTGTAATTGGTGGGCCACATGGAGATGCAGGACTTACTGGTAGAAAAATCATCGTAGATACATATGGTGGATTCTTCCGTCACGGTGGAGGAGCATTCTCTGGAAAAGACCCTTCAAAAGTAGATAGATCAGCTGCCTATGCTGCTAGATGGGTTGCTAAAACTATTGTAGGAGCTAAATTAGCTACCAAATGTGAAGTACAACTTTCATATGCAATAGGAGTAGCTCATCCTACATCTATCAAAGTAGATACTTTTGGAACTGGAACAGTGGAAGAAATTGCATTAGCTCAAGCTACAATGAAAATTTTTGACCTTTCACCTAGAGGAATCGAAGGAGCTCTTGAACTTAGAGAACCTAAATTCAAATATCAAGATCTAGCTGCATTTGGACATATTGGTAGAACTGATATCGATCTTCCATGGGAAAGATTAAACAAAGTAGAAGAATTAAAAAAAGCATTAAATATAGGATAACAAAAATGGCCTCTAATACAGAGGTCATTTTTTTATTGGGAGTTTCTGGAATTAAGTGTAAATTTAAATATTCTATTCCTAACTATTAGTATATATTCAAAATGAAAATTCTAAAAAAAGAGGAGATAACCAAATGGCTATCTCCTCTCTATATAAAAGTTGTTGAACTCTTACATCTGTTTAATAGTATATCACTATAACTTATTTCCCTACCTCGGTTTCTCTTATCACATTTAAAATTC
>Ga0316197_10003335_pt1 | contig 11427 bp, 9 predicted proteins | sample OudBiesiAoxic_MG_FD_204939 | JGI IMG/M metagenome (GOLD analysis project Ga0316197, IMG submission 204939) | Coastal sediment microbial communities from Oude Bieten Haven, Netherlands - site A oxic | ecosystem: Environmental > Aquatic > Marine > Coastal > Sediment | place: Netherlands...
CCAGCTATATAAAGGATCATAAAATACCCCGTATTCTTCCATACTGTTATTCCCATAAGAACAAATAACACTATAGACGAATCCCCTAACCAGTTAGGCTGAGTTATATTCAATACATTAAGGATAAAATTAAGAGGTGACCCTTCTCCATTTAGGAGTATTCTCCATACAATACTAACCAGTACCATAGAAGAGATCACAGGTATAAACATGGCTCCCTTTACAAATTCTGTCAATCTACTTTTACCTCTACTTACTAGCCAACTAGCCATAACTAAAGAAAAAATAGTCTGGGCAGGTACTACCCCTAATGTAAATAAAAAAGTGTTTTTTAAAGATGCCTTAAAAGTTTTATCCAAAAGAAGATCACTATAATTTGAAACTCCTACAAATTCTGGTTTTTTTATGATGTTATAGTCTGTAAAACTAAAGTATATTGAAAGAAAGATAGGTATCACATAAAAAGTAAATAGTAGGAGGCTGAGAGGCCCTATAAAAATATAGGGCTTCCCTTTACCTACCAGTCTTTTTATGCAAAATCTTTTCTTAGGTTTTTCTTTGATTAAAAGAATTTCTACGTTTTGCATATCCAGCTCCTTATTATTTAGCTAATAATCTATTAGAATATTCTGCTGCTTCCTCTAAAGATTCTTTAGCAGTTTTTTCCCCTGCCATCATCATTTGAAGTTGCTTCCAAAGATATTCATATATTTCTACTCCATGAGGTCCTACTACAAGTGGTCTATACACTCCCTCTTGAGTCTCAATCATATTTTGTAATCTTGGATCTCCTTGATAAGGTTCACCCTTAGCAATAGGTGCTCTTGGATGATGTTTATGGAATTTAGTCATAGATTCAGTACTTAACATATGCTCAATTAATCCAAAAGCCATTTCTTTGTCTTTAGCTCCTGACATAAGTACTAACTGATCTACTGATGCAAAAGTTCCCTTATCTTCTTCTTCAAGGGAAAGAATTATTCCATAGTTTAAATCAGGAAATGATTTATCTAAGATCTCTCCAGCTGCTGAAGATAGATAGATAGAGAATAATGATTTTCCAGGACCAAATGTTGTTTGTAACATCTCTTTATTTGTTTGTGCCATATAGTATGGAGGTAATACATCATATTTAAACTTTAAATCTTTTAAGAAATTAGCAGTTTTAACTCCTGCTTTATCATTAAATTTTACAGTTTTTAAGTCATCGTTAAATATGTCTCCTCCTGCTTGCCAAAGGAATCCATACCAGTTCCAGTTTAGATCTCCAAAATATGGTGCTCCCCATCCTTGAGAAAATCCCCATTGATCTACTTTTCCATCTTTATCAGTATCTTGAGTCGCTTTTTTTGCACATCTTGCAAAATCTTCCCATGTAACAGGAACATCTTCACCTATAGATGCAAGAATATTTTTGTTATAATAGATAACTGCAGGATTTGCTGCTTCTATTCCTAACCCATACATTCCACCCATCATTTTTCCATCTTTGATATATATATAGTTATCATAATCTTCCTTTGTAAGATAAGACGTAAGGTCTTCAACTGCTCCCATCTCTATAAATTGAGGGAACATTTCAGCATACATATATCCAATATCTGGACCTTGTCCTGAAGCAATTCCAGCAGCATATTTTTCAGAATAATTTTCCCATGGGATAATCTCTAATTCTACCTCTACATTATTTGTTTCTCCATATTCATTCATTATTGGTCCCCATACAACTTTATCATTTTCTCCGATAGGTGGTAACCATACAACTATTTTGTCTTTTTTCTCTTTCTTCCCCCAGAAAGCCATAGCCTCTGTACTTGTTACTGCAGTCAATAAAACTATCGACAATATTAACGCTAATATTTTTTTCATTTTTTCCTCCCTATTTTTTGTTTATATAAAAAGATAATATATTCACTCTATTTTTCAACATCTTAAAGCGATAATTTCTTCTTAAATACTTATTGTTCTTTTATTCACTTTGTTTATGTTTTACACATTCCTCCCTTTTCTCATTGTCTCTTTTATTTTTAACACAAAGAGATAATGAGAAAAAGGCTAATGGTTAATGGCTGAAGATGTAAACTAATTTTTATAATTAATGATTTTAATTTAATACATTGCAAATGACCCCTCTGTTTTATGAGAGAGATTATATTTATACATTAAAAAAGATGGCATAAATAACCACTATAACTAAATAGTTTAATATGCATTTCAATTAAATTTTTGTTTTTTGTTTTTACAGTGATTGTTAATTGGAACAGAATAGTTCCGAAAGTAATTATTTTAGAAATAGATAAAATATTAAGGTCATAATATCTCGTTAATATCTTTATTCATATCTATAATAATTTCAAAATGAGTTGGAAGTTAAAGAGTGAATTGGAATAAATGTTTATCATATTAAAATAGTGAATACTACCTAATATCTCCTTTTTCAAATCCTAAAAGCTCCATCATAACTTCATCCAGAAGTTTATTGGCTAATCAAGCTCAATTAAATTTAAATTTAAACATAGTTCCTCTCCTTTAAAATTTTATTTACATAATTTATACCATTTTTTCCTTAAATTGTCATTAAAAAGTAAACTTAATTTAATTTAATTTAATTAAGTTAAATTAATTTTCAGATATGTATACATTTTATTTTCTAATTTTTTTATCTTTCGTTTCCTTTAAAATCATATTTTCCTTTTTTTTTTAGTATGATATACTTATAAATATAAAAACCTCAAATCTAATGAAAAATTGTAAAAAAAGGAGATATATCAATGAATAAAAATATATTATTAGGAATTACTGGAGGAATTGCAGCCTATAAATCTGCTAATATCTGCTCTCTTTTAAAGAAAAATGGATATAATGTAAAGATCGTAATGACCAAAAACGCTACTGAAATAATTACCCCTCTTACCTTGGAAACTCTCTCTAAAAACAGAGTAGCCATTGATATGTGGGCAGAAAAATCAAACATAGATGTAGAACATATAAACTTAGCTGACTGGGCTGACCTAGTTTTAATAGCTCCTGCCACTTATAATATTATCGGAAAAGTTGCAAACGGTATAGCTGACGACATGCTTTCTACTATAATTTCTGCATCTTGTGCTCCTACTTATTTTGCTCTAGCCATGAATGTAAATATGTATAACAACCCCATCCTGAAAGATAATATCAAAAAATTAGAAGGTTATGGATATAACTTTATAGATGCTGATTCAGGTCAACTTGCCTGTGACTGGATAGCTAAGGGAAGACTTAAAAAAGAAACTGACATAGTCGATATTATAAATAATCATTTTGAATCTCTAGAAAGGGAAAGGTTTTTAAAAGATAAAAATATCTTAATTACAGCCGGCCCTACTGAGGAAGCCATCGATCCTATCAGATATCTCAGCAATCGATCTACAGGTAAGATGGGATATGCTTTAGCTTCTGCAAGTGCTGAGTTAGGAGCCAACGTTACTTTGGTCAGCGGGCCGACTAATCTTGAAGTTCCAAATGGTGTAGAATTTATATCTGTAAAGAGTGCCAATGACATGTATGAAGCAGTCTTTAATAAATTTGAAAAAATGGATATTGCCATTGGTTGTGCTGCTGTTGCAGATTATAGAATAAAAGAATATTCAACTTCTAAAATTAAAAAAAATGATGGAGACTTAGTTTTTGAATTAACTAGGAATCCAGATATCCTAATGGAAATGGGTAGGAGAAAAAAAGAGCAAATTCTTATTGGATTTGCTGCTGAATCTGATAACCTAATTGAAAATGCCATGAAAAAATTAGAAAAGAAAAATCTAAATCTAATAGTGGCTAACTCTACTAGTGCTTTTGGAAATGACAGCAATGAAGTATTCTTTATCGATAAGAACAAAAATGTTTTAGAAATCCCACAAATGAAAAAAAATGATCTTGCATTTAAAATCCTAGAAACATTAAAATAAATTAACATTTAGATTGACTAATTCCTATTTATATACTATACTCGTATCAATATCAAACTAAGTAGGAGGAATTTAATGAAAAAATTATTAATATTATTAGCAGCATTATCACTTGTAGCATGTAGCAGTAATGAACCAAAGGAAGATATGGTAGAAACTACACCTGTAGTTACTGAAGTTGTCGTTGAAGAAACTCCAGCAGTTGTTGAAGAAACTATTGTAATTGAAGAGTCTCCTGTAGTTATGGAAGAAACTGTTATGGAAGAAGAAGTTATCGTTGAAGATGTTCCAATGGCAGAAGAAGCCCCTACAAGCTATACTGTTGTAGAAGGAGATAATTTATTCAGAGTAGGATTAAAATATAATATGTCTTGGGACAAATTAAGTGAAGAAAACAATATCACTAATCCAGATGTTATTGAAGCTGGTCAAGTATTAACAATACCTACAAAATAAGTTATTAATAATCAACTTATTTTAAAAATAAAAGATGATCTCTGATTTTAAGAGATCATCTTTTTTATTAATTTATATAGTAATTTTTCCTTCTTTTACTATTTCCCTTACTCTCTCTAAATCTTCCTTAGTATCCACTCCTACAATTTTATAGGGTGTCTCTAAAACTTTTATCTTATAACCATTTTCTAGAACTCTAAGTTGTTCTAATGATTCAGATATCTCTAAAGGTGTTTGATCCATCTGTGAATATTTGATAACAAAATCCCTTCTATATCCATATATTCCTACGTGTTTAAAATAGTTTTTTATATCTAGTTCCCTCGGGTATGGAATAGGTGATCTAGAAAAATAGATTGCATAGTCCTCTTTACTTGTAATTACCTTTACATTATTTGGATTTTCAACCTCTTCCATAGAATCTATCCTGTGTTTCAAAGTTGCCATACTCAATTTAGGCTCTTCTAAAAATGGAGTAATCAAAGCATTAATCATCTCTTTTTCTATAAGGGGCTCGTCACCTTGTACATTTATGATTACATCAAATTCGCTATAAATCTCTGCAACTTCTGCTATCCTAGAAGTTCCATTTTGATGGTTCTCAGAGGTCATAACAACTTCTCCTCCGAAAGACTTCACTTTATCATATACAAGTTGATTGTCTGTTGCTACAACGACCATATCCAGGTTAGACGATAGAGTACGCTTATATACCCATTCAATCATAGAATGACCATCTATATCAGCTAAAGGTTTCCCTTCTAACCTTGTTGAAGCATATCGTGCTGGAATAACTCCCAAAAATTTCATATTTTCCTCCAATTTTAATTTTTAATTAATTATACAATATAATTGCCTAAAAAAAAAGGAAGTTGATTTATTTAGAGTATACTAATTAGCGATCTTATATTTATGAAAAAAAATTAATTATTGATTTATTAGAGGTAAATATTTATAATATAATAAATAAAAATATTTTAGTTAGATAAGTATTGTTTTAAAATAATAGGGCGGTGGAGAAATGAATAAAAATATATCTGAAGATATAGCTTTTTTTAATCTATTAAAGGGTTTAATTGCACCAAAATTAGGGAATGAAACATTGAATTATAATATTTCTATAAGTGATCTTTCCAATAAAATGGAAATAGACATTAAAATAATTTCTAAATTTTTAAAAAAATTACAGAAGAATGGACTTATTGAAGTTCTAAAGGAAGTCGACGGAAACGTTTATCTCCACTTTGAAAAAACACATGATAAATTATTAGAAATCATCTCTATTGACTCAGTAGAGGAAAAAATTTCTAATATGAGTGATTTCATAAAGAAAAAAATTTCATACTTCAATATGAATACTACAAATGAATATATATCACGATATGCCTTGGAAATAAAAAATTTAATGGATGAGAAAGGACCCAATGCCGATATAAGTGATATTATTTCCAAAGGTATCAAAGATATCTTGAGTGAAGAAAAAAATAGAACTCTACTAAATAAAACAATATTTGAAATCGCTAAAAAAGCTGATGACGAGGATTTAAAAAGATTAGAAGAAATCATCTATTATAAATTAAATTTACCAGTTGAAGAAAATCCATTTTTAGTAACCTTATTTTTAACAGCTATATCTTATAAAATTCAATATCTATAAGATTTTAAGGGCATAGTTTATGCCCTTTTTTTTTGTGAGCATAAATAACCTTAGAAGATAGAATTTTAGATAAAAATAATAGAGAGGTTGAAAGAACCATACAAAACACTATGAAATAAAGGAAACTCCTAGGTTAAATAGAATAAATACCTATATAGGCATAAAATAAATAAAAAAGGATGAGTTATATGAAAAAAATAATATTGATATACATAATTATAAGTTTATGGAGTTATGGGTACGATTATCCATATACAGATCCATATTTAGCAACAGTCTTAGCCACTCCTACTAAAGATATGGCACCATTTAAAAATACAAATTTTAAAGAAATAAAGTTAAACTTAAAAAACGAAAAAGCACCACCTAATCTATGGTATTTAGATGGCTTTCGATTTGGATTAATGGCTCAAGATCATGAAGCTCCTCTGATATTTCTGTTAGCTGGAACAGGATCTAAATATAATTCCAATAAGATGTTGACTATGAGTAGGATCTTATATCAAAATGGATTTAGTGTTATTATGCTTCCCACTAGCTTTGATTATAACTTTATTATTTCGGCTTCTAAAACCCATGCTCCTGGATTCTTAGAAAAAGACAGCAATGAAATATACAATATAATGAGGTTGGCACTGAGTAAAGTAAAGGACAAAATTCAGTATAAAGAGACCTATGTTACTGGATACAGCCTAGGAGGTACAATTGCTCTAGCAGTAGGAGAGATAGACAGTCGAAAAAAGTATTTTAACTTTGAAAGAATTATATCGATCAATCCAACAGTAAGTTTATACGATTCTGCTAAACTTTTAGATCACTTACTAGATGATAATATAAAAACCGAAGAAGAATTAGACCAATTATTGCAAAAGATAATTTTAGGTATAATGCAGTATAGTCAAGAGAATGGAAGGATGAAAATAGATGAAACTGCAATTTATTCACTTTTTAAAAAATTAAATATGGATGATGACGAACTAAAAGTTCTCATAGGCATTGCATTTAGATTTGTAGCAATAGATGTCAACTATATCAGTGATCTCATGACTAAAAGTGGAATGTATACAGACCCTAACAAAAAATTAACTAAATTTCAAAGTATGAGCGAATATTATAGTGCTGTTAATTATAGCAACTTTCAAAATTATATAGACAGAATTGGGTTTAAAACGTATAAAAAATTAGATCATACTCTGACTATGGAAAAAATGATAGAGTATAGTAGTTTAAAATATATAGAACCTTACTTAAAATCTGCTGAAAATATTGCAGTAATTACTAATGAAGATGAATTAATACTAACGCCAGATAATTTAAAGTATTTAAAGAACACTATGGGAAATAGGATAAAAATTTATCCATATGGAGGGCATTGTGGAAATATATTCTATAAAGATAACGTGACTTTCATGATAGATTACCTTAAAAGAGGTGAATTATAAATGAAAAAAGTACTTATTTTAATAACTTTAATTTTTATGGGTTGCAATAATTTAGAAGTAAAGGAAGAAATTTCTCATAATGAATCAGAAAAACCAGCTATAGCAAAGAATTTTAAACTCCATTTAAATGATGGAGAATCTAGTCTCATGGATGCATACGACCCATTTGAACCATTAAATAGAAGGGTATACTATTTTAACTATCAATTTGATTATTGGGTGGCTTTACCTGTCTCTAATTCATATAAATTTTTCCTTCCACAAACAATTAGAACTGGTGTAGGTAATTTTTTTAACAACTTATATGAACCTATCAGTACAATAAATGGAATTTTAATTTTAGATTATAAAACTGTATTTACAGGAATAGGCAGATTTTTTATAAATACTACAGTAGGTATTGTAGGTCTATTTGATGTAGCAACCCTTATAAAGATCCCTGAGCACAAGGTTTCTTTAAATGATACCTTAGCGGTATATGGGATAAAGGACGGTCCATATCTAATTCTTCCATTTTTGGGACCTAGTGATCTTAGAAATGCCAGTTCCTTACTGACAACCTTTGTTCTAAGAGCACCTCTTGACCCTATCAATATCTATGGTGGTTCAGATACTTTATGGCACGACCTAGCCATCAAAGGGTTCGAAGCAGTAGATGCTAGAAGTGAAATTGATTTTCAATATTACAGTCTGGGAACTCCATTTGAATACGAATATGTCAGACTACTTTATTTAAAATCTATGGAGATCAGAAAGTCAAACATTAAAAAAAATTAATTTAACGTTGACACCGACCTATAGGTAGGCTATAATGATTAAGTTATTTAGGAGGAAAGGGGAAATGAATAGTACAAAAAGCAAAATAATCAATGTAGCACTGAGAATGGTCAGTGAAAATGGATACGAATGGCTAAGTTTTCAAAAAGTAGCAGATGAAGTAGGAATTGCAAAATCTAGTATCTATCACTATTTTAAAAAGAAAGAAGATTTAGGTATTGCAATAATGGAATTAATAGAAGAAAAAGTCCAGAAGAAAAAAGACAAGATACTAACTTATGAAAGTGAAAAAGACAAATTAAATGCTTATTTAATAAAAACAAATACAGAAGAAACCTTATACTATGAAGTAATTGCAAAATTAACTTTTGATTTTAACGGGTTACCATTAAAACTTCAAAATAAAATAAGAGAACATTCTTTAAAAACTCATGAATTTGTCTTAGAAATTTTAAAGAGAGGAATAGAAAAAAAAGAATTTAACATAACAAAAAATTTAGAAGAAGCTACTATGGGAATAATCCTTATGAGTATTGGAAGTTATATTTATGGAAGAGTATTTAATAATATAGATCTAGATATTAGTAAATACATCACTAATAGCATAACAAATTAATAAAAATTAATTTACAGGAAAATCAACTATTTTACATATAATATAAATTAGTAAATAAGAAAAAAAGGAGGCAAAAAGTTAATAGCTAATTAAATAAAATTAAATATATAGGAGGAGACAAAATTGATAAAAAAAATAAGCTTAATTCTTATGTTGTTCATCATAAATATTTGCACCTTTGCCAAAGAAGTTGTAAATATTGCTGTATTATACAGTCAAAAAAGTAGTAATAATATAAAAAATTCTCAAAGTATCATTGAAAAAGAATTTACAGATGTTTTAGAAGGAAATTATACTGTAGTTTTCCCAAAAGAATTACAGGTTATAGCCAAAGAAGGATCTGAAGAAATTGACAAAAGTTATTCTGATCTAGTTAAAAATAAAAAAGTAGATGTAATTATAGGGGGAGACCACTTAGTTTCTAACCAAATCATTAGCAAAGAGAGTATAAAGAAATTAAGCATTATGCCTTTTACTCAATATATATCACATGGTGAAACTAGTCAAGTCGATAATCTTACTTATAGTGTTCAAGAGATTGGATTCGATAAAATCTTCCAACTTCTTAGAAGTGTCGATAAGGATTTCTCAGAGATTGCCCTTATAGCTCCTGAAGATTTTTTTGATGTAGACCAAAAAATGTTTTCCTTTTTAGAGGAAAAAGTCAAAAAAAATGGAGTATCTAAGGTCAAATGGATTCCTTTTAATGGCGATTATGAAAAATTAGCTACAGATGTTAAAGGGCAAACCGTAGCTCTTTTAGGTGGTTTTTCAGATAGTGATAATTTTACTCAAATTATGGACGTTTTAAACAATGAAAAAATAATAACATATGCAGATGGATATGGTACAGGTATAAGTGATCAAGCATACCTTTCTTTCGAGGTAGATACAAATACCCAAAGAAGACTTAGAAAATCCGCTATATCTCTTATAGAAATATTAGATGGCGGAAATGCAAAAGATCAAAAAGTATATGTAGTTGGTGGAGAGATGAGACCAGTTATAAATCAATCTGTGGCTGAAAAAATAGGAAAATGGCCAAATTGGAGAACAACAGTAGCAGCTAAAATAGTTGGAAAAGAGAACTTAGGAGAAGAATTAACACTTTATACTTCTATAAGCAAAGGACTAGAAGATAACTTACAACTAACAATAGACAAAACTGACCTAAATATCCAAGAATATCAAGTAGATGCAGCTAAATCATCTAGACTTCCACAAATAATAGCAGCAGGTGGATACAAAGTAGTGGATCAAGGACAGGCAGATGCTCCTAACGATGTTAAGGAAAAAAATACATATGTAGGTGTAGGATTAAAACAAGTTATATGGAACGATAAATTAAATTCATCTGTATCCGTAGAAAAAAGTGTCTATGATGCAGAAAAAGAAAGTTATAAACAAAGTGAATTAGATACAGTTTTAAAGATTTCTACAGCTTATTTTGATGTATTGAAATTAAAAGCTTCTAAAAGCATACAATATAGTAACTTAGAACTAACTAAAAAGAATTTAGAGTTGGCTAAAGTTAGGGAAAAAGTTGGATATTCTAGAAAATCAGATGTATATAGATGGGAAAGTAAACTAGCTACAGACATCAGTAAATTAAGTAATTCTCAAGCTAAACTTAAAAATGCCAAAGAACAATTGATGAGAATTTTAAACAACGATCTAAATACAAACTTTCAACCTATAGATATCTTAGATACTGAAGAATTTTTAGGAATAGCAGGTTTGGAGTTAACTAAGAAAAATGTAATGGATGATACACTAGAAAAATTAATAGCATTAGGTCTTGAAAATTCTACTGAGATCAAACAAATAAATTATTATACGGAAGTTGCTGAGAGAAAATTAAAGGAAACAAATAGAAATTTCTATAGTCCTGAAGTAGCATTGACAGCTGACTATAACTACTATATGGATAGAAGTGGTAGCGGAACTCTATATTCTGATCCTAATAGTGATCCTAGAAAGGAAGCTTGGACAGTAGGAGTACAGGTGAGTATTCCATTATTAGAAGGTGGAGAAAGAATAGCTAAAAGAAATACTGCTACAGAACAAGTTCAAAAACTAACAATTCAAAGAGAAGATGTTAAAAATGGTGTAAAACAAAATATCAGAGCTTCTTTCACAGATTTAATAACAGCTAAAATAAATGTTGAAACTTCAAAAGATGCAAGAGTTGCTGCCATTAAAACTCTTGAATTAGTAACAGATTCATATTCTAGAGGAGAAGTATCTATAACTGAGTTATTAGATTCTCAAAATGTTGCAATTCAAGCTAAGGAAACTGAAAGTGCATCTAAATATGATTATTATACTAAGTTAATGATAACAGAAAGAGCCGTAGGAGCTTATCACCTATTAAATCCTGAAGTATATTTCGAGTTATTAGGTGAAACTAATTTAAAGGTACAATAATCAAAAATGAGGAGGAAACAAATGTCAATATATAAAAAAACATTATTAATTGGATTTATAGTAGTTACCCTTGCAAGTTGTGGAAGTAAAAAAGAAGAGGTACAAATT
>Ga0316197_10003336_pt1 | contig 11422 bp, 3 predicted proteins | sample OudBiesiAoxic_MG_FD_204939 | JGI IMG/M metagenome (GOLD analysis project Ga0316197, IMG submission 204939) | Coastal sediment microbial communities from Oude Bieten Haven, Netherlands - site A oxic | ecosystem: Environmental > Aquatic > Marine > Coastal > Sediment | place: Netherlands...
TAGCGCCATTCGGGCTAGAGCCCGTAGTCGGTGACGGCACCCTCGCTGGCGGACGTCACATGGTTCGCGTATTTCGCCAGCACGCCACGGCGGTAGCGCGGTTTCGGCTGCTTCCACTTCGCCAGGCGTTGCTGGAGTTCCTTCGCGCTGATTCCGAGCGATAGCTTGCGGTTCTTCGCATCGATGGTGATCTCGTCGCCATTCTTCACCGCAGCGATCGGCCCACCGACGAATGCTTCCGGCGTGATGTGTCCGACAACGAATCCATGGGTGCCGCCCGAAAAGCGTCCATCGGTGATCAGGGCCACTTTGTCGCCGAGGCCACGGCCCATGATGGCGGAGGTGGGCCCGAGCATCTCGCGCATCCCCGGACCGCCCTTCGGCCCCTCCATGCGGATAACGATCACGTCGCCCGCCTTGATCTTGCCATCGAGGATCGCCTTCATCGCCAGCTCTTCGCTATTGTAGACGCGCGCCTTGCCGACGAACTTCGTCCCCTCCTTACCGGAAATTTTCGCCACGCCGCCCTGCGGGGCGAGGTTCCCGCGCATGATCACCAGATGGCTGTCCGCCTTGATCGGATCCTTGAACGGGCGGATGATCTTCTGATCCTTCGGATACTTTAGCTTCGAATTGGCCAAGTTCTGTTTCAAGGTCTTGCCGGTGACGGTCAGGCAGTCACCATGTAGCAGCCCCTCTTTCAAGAGGGTCTTCATCAGCGGCAGTGTCCCACCGATCTTCACCAGGTGCGCCATTTCATATTTGCCACTCGGCATCAGGTCTGCCAAGACCGGCACACGTTTGCCGATGCGGGTGAAATCATCAATCGTCAGCTTCACCTTCGCCGCATGCGCCATCGCCAGCAGGTGCAACACGGCATTGGTCGACCCGCCGAGCGTGATCACCATCGTAATCGCATTCTCGAACGCCTCCTTTGACAGGATATCCGATGGCTTGATGCCACGCTGCAAGAGGTGCAGAACCGCCGCTCCAGCGTCGAAGCAATCGCGCAGTTTGTCGTCCGAGATGGCGGCCTGGGCAGAGCTGTTGGGCAGGCTCATCCCTAGCGCCTCGATCGCAGATGCCATCGTGTTGGCCGTATACATCCCGCCGCACGATCCAGCTCCGGGAATCGCAGTCTCCTCGATCCCCTGCAGCTGCTTGTCGCTCATCTGGCCGTTGGCATGCTTGCCCACCGCCTCGAACACGGAGACGATATCGACATCCTTCTTCTCGAAGCAGCCCGGGAGGATCGTGCCGCCGTAGACGAATACCGACGGGCGATCGAGCCGCGCCAGCGCGATCAGACAGCCCGGCATGTTCTTGTCACAGCCGCCGATGGCCACCACACCGTCCATCCCCTCGCAGCCCGCGACCACCTCGATCGAATCCGCGATCACCTCGCGCGACACCAGCGAATACTTCATCCCCTCGGTCCCCATCGAGATCCCGTCAGAGATCGTGATCGTGCCGAAGATGATCCCCTTGCCCCCAGCCGCGTTGATCCCCTTCTCCGACTCCTGGGCCAGGCGGTCGATGTGCATGTTGCACGGCGTCACCATGCTCCAGGTCGAGGCCACGCCAATCTGCGGCTTCTGGAAATCATTTCTGCCGAATCCGACCGCATGCAACATCGCCCGGCTCGGCGCACGGTCGGCACCATCGACGACGATGGACGAGTGCGGGCGGGGAAACGACTGCGGGGACGAACCCCGCTTGCGGGCGGATTTCTTCTTACTTGCCATGCCGTTCAATCGCCGCACAGGCAAGCACGGTCAAGACCGAATGCAGGCGCCCCGGATTGGGGCGAGCGGAAGATCGATCCCGGCGGTGGCCAGGTGCCCAGCCACCGGATTGGAAATCCAGCCCCCGCCCACGCCACCCCATGTCCGTGGCGATCGGGAACGCCACCGCCACTGAGCTAGAGCGCGACGTGGAAGGCGACCGAAGCGTTGATCTTTTCGCGGATGCTCTCGATCACGCTTGGTGGGACCGCCTGGTTGACCTTCAGGAGGGCGAGCGAGCGGGAACCGCAGTCGCTGTGGGGATTGCGGACGTCGTCGATGTTGATCCCGGCGGTCGCCAGCTGCGCGCTGATCTCTGCCAGGACGCCGGGTCGGTCATCGTAGATGAAGCACGCGATGTGCCCCCCCGGGACAACATACAGTCGGTCGAAGTCGTTGATTCGCGAGATCATCAAGTTCCCCTCCGTCACCGTCCCGCGCACGCTCGCCTTGTGCAGCGTCTGGTCCGCGCCGTGCACCGTGAGGTCGATGGTGATCGAGTTTCCGTATCCCTTGTGGTCGTCAGCGTCGCGGCAGCTGTAGTCGACACCGGTCGACGCCAGCCGCTCCTCCGCCGCCTTGTGGTCGAGCGATCGGCTGAAGTCTGCGTCCAGCGCACAGACGATCGGAACGACCAACCACTCGGCGAACTTCTTCAAATCACCGTAGACACTGGTCTCGACGAGCTTCAGCTGCGCATTGCCACTAAACCCGACACGGCAGAATTTCGTCAGCGCGTAGGCCAGCTCGTAGTAGGCCGGATCCAGGCCGGCCGGCATGTCGCGGTTGACAATTGCCGACGCGACGCCGCGCTCGTCGAGCGCGATTAGCTGGTCGGCCGCCAGGCGTGCCGCATTGAAGTTGGCCTCGCGGGTACTTGCCCCGAGGTGCGGCAGCATGATCTCCGCGATATCCGCGACCGGCTTGTCCCCCGCTTCGTCTTTCGGATAGACATCGTTCAGGTAGACGATCGATTTCGAAGCCTTCGCCGCACGCAGATCCGCCTCGTCCACCACGCCGGCGCGGGCGCAGTTGATCAGCACACCCCCATCCTTCATCAGTGCGAACACGCTCGCATCGATCATCCCGCGCGTGCGGTCGTTCTCTGGGATATGTAGCGAGACATAGTCGGAGCGCTCGAAGACGTCCCTGTAATCCGCGACCATCTCGACGCCGAGCTCCTTCGCCCGGTCGGCCGAGACGATGGGGTCGAAGGCGAGGATCTTCATGTCGAAGCCGCTCGCGCGCCTCACCAGCAACTGCCCGATATGCCCCAGACCGAGGATACCGAGCGTCTTGCCAGTGATCTCAGTGCCCATGAAGAGCGATTTTTCCCACTTCCCCGAACGACATGAAGCATCCGCCGGGATCAGGTGTCGCGCGTGCGCCATCATCAACGCCATCACCTCTTCGGCAACCGCGTTCGAATTCGCCCCTGGCGTATTCATCACATCGATCCCCTTCGAACGCGCATACTCCGTATCGATGGTGTTGTAGCCGGCTCCGGCACGGATGATGACCTTCAACCCAGGGAACGCGTCGATGACCTCTGGCCCCACCTTCTCCGACCTCACGATCAGCGCGTGCGCATCGGCGTGCTCCCGAGCCGCGTGGAGGAGCTGCATCGACTCGTCCTGGACGACGCAGTAAGCCCCATTTGATTCGAGAGTCTCCCGCGCGATCGCATTGAGCTTCGTCGGGATGATTACTTTCTTTGGCATGGTGGGTTTGGATTTGACGCGAGCGGAGATGGTAGAGTTGAAGCGAATTCGCGCAAGGGAGAAGTCATCTCAGGCTGCTAGAAGCAATGGGAGCGAGGCCAGACGACAATCGCGCCACCTGGACAAGCTCGATCTCAACGCCATGTCGGAGCTCCCTCCCATCCGATCCCCACTCACCCCCGATTCCGACACCCATCGCCACCGGATTCCTCACCCACGGAGCCTCAAACTATCATCTCTGCGAATATCCCGCTTTATTGGATACAATTATGATAAATTAACTTGCTTACCATGAATAGGGAGGTATACTGTCAAAAGAATTTCCAATGGAGGCGAGCTCCACAAGTCGCCTCTCCTTGGAGTTTTCAGATTGAGATTAAGTTACGTTCAATGTTTTTTGCTAAGAAGGCCCCGGGGTGGTTCCCGGGGCTTTCTGTGTACCCGCATGGCTGCTAGGATCCATGCGGATCCTTCCTCCCATCCGTGCAAGCCAGTGCCCAAGAAGTTGTCAGCATCCTCCAACAGGCAGGCCATATCGCCTACCTGGCGGGAGGGTGTGTCCGCGATTCACTCCTCGGGTTCGAGCCAAAGGATTTCGACATCGCGACCAGCGCGACGCCACCGCAAGTCGTCAGCTTGTTCCCGGGTGGCAGATCGGTTGGGGCTCACTTCGGCGTCATCCTCGTCAAGCGCGGCAAGTTCACGTTCGAGATTGCCACCTTCCGCACCGACGGCTCCTACACCGATGGCCGCCGTCCAGAGTCGGTCGAATTCTCGACGCCCGAGCAGGACGCTGAGCGGCGCGACTTCACGATCAACGGCCTGTTCCTCGACCCGATCTCAAACGAGATCATCGACTTCGTCGGTGGCCGTGCGGACATCGAGGCACGTCTGGTGCGCGCGATCGGTGATCCGAACGAACGTCTCCGCGAGGACTACCTGCGATTGCTGAGGGCGATCCGATTCGCGGCGCGCTTCGACTACGAGATCGAGCCCAACACCTGGCAGGCGATCGACCAGCACGCAGCCGACATCCTCACGATCAGCGCCGAGCGGATCCGCGAAGAGTTCAGCCGAATCCTGATCCACCCGACCCGGCTGCGCGGATTCGACCTTCTAGTCGAGAGCGGGCTGATGGCGCAGATCATGCCCGAGATCCTCGCATTGCGCGGCTGCGAGCAGCCGCCCCAATTTCACCCGGAGGGAGATGTCTTCGTGCACACCCGCCTGATGTTGAGCCTCCTACCAGAGCAGGCCTCCCTCCCGCTGGTGCTGGCGGTGCTACTCCACGACATCGGCAAGCCGGCGACCTTCAGCTTCGACGAAGAGGCAGGGCGCATCCGCTTCAATGGCCACGACAAGGTCGGGGCGGAGATGAGCGAGAAGATCCTGCGCCGGCTAAAATTCTCCAATGCCATCGTCTCTGCGACGACCGAGATGGTCTCGCGGCACATGGCCTTCATGAACGTGCAACAGATGCGTACGTCCAAGCTGAAACGCTTCATGAATGGCGAACACTTCGACGACGAACTCGAACTCCACAGGGTCGACTGCCTCGGCAGTTGGGGTGGCTTGGACAACTACGAGTTCCTGCAGTCGAAAGCCGAAGAGTTCGCCAGCGCACCGCTCGTCCCCCCACCCCTGATCACTGGGCGCGACCTGATCGAACGCGGGCAGCAACCGGGTCCACGATTCCGTGAAATACTAACGGAGGCTCAAAACCTGCAATTGGAAGGGACGATCGACGACCGGGAGGCAGCGCTAGTCTGGTTGGACGGCCGCCTCGGAGAGACCGGTTAGCCCCTCCCCCACGCAAAAGGCGGGCGACCGGGGAACCGGCTTCTGCTACTCTTCGAGCCGCATCACCCGGTAATAGCGACCGCCGCGCGCGTCGCGCGGAGACGAGTCGGTGGATGGCGCCCCGCGATCGATCCATTGGACACGGGTGCCGCCGGCGCGCAGGCGGATCAGGGCGTCCTGCCACTCCTGCAGATCAGATGAGTATTGGACCAGGTAGAGACGGCCCGGTTCTGCGGGGAACTCGACCAGCATCGAGCCGTCGCCCATGCGCACGACCCTGTCGATCCCGAACGTGTCCCCAGCCGTCACCACCACCTCGCGCAGGCTGACCTCGATATCGATCTCCGGCGTCACGGTAGCCCTGCGGTCCAAGGAGTAATACTCGAGCACGAGCGATACCGAATCGCCTGCAGGCAGCGGCCGGTTGTAGCGCACTTCCGCGCGGCCGTCGGCGAGCATGCCGGAAGCATTGTGGACACTCACGCCTGTGGTGAGCCCGCCGACCAGCAAGCGTGCGGACCCGATCGCCCGCTGGGCGACATTGCTTATCGTCACGACCTGCTCCCATAGCCCGGTCTGCCGGTTCAGCTTCACGGCGGAATCGACCAGCACACTCGGGACATCGATCTCAGGCAAGACCACGCCGAATTCCTGTTCGGCAAAATTCCCGAGCGCATCGACTGCCCGGATCGTCAGGGTCGCAGATCCGCTCAAGAACGGCGCATAGACGATCTCCAGTTCCCCAGTGATACGGTTGACCCGGAGCGATGAGAACAGGTCCGGGTTGCTATTCTCGACCACGGCGAAGCCGAGGCGCTCCCCTTCGTCAGGGTCGCTGAAGTAGTTGTTGAGCTGGATGACTGAATCGTTTGCTGCCGCATCCGCGACGATGTCGGGGATCTGCGCCGAAGGCTCTGGTGGATCATCGACCGCGAAAACCAACACCCGCAATTCTGTTTCGAGGGTGCCACCGTCCGAATCGCTCACCCGTATGGGGATCGTCACTTCCCCATTCGCGTTGGGGACGAGGCCAAACATCAACTCGCCCGTGACGCGATTTAAGAATGGCGGCCCGATCAGCGATCCTGTGGCCGGGGGACCATTGGAGAAGCTCAGCCCATCAGAACCATCTTCGACGTCGGTGAAGAGATCGCGGAGCGGGACGACTACCGGACCCGAGTCCTCATTGACGACGACTCGCAGCGAGTGCCGCGCCTCTGGGAGATCATTGACCGGCGCAACTAGCACAGGAACGTTCTGTTCCGCCGAGAGCCCTTGGGGATCGGTCGCCCGCACCCGGACGGTCGTGAGACCGAACGCGTCCGGCACCAGCAGGATCGTCAACTCCGATCCAGGGACCGGCCCGAGGGTGGCCAGCGCGATCGACGGGTCTGAGATCGAGAGCACTTCATACGACAGCGATTCGCCATCGACCGCCCCGTCATCCTCGAACAAGGGCATCAGATCGATGCCAACGGCGCCGCTGTCCTCATCGACCTCAACCACCGGCACGACGCGCGCGACGGGTTCGGCGTTGATCCGCAGGCGCACGGGGATTTCGATCTCGGAATTTGCGGGATCGTTCGAAAACAGGTGGATCACCGCCTCTTCGACGCCAGGCATCAGTTCCCCCCCGTCGAAGTTCAGTGCGAGTTGAACTTCGCTGCCGGCCTCGATCTGACCAGCCTCCTGGCCGAGTTGCAGCCACCCCGGAGCGACACCGACCGTATCGACGAAAGTCTCGAAGATTGCGAGCGTATCCTCATCGCTGATCCTGAGCCCCTCCTGGCTCGAGTAGAGCAGATGGTAGAGGCGCCTGACTCCGCCGAGCCCGGTCACACGGTGCTGGTCAGAGTTGGTATTGGTCGAGAAACTGTGATCGGCCAGCCCGTTGTCCTCGACGATGATCATGTGATTGACGGACGGGTCGAAGACGCCGCTATTCAGATCCACACCGTCAAACACACGTTTCACGAAGGCCTTGAACTGCCGCCCCGAACGTTCGATCGTCAGGACGGTGCCATCGACGGTTCCGATCCCATCAGCTCCGAGATCACCGTTCACCTCGAAGAATTCGATCCCGTCAAGATCTGCCCCGAGGACAAACATCCCGCCCCCCAGCTTGCGGGTAAAGTAGGCGCCCGCTTCGCCGAACGCCGCCGATGAGATCACCCGCCCGTCCGAGTACAGGATCCCGTCCGCCTTGTCCGTGCTGAGGGCATTGCCACCGTCGAACATGTCGAGCCCGCCGTCACCGATACTCGATCCTGAGGTCCCTTCGGTGAATGCGTAGCGGAACGGGATCGGCGCGAGCAATCCGGCCGCGCCGGAATCGATGCGGTCGAGCGCGGTCTCCAGCGTGAGTTCTTTCACGAATCTCAGGTCTGCAAACCACTGGGCTCGCCCATCCCCTGAGTTGTTCAACACCTGGTTGAAAACTGCGGTCTCACCGGGGTTCACGACCACGGTGATCGATTCCGGGGTCGCCTGGAACTCAGCCTCCAAGCCCGCAGACCCCGTCAGATCATCCAAGCTTGCAAGCACCAGCCCACCGCGAAACAGCGCTGCCACCTCTGCAGTTGAGACAGCCCGATCCCAGATTGCCAACTCGTCGATTGCACCGGAAAAGCGCTCACCCGCGCCACTTTGTCCGTGCGTAATCAGCGCCGCCCCATCGCCGATCGCAAGCCCATCTGCTAACAGCGCATCGGAAGGTCGCCCAGCCGCGATCTCCGCGCCATTCACGAAAAGCCGCACCTGACCGGCGGCCGCGGTCCGATCGATCACGAGCACGGCATGGTTCCACTCACCGATGCGCAGGCTCGCCTGCCCGGCGGGCATCCCTCGCAAGAACCATTCGCCCCCGTCTTCGGTCCCACCGACGACGGCCACATCCTCACCGAACACCATGATCTGCCAGCCGGTCGATGCTCCAGCATCGTCGATACGTCCCTTCCCGACCACGCGCTGCACGATCCCGCCGCCAAGCTTATCCGCCTGGAACCAGACCGATACCGAATATGAGCCCGTGCCCGGATCATGCACGTCCCCGTAGTTCACCACCCCATCCGTCTGGCGTGCAGCCCCCCCGACCCGTCCGGGGACGATTCCAATCGCACCGCTAACCAGCCCGTTCTCAGCCGGCACCGAGAGATCGAAGACTCGCGCTCCCGAGCTAGATCCCGTCACGGTCGTCGCATCGAACGAACTGTAGAGCAATAGCCCGTCGAGCAGGTCAGATGGCCCGCCGGCATCGAGCGGATCGCTGCCAGCCAAGACCTCTTGGCGATCATCGATCCCATCGCCATCAGAATCTGCGCGCAGAGGATCGGTGCCGAGCGCCTCCTCCTCATCGTTCGTCAGACCGTCCCCATCCGAATCGCCATCACCCGACTGGGCAAGGTCGCCGAACTGAGCGATTTCCCAATCATCTCTGAGACCGTCGAGATCCATGTCGCCACCGCCGATGACATCCGCCGCGCGGAAGCCTCTCAGACCACCATCATAGAGGGCGCGGATCTCGAGCCCATTCATCCCGAAATCTAGCAGGGCGAAATCGTCGAGGCACAAGCGATCCCCACCCCCAGGCCCCAGACCCAATCCCTGTGCCGAACTGATCGATGTGTCGTCCTCGAGCGAGAACGCGCCGACCTCGGACCCGTCGTAGAAACCACGCACGATGCCGACCCCGCGATCGATGACGAGCGCCACCTGGTGCCAGCCCCCCCCCGCGGCGCCACCCGGAAGCGTGATCTCACCGACCCCACCGACGCGCCAGATGAGATCCCCTGCCTCCGCTACGATTGCCCAACCGTCACCTTTAGAAACCAGCGTCCGCCGAGCGCCTGGTGCATCGAACTCGAACCAGAGGACTGCGCTCAGGCTGCCCACCCCAGGATCGCCGATCGCCCCGTAGGCGAGCGCGTCATCACCAGTGAAGCATAAGCCGCCTGCGACCGCGCCCTCGACCGGTTCCCAATCCATCTCCAATGTCCCACCACCTAGAGATTCCGGTGAATCGAGTGAAGCATAGACCAGGAAGTCGCCCTCCCTCGCCAGCGCCACCGAGTTGGAAGAGTTGGGGTCACTCCCACGCCACACCTCGTAAAAATCCCCCGCCCCATCACCATCGCTGTCGCGGCTGAGCGGGTCCGTGCCGTAATCGACCACCTCAGCCGAATCCTCCAGACCATCGCCGTCAGTATCCGCCAGGAGCGGATCGCTGAGATGAACGAGGATCTCGATCCCATCGCTCAGGCTGTCGCCATCCGTATCGCGCCGCAAGGGGTCGGTTCCAGCGGCGAGCTCCGCGGCATCCCCGATCCCATCGAAATCCGAATCTGCCGAGGTCGGATCCGTCCCGAGGTCAAATTCTTGGGAGTGCACGAGTCCATCCATGTCGCTATCTCCGCCCGCCAGCTCGGCCAAGCCACCGAACCAGAACCGTTCCCAATCGTCGGGCAGCCCGTCAAGGTCGACATCGAACTCGTCTTCATCTCCCCCCGGTGACCCGTCGATAAGCCTGCTAGCACGCCAGCTAAGCGCCAAGCTGTGATCCGGGCGCGCGGTGGGATCGACGAGCACGAGAGCGGCTCCATCGCCATCTGGCTCCTCGGGCCATGGCGAACGGTCATCGTAGCGGAAGTCCTGGATCGTCTCGCCTGTGATCCCGTTCAAGACGATCTGCTCGCCCCCGTTGTTCAAGCCCGTGCCCCCGATGAACTCACCCGCGATCTGGGAGACCGGGACCGAGGGGTAACGCACTTGGAACGCCTCCTGATCCTTGACCACTAACAGGCGCTCACCCGCCGCGAGTGTCCCGGCGGGAAAAACAAATCCGACACCTGAGGAGAAGTGCACGCCTGCCATCTCGAGCGTCTCGCCGGCCACATTGAGCAGCTCGAGGAATTCGAAGTCGCCATCGTTATCGGTCACGTCGAGCTCGGCCTGGCTCTCGGGGTCGCGCGGGTGGTAGTTGATCTCGCTCACAACCAGATCCCCTGCCGCCGCCGGTCGATCGCCGATCACGAAGTCCTCCTGGCGCAAGGCAGACCACTCGCCATCGGATGAAAGGAACCTCGCCTGCACCTCGGTAGAGACCGCGATAGGAATCGGGCCAGCGTATTCCTGGGCCGAGTCACCAATGCCCGCGACCACTTCGGGCCCGCTCGCGAGAAGCGCCGGCACGAGGAGCAGGTCGCTGCTGGAGATCGCGCCATTCATGCCCTGCAACGCCAGAACATTGCGCCCGGCCCGGAGCAAACCGATGCTTGTCGAAAGGTCGAATTCCTGGAACAGCACCGCCGTCGCATCAGGCTGACCCCCGGTCGAGAGCGAATCCCAAGCCGGGAGAGCCGGAGCATTCATCTCCGCCACCTTCACCCCGTTCAGATACGCCACAAATCCATCGTCATACTTCACCTTCAGCACTAGCCGCTCGATCGCAGCGATGGCCGCCGGGTCCGGCACATCGAATTCGCTGCGCATGTATACCGAGGCGTTCACGCCGAACATCTCATCCTCGACATCGATCTGCAGGAGCGGGCGGTAGTCAGTTCCCTGCGTCTCGTAGCCGACCGCCCCAGCGCCCTCGATCCACGATCCGATGCCGGCTGGATCATCAAACTCCTTCCAGCTGTCCCCGAGCGCAGCCCCACCGTTGGCGACCGATGGAACGAGCACTCTAGCGGGCGATGATTCCCGCAGCAACAACTCGACATCGACAGAAGCAGGCCGGCGCGGATCGGAACCATCGAGCGTATAAAAGATCTGCCCGACCTGCCCGGCAGGAGTGGCCAGGACAACATCGACCGCAGCCGGGAAGATCCCACTCGCCACCGAGGGAAAGTCCGGCGGCGCTACACTCGGATACAGTCCCCGTGCCTCAAACTGATCGAGAACGATCCCGGTCCGCCGATCTAGAAAGGTATCCCTCACCCAGAGCCGCTCCTCATCCCACTCGACATCGCGCCGCAGCGGCACGCCACCGTGGATGTTCCCCCAGCGCGCCGACTCAGCCACGACCGGGCTGCGCACCCGATCCGAAAGGCCATCCCATCGCGCCTTCGTGCGCTCTGGCGTCAGCGCACCGCCGTTGAAAAAGTATCGGTAGAGGCG
>Ga0316197_10003337_pt1 | contig 11421 bp, 9 predicted proteins | sample OudBiesiAoxic_MG_FD_204939 | JGI IMG/M metagenome (GOLD analysis project Ga0316197, IMG submission 204939) | Coastal sediment microbial communities from Oude Bieten Haven, Netherlands - site A oxic | ecosystem: Environmental > Aquatic > Marine > Coastal > Sediment | place: Netherlands...
GGATTAAAATCTAATACCATTACATTAAGCATGTTATCTAAATTTTGCGCAGAAAAATTCATTTATAACAAGTCGTCAATAGCAGTTAACTCGTTATTCTAATTGCAAAATTTAGAACGAAGTTAGAGATAAATTTGACCCGCAAGAATGACCAAGTATTTACTTAGATTGGAATAATAACTAGTTCTAATAGGGGAGAGTGGATAGTGAAATGGTGGAGGGGGGTGGATTCGAACCACCGAAGCTTTCGCGGCAGATTTACAATCTGCTCCCTTTGGCCACTCGGGAACCCCTCCGTCATTTCGAGAGGCATAATATCAGATTAATTTTCATTGTGAAGATAAAAATAACAAAAAACATTAAATAAAATCAGTTTGTTGCCGATAACTTATATTGTCTGAAGTAATCGAAGAATATTGCATGAATAACAAACAAATTGAGTCTGGATTATTAATAAACGAGTGGCAATTGGGCTCGCAACTAAATGTTGCTGTAGCAACAGGCACTCGTGATAAATTTAATTTATTACTCAGCTTACTCTCTGATGATGCAAGAGACTTTTCTCAATTTGATATGCCTAAAGCGACAGCCGCATCCCTCTCTGAAGTCGAGTTACGCGCATCACTAGCGCTACCTGATGAGCAACCTTTAGTAAATGAAGGAATCACATTACTGCAAGCGAAAAAGATAAATCTAGCTATCCATAAAGGCAATCTTTGTGATGCGCGATTGCAAACATTGCTAAATAATGAAGCAATTTTATCGCGTAATAGTATCGTTAATTTTGATGCTGATATTGTAGATAACTTATCTTTTTTATCGCAAGCACGTTTAAAGCAGAGTGAAGTAGATTTAGAAAATAATGCTGCGGAGTTAAATGGGATTGATCATGCGATGATGGAAAAGTATCAAGCTATGAATCTAGAAAATAAACCATTACAAGTGAGTTATAACTAGTGCCACTGAGGGCTTTTAGATAGGTATGACTATAAGCTGACAGCTAAAACTGCCAGCTATATTTAACGCTAACTATTTTGCAAAGTTAATAATTGGGAAACATTTAAAGAAGCCATTATCAGCACAATTAATAATGCCAATTTGTACGCCGTTAATTTGCTCTGTAACATTAACAAAGCCTAATTGAACTGTTGATGATTTAGATACACTCACCGCAGCCCAGTCAAATACTGTATTTCCTTCTGAGTAGTTAACAAAGCCTAAGTTAGCACCATTTACATCGCCAGTTACATTAACTGTGCCCAAGTTTACGCCGGTAGTTTGACCAGGCATCCAGTTAAAAAGTCCTAAAGAGGCACCAGTCATGCTTTGGTTTACTTTTGCAGCTCCCCAGAAACCTAAATTAACACCTTTAGTCGTATTAGTTTCCGACATACCTACAAGTGCCAAATCAAGACCTGTTAGTGTATCAATTTTACCGTGTAATATAGAAAGGCGTGCGCCTTTAACTGATTCTGCATTAGGTGCATTAAAGTCTAATGTAGAAAACATAACGGGAGCTTCTTGTGCAAAAGCTGTTGTAGAAGCTAAAATAGCGGAAGCGATTAGTAATTTTTTCATAATAAATTTCCTTTTAAATAATCAAGTTACGAGCTGATAAGTTTCATCTTATGCTGTTTCTGAAAATAGTGTGAATAAAAAATCAGTTTAATTGCATTGTTTTAGTATAAAATTTTAAAAAACTGAATAATGTCTAATTTTATTTAAAAACAACAGTGCGGTTAGCGTAAACAAATACTTTATCATCAAGTACCTGTTGTAATGCGCGGCTAAGTACAGAGCGCTCTACATCACGGCCTGCTTTTGCTAAATCTGCTGCACTATAAGCATGGTCGATATGCGCGACATCTTGTGTAATGATGGGTCCTTCATCTAGCTCATTATTTACAAAGTGAGCCGTTGCTCCAATTATTTTTACACCGCGATCAAATGCTTGTTGGTATGGTCTAGCACCAATAAAGGCGGGTAAAAAGGAGTGGTGAATATTGATTAGTTTGTTGGCATATTTTTCTACAAAGTTCGGCGTTAAAATACGTATATACTTTGCTAAAATAACATAATCAGGCGTATAAGGTGCAATCGCCTCTAATACTTTCTCTTCATGCTCTTCACGCGATAACCCTTCATGGCTAATGGTATGAAAAGGGATATTAAATTTACTCACTAAATCTTCAAGTACATCATGATTACCAATCACAGCTGCAATTTCAACGTCAATGCCACCATAGGTGCTCTTCATTAAAATATCACCTAAACAGTGTGCTTCTTTTGTTACTAAAATAACAATACGCTTTTTTTGAGCTGAGATTAAAGATCGTTGTGAGCCTTTAGGCAGACTATAATCGAGATCGGCTAATAACGTTTGATCGTTAAAATAACCTTCGATTTCGGTACGCATAAAAAAACGGCCATGTTGGTGGTCAACAAACTCATTATTTTTAACGATGTTTAATTGGTGTTTCTGACAGATATTTGTAATTTGTGCGATTAGGCCTTTGCTATCTGGGCAGTCGGTTAACAGTATTTTCTTTTCCATTTTCATCTCAATTCTTTTAATTTTTAGCGCAACATTTTTTAAATTTCTTACCGCTGTCGCAAGGGCAGGGGTCATTGCGCTGTATCTTACCTGATTTTTGTTCAGGATAAAAAGTCCCATCACAATAAAGCCATTGATCATTATCTTTCACAAAGTTTGAACGCTCGTGATGATAAGCTAATTGGCCATCATCGGCGTACCAAGCTTTAAACTCTACAAACCCTTTATCACCTTGGTTTCCACTTGCAATTACTTGTAAATTTCGCCAATCTAAACTTTTCTCTGAAAGTTGTTCAATGGTTAAATCACCTCGAAAATTAGGATGATAAGTATTAAACAGATATTCACCGAGCTGTAAAATAAAAGCACTGTAGCGAGAACGCATCAATTGTTCACAAGTGGCGGGCTTTTGCTGCTGTTTATGAAAGCGTTGGCAACAGTTAGCGTAGCTTTTTCCACTTTTACAGGGACATATTTCAATTGAAAGTGGACTCATTTTTTTCCTGTTTTTCGATCATAAAAAAAGCGCTCAGAGAGCGCTTTAAAGATTCTAGCATAAATCTAAATTAGCATTTATTTTTGTTCGTATGCATCGTTATGGATGCCTGCTGCACGTCCAGAAGGATCTGCATTATTTTGGAAACTTTCATCCCAAGCTAATGCTTCAACTGTTGAACAGGCAACTGACTTACCATGTGGCACACATTCAGCTGCACTGTCTAGTGGGAAGTGTTCTGCAAAAATTGTACGGTAGAAGTAAGCTTCTTTAGTATCAGGTGTATTAATTGGGAATTTAAACTCAGCACTTGCAAGTTGTTGATCGGTAACTTGTGTCTCGATATGTGCTTTTAACGAATCAATCCAGCTATAACCTACACCATCGGAAAACTGTTCTTTTTGACGCCATAATACTTCATGAAGAAGTTGACCTTCAAATGCTTCACGTAAAATATTTTTTTCAATACGACCATCTTTGATCATTTTAAGATCTGGGTTGGTACGCATGGCAACATCTAAGAACTCTTTATCTAAGAAAGGTACACGTGCTTCAACACCCCAAGCAGACATTGATTTGTTTGCTCGTAAACAGTCAAACATGTGTAGTTTGCTTAGCTTACGGTTCAACTCTTCATGGAACTCTTGTGCGTTAGGAGCTTTATGGAAGTACAGATAGCCGCCAAAAATTTCATCGGCACCTTCACCAGAAAGTACCATTTTAATGCCCATCGCCTTAATTTTACGAGCCATAAGGTACATCGGTGTTGATGCACGAATGGTGGTTACGTCATAAGTTTCTAAGTGATAGATAACTTCTTTAAGCGCATCAATACCGTTTTGCTCAGTAAAGATAATTGGGTGATGAACCGTACCTAGTTCATCAGCCACTTTTTGTGCCGCTGCTAAGTCAGGAGAACCCTCAAGGCCGACTGAGAAAGAGTGCAGTTGTGGCCACCAAGCGCCTGATTTATCGTCGTCTTCAATACGTTGCTTAGCAAATTTTTGGGTAATTGCTGAGATAACTGAAGAGTCTAGGCCGCCAGAAAGTAATACACCGTAAGGTACATCACACATTAACTGGCGTTTCACAGATTCTTCTAATGCTTTACCGATTTCAGCTGCACTGCCGCCGTTATCTTTAACTGCGTCGTATTCCATCCAATCACGTACGTAGTATTTAGTTAATTCACCCACTTCACTATCAAGATAGTGCCCAGGTGGAAACTCTTGTACTTTTACACAGATAGGGGTAAGTGCTTTCATTTCTGAAGCTACATAGAAATTACCGTGCTCATCCCAACCCATATATAGCGGGATGATACCCATATGGTCACGACCCACCAGGTATTTATCTTTATTTTCATCGTATAAACAGAATGCAAAGATGCCGTTTAGATCATCAAGAAACTGGTTTCCTTTTTCTTCATATAGACCAAGGATAATTTCACAATCAGATTTAGTTTTAAAGGTATAACCACAGGTTAGTGTTTTTTCTAAGTCTTTATGATTGTAAATCTCACCATTCACAGCAAGGATATGTGTATTATCTTGGTTGTATAAAGGTTGTGCGCCAGTATTGACATCAACAATAGATAGACGTTCATGCACCAGAATCGCTTTATCACTTGCGTAAACACCTGACCAATCCGGGCCACGGTGACGCAATAATTTTGACATTTCAATCGCTTGCTTACGTAATACAGCAGGGTCGCTCTTAATGTCGAATACACCAAAAATTGAACACATATTGTTCCCTTTATATTTTTCATTTTTTATAACTATTAGAGATACAAGTATAAAAAATAAATTGTTTAAAATAATTTATATGATTTTTACAGAATAACAGTAAAAAGTCACACTAAATAGGAGTGACCAAGTCGCACTTTGTGTGGCCTGGGTCACACTTTTTTGTTAATGAAGTCATAATTGCTTTATTAACTTTGTAATGTCTATTTCAGATTGTCCACTATAGCTCTTGATCTGCTCTAGTCGTCATTATTTGTGGTTGTAATTCACTCCAAACATGATGTGCAAAACCTGAGCCGGCTTCCTCGTACATATTAAATACAGGGTTTACGCCAAGCTCATTAAGCTCAATTTCATCACTTTTATAATGTGCAAGTGCAGCCACTTTGAAGTTACAACTGTCGATCTTATTAAGCTGTTCTGCTGCATAACGGTTACCGTTATGGTCCGGCATTGCAAGCAATATAAGTCTAATATTATCGGTTAGTTGTAATTTATTCCAAAAATCGGAGTCGAGTGCATCGCCGGTGATAACTCTTCGACCTTGTTCACGATGCTTAATGGTCGTCTGATGATCGTAATCGATACCCATTACTCGCTCTCCATAATTTACTTTTAATGCGTCATATGCTCCCGCACCAATACGTCCCATTCCCATCACCAATATTTGTGCATCACCTACCCGCACAGGTCTATCATCCTTATGTAATCGGGTTGATTGGAATCGTTTTAAGGAGGGGCTGAAACGTGTATATATTGCATCTGAATATTTATTAAATAGTGAGGCGATAATAAAACTGATTGAAACAGCGATAGCGGTAATGATTAACCAATCCTGTGATAACCAACCTTTATAGGTTGCAAGGGACGCAACGATCAACCCAAATTCACTGTAATTTGCTAAGGAAAATGCAGCAAATAATGAAGTACGCGAACGAAGTTGGAACTTAGCTAAAGTTAAAAAATAGAGTGCAATTTTACCAAATAATAGCAGAGAAAGAATTAAAGCAACGACAACATGTTCAAATTGCGGTAAACCACCTAAACCAATGCTTAAAAAGAAGCAGATAAGAAAAAGCTCTTTCATATTAAACAGCGATTTTGCCATATCTTTAGCGCTTGGGTGCCCCGCAAGTAGCATGCCTGCTATTAACGCACCTAAGTCGGCCTTCATTCCGACTGATTCAAATAAACCCGCACCCACAACCAATGCTAAGAAAAAGCCATATAACACTAATAGCTCACCATGACCTGCACGATCTAATAATTTAAACAGCAACGGCCTGATAAGGGGTAATGCGAACAAACCTAATGCCCAAATAGAAGGAATTTTCCCGACTGACACGGTTAAAAAAAGTACTGCAAAAATGTCCTGCATGATCAGAATGCCAATCGCAATACGTCCGTATAACGAATTGGTTTCACTTTTTTCTTCTAATATTTTTACTGCAAAAACAGTACTAGAGAAGCTTAATGCAAAGGCGACGAGTAATAATGAACTGATATCTAAATCGAGGAAGAAATGCAAACCAAGCTGCTTTAAGAGAAATAATAGAGCAGAATAGAAAAGAATACTTACAACAATATGTATTGTCGCTCCTCCCCAAACTTCGGTTTTAAATAACGTGCGTATATCGAGTTTGAGGCCGATTGAGAAGAGAAGAATGGTTACCCCTAAATTGGCTAATGTGGTTAAGCCCTCGGTAATTTCAAATCCTAGATAATTTAATACAAAGCCCGCGATTAAAAAGCCAACCATTGGTGGTAAGCCCGTAAAGTTAATAACCATTCCAAAAGTGAAGGCTGTACCGATAAAAAAGAGTAGGGTGGTGTCCATTATGTCAACTTTTATGAATTCCTATTCGTCTGATCTTATTGGAATAAGCTGTTTATGCCAACCACTTTGTTAAAAAAGATTTGAATCAATTATATTATCTTTGGGTTGATCGTAGGGCGAAAACGTTTTACTGCTAGATTGTTTTTGTTGGGCATCAAGTAAGCGTTTTTTTTCAGGTGAAAGATACAAAACATAGGTCGTGGTGTCAGGCCATCCGCGTGCAACCGATAGATGTATTCCATCATCTAAAAACCACTCATAACTAACCGGTCCCTCGCTTTCAATACCGATTTTTTTAGCTGGTTGCCCATATCTTTCAACAAGTATACTTTTAACTTTACCAATTAGTTGCGGGTTTTTTCTACCAACAAAAGTGTATTTTGCGCTTACAAAATAATCTTCTCGTGTATAAGTAACTTGAAGTTCACTGCTCCCTCGAATAACCGCACCGGTAAAGTAATTGTCAGACCAATTAGTGTCATTTTCACTTATTGCGACAATTTTTTCTTCTTTTATTTTTTTACGTAAAATATCTCGTTTAGTACAAGCAATATTGACTGTAAATAGCTTTGTTGTTGCTGTCTCATAACAGTTTAACTCTTTATTGAGTAATTCATAACGCTCAAGTGCGATTGGTTGTGTTGATTTTTGGTAGAGAAGCACCGCTCTTCGTAAGTTAACCTCAGTGCCTAACCCTTTTTCATATAAATAAGCGAGGCGTACGTGTGCGAATGAATCATCTAGTTCCGATGCACTCTGATAGTGGTGTAGTGCTTTTTTATAATTAATTTTGATTGCTTGTGCTTTATGGGGATTTTCGATCCCTTTTTCATAGAGTAATCCCAAGTGATAATGAGCTTGTGCATGGTCTTGATTGGCTGCTAGGTTATACCATTCTATTGCGCTTCGAATATCCTTTTTTACCCCTTTTCCTTCTCTATGCAAGTTGCCTAACTTAAACTGCGCTGCGCTGTTACCTTTGAATGCTGATTTTTTATACCACTTTGCTGCATTTTTAAAATCAATATCGCTTCCTTTACCTAGCTCATAAAATTCAGCTAGCTTGTAGGCGGAAGGGGCATATTCATTGTTGGCGGATTGAAGGTATAGTGATTTTGCTGTTTTTAAATTTTTGGTGGCGCCGCGTCCATATTCATACATATGCGCAAGATGGTACTGCCCTAATGCATTGTTCTGAGTTGCTGCTTTTTCATACCACTTGATAGCACGTTCATAATCTACCTTTGTACCTCTTCCGGATTGGTAGATAGTGCCCAAATTAATTTGAGAGGTAATATGTCCCTGTTGTGCTGCTTTCTCAAACCACTGTAAACTTTGTTTATCATCTTGGTTAACACCCAGACCTTTTCTATAATGGACGCCTAATTGAAATTGAGCAACTGCATCGCCTTGGCTTGCTGCTTTAGTTAACCAATTAACAGCTTGTTTGTCATCTTGTACGACCCCAGTTCCTTTTTGATACATAGTCGCTATTACGTATTGTGCTGCAACATCACCTTGCTCAGCTGCTTTGGTATACCAAAAAGCTGCTGCTCGATTATCTTGCTTTACACCTTGTCCACTTTCAAACATCCAACCGAGTGTGTACTGGGCTGATGGATCACCTTGTTCAGCCAGTGGCGTCCATATCGATACTGCGCGTTTATAGTTACCAGATTGCGCTGCTTCATAACCCGCAGTAAATTGAGTGCGTGCAAAAACGACATTATTAAATGCTAAATTTAATACAAAAAAAAGAAGAATAACTTTATAAAGCGTTAACATTCAATTAAATAGCTTTCCATAAATAAGTAATGAGCTAAAGTATAAGGCATTTTTCTTTGAAAGTGGAAGGTATTAGATTTATTGGAAATTATGAACATGTATTTGTGATTAAACTCACGCTGCGCAATGACTTTTAGTAGACTAATAAGTGTTTATTTTTATATCACCTGTTGATTTGCTACAACAGGTAAGAATATCATTCTCGCGGATATAAGCCATTGGGTAGCTTGTATAATTTACGTGACCCGACACTAATTGGCATCGGCATGCACCACAATGTCCATCACGGCAGTGAAATTCAATATTTATTGCTTGAGACTCTAAGTTCTCAAGCAATGTTTTTTCACTATCTAATGGGTATCTGCTGCCATTAACAGTGAGTATTTTACTCATCTATTTAAAGCTCAAATGAACTTAAATCTTCACTATCGACTTTACTGTTAATTTGGCCAACAAGGTAAGAGCTAATTTCAGCTTCTTGTGGGGCAACTTGTACATTATCACTAACTAGCCAGTGGTTGATCCATGGAATCGGATTCGTGCTCACTGGAAAGGGTGCTTCGTAACCGATAGCTATCATGCGTTGATTACTAATGTACTCAACATATTGACATAGTATTTGCTCATTCAAACCAATCATAGAGCCATCTTTAAAGAGATATTGTGCCCACTCTTTCTCTTGCTCGGCTGCTTGTAGAAATATTGCACGTCCTTCAGCAAAGCATTCAAGTGCAATTTCGGCCATCTCAGGATCATCTTTTCCATCTGCCCAAATATTTAAAATTTGTTGTGTTGAAGTTAAATGTAAGGCTTCATCACGGGCAATTAGTTTGATGATTTTTGCATTACCTTCTAATAAATCACGTTCAGCAAAAGCAAATGAACACGCAAAAGAAACATAAAAACGAATGGCTTCTAGGGCATTCGTTGAACAGATACAAAGGTAAAGTTTCTTTTTAATGCTGCGCAGTGTTAATACCTCTTTCTCACCATCAAGGTTAATATATTCAATTGCATCTTGGTTATCCAACCCATGTAGTTGCATATATTGTACTGAATGAATTAAGGTATCGTAATAACCAGAGATATCAATGGCACGCTTTTGAATCTCTTCATTATTAACGATGTCTTCAAACACTTCGCTTGGGTCAGTGAAAAGGTTACGTAAAATATGCGTATAGCTACGACTATGGATAGTTTCAGAAAAGGCCCATGTCTCAATCCACGTTTCAAGTTCTGGTAATGAAACAATCGGTAACAGTGCCATATTTGGGCTACGGCCTTGGATTGAATCTAGCAGTGTTTGATACTTCAAATTAGAGATGAAGATATGCTGCTCATGATCTGGTAGGTTCATGAAATCAATACGGTCACGGCTAACGTCAATCTCTTCCGGACGCCAGAAAAAGGACAGCTGTTTTTCGATTAATTTTTCAAATACTTCGAATTTTTGTTGATCGTAACGTGCTACATTGACGGGATTACCAAAGAACATTGGTTCTTTCATTGCGTCATTAGATAAGGTTGAGAAAGTCGTGTAAGCCATTGAATGCTCCGATATTTATTGTTTTTATAATACCCATGACAGGGACTGTGTCATGGGGAGAATTTAACTGTCTACTTTTATTTTAGCTTATATCTTACAAGCGCCGCCAGCACAGTCATCTTCTTCTACTACATTTTCATCATCAGCGCCGTCACGAGTATTATGGTAATACAGCGTTTTCACACCCATTTTATAAGCAACCAATAGATCTCTTAACAGGTTAGTCATTGGAACTCGGTTATCATCAAAGCGTTTTGGATCGTAGTTAGTATTTGCTGAGATAGCTTGATCTACAAATTTTTGCATTAAACCAACAAGTTCTAAATAACCTTGGTTATTAGGAATACTCCATAATAGCTCATAATTATCTTTATACTTATCAAATTCAGGAACAACTTGTTTTAAGATGCCATCTTTACTTGCTTTAACGCTGATGAAACCTCGTGGTGGCTCAATACCATTGGTTGCATTAGATATTTGGCTAGAGGTCTCTGATGGCATTAATGCAGACAGTGTAGAGTTGCGTAAACCATGTTTTACGATATCACTACGCAATGTTTCCCAGTCTAGGTGTAATGGTTCATTGTGTATATCGTCTAATGATTTCTTATAGTTATCAAGGGGTAAAATACCTTGCGAATAACGTGTCTCATTAAATTTTGGACAAGCACCACGCTCTATTGCTAACTTGTTTGATGCTTTCAATAGGTAAAATTGAATCGCTTCAAAGGTTTTATGTGTCAGGTTGTTGGCACTACCGTCTGAGTATTTAACGCCATTTTTAGCTAAGTAATATGCGTAGTTAATTACGCCTATACCTAATGTACGACGTGCCATTGAGCTGCTTTCTGCCGCTTTAATTGGGTAATCTTGGTAATCTAATAGATTATCAAGTGCACGAACTGCAAGCTCAGAAAGCTCTTCTAGTTCACTTAAGTCTTCAATAGCACCTAAGTTAAGCGCAGACAGCGTACACAGTGCAATCTCACCCTCTTCATCGGTAATATGCTGCAATGGTTTAGTTGGTAATGCGATTTCCAGACAAAGGTTACTTTGGCGAATCGGAGCAACTTTGCTATCAAATGGACTGTGCGTATTACAGTGATCTACGTTTTGAATGTAGATACGGCCAGTACTTGCACGCTCTTGCATTAATAGTGAGAACAGTTCAACTGCAGGGACACTGCTTTGACGAATTGACTCATCACCTTCGTAAAGGTGGTATAAACGTTCAAACTCATCTTGGTCTTCAAAGAATGCATCGTATAACCCTGGTACATCAGACGGGCTAAACAGCGTGATCGATTTTTTGTCGATCAGACGTTGGTAGAATAGGCGACCGAGTTGTACACCATAATCTAGGTGACGAACACGGTTTGATTCAATACCACGGTTATTCTTAAGGACCAATAAAGATTCAACTTCTAAATGCCAGATTGGATAGAAAACAGTAGC
>Ga0316197_10003338_pt1 | contig 11418 bp, 12 predicted proteins | sample OudBiesiAoxic_MG_FD_204939 | JGI IMG/M metagenome (GOLD analysis project Ga0316197, IMG submission 204939) | Coastal sediment microbial communities from Oude Bieten Haven, Netherlands - site A oxic | ecosystem: Environmental > Aquatic > Marine > Coastal > Sediment | place: Netherlands...
ACGAGACCGCCGACTCATGACCGTACTTTTCGGAATTTTTCTGCTCACGTTATTGATGATCACGGCGGTGGCCATCGTGCAGACCCGCAATCTCTTCGTCGCCGTGATGCTGCTGGGTATTTTCAGCCTGTTGATTGCGATCAACTTTTTTATCCTCGACGCGGCTGACGTGGCGCTTACCGAGGCCGCGGTAGGCGCGGGAATTTCGACTGTGCTTTTTCTTGGCGCGCTGGCGTTGACTACCGAAAGGGAACGCCTGGGAACGCAAAATCGCTGGATTTCCCTGTTCGTTGTCAGTGTCGCCACGCTGGTGGTGCTGTACGCGACCTTCGATAAGCCGAGCTTTGGCGATCCAAACGCCCCGGTGCATCAACACGTGGCACCCTGGTACCTGGAAAAAACACCCGAATACATCGATATCCCGAACGTCGTGACCGCAGTTCTGGCCAGTTATCGCGGCTACGATACGATGGGTGAGGTGTTCGTTGTTTTCACTGCCGGCATAGGCGTACTGTTCCTGCTCTCCGCGCATGGAGCGCTGCCGGCCTCGCGAACTCGCAAACAGGTGGAATCATCGGAAATTGGTCTTCGTGAACACCTGATTCCACGCGTGGTCGGTCGTCTGCTGGTGCCCTTCATCCTGTTGTTCGGCCTGTATGTTCAGTTCCACGGAGATTTTGGCCCTGGCGGGGGTTTCCAGGCCGGTGCACTGATCGCGGCGGCTTTCATCCTCTATGCGCTGGTCGAAGGCGAGGAACGTACCCTCGCCGCTCTGCCGCAAAGTTGGCTGATAGCCCTGATGGCCGGGGGAGCTCTGCTTTACATCGGGGTGGGTTTGGCGAGTATTTTCCAGGGCGCCAATTTCCTCGACTACTCGGTACTGGCTGCTGACCCGGTTGCCGGTCAGCACCTCGGGATCATCCTGGTCGAGGCAGGTGTAGGCATGACCGTTACCGGCGTGCTGCTGAGCATCTTCCATGCCTTTGCTGCGAGGGACCAGGTCTGATGGAATTACTCGGGCTTTACCATTACTGGGTATTCGTGGTGCTGATGATGATTGGCTTCTACGCGATAGTGGCCAAGGTCAACCTGGTCAAGAGGCTGATCGGACTTTCACTGTTCCAATCCGCGGTGTTCCTGCTCTACATCACCATGAGTAAAGTCACCGGGGGCACCGCGCCCATTCTGCAAGACGGCATGGTGGACCAGGTATTTTCCAATCCTTTGCCGCAGGTGTTGATCCTGACGGCGATCGTAGTGGGTATCTCCACGACGGCGTTGGGATTGGGCATCGTGGTTCGAATCAAAGAAGAATACGGCACGATCGAAGAGCATGAAATCCAGGAGATAAACCAGCGATGACCGGTATCGAGGCCCACCTGCCGGTATTGCAGGTCGTTGTGCCGCTGTTGATGGCGCCGCTGGTGATCCTGTTGCAGCCGCGCGGACTTGCCTGGGCGGCTACGACTGCCACCAGCCTGATGGCATTCCTGGTTGCTGTTCAGTTGACCATTGTCGTGCTCGGCGGGCAGGAACTTTATTATGAACTCGGCGGCTGGTCGGCACCTTATGGAATAGCGCTGAACGTGGACAGCTTCAGCGCGTTGTTGCTGTTGATTCTCACCGGTGCGTCGACGCTGGCTCTGCTCGCCGGCAAGGTCAGCATTGATACCCAGATCGAAGCCCCTCGTCAGCCGTTGTTTTACTCCGCCTGGCTGCTGGTGCTTGCGGGCCTGGCCGGTATTCTGGTCGCAGCCGACGCGTTCAATATTTTCGTATTCATGGAGATCTCGTCGCTGGCCAGTTACGTTCTGGTGGCCGGGGGGCCGGACCGTCGCGCCCTACCGGCCGTTTTCAAGTACCTGGTGATGGGCACAATTGGAGCTACTTTCTACCTGATTGGCGTTGGCCTGGTCTACATGATGACCGGAACGCTGAATCTGCTGGATATGGAAGCGCGCATCCACGAAGTGGCGGACCTGAAACCCATCCTTGTCGCGGCTGGCTTTATTACCGTCGGCCTGGCGTTGAAGGCTGCGGTCTTTCCACTGCACATGTGGCTACCCGGCGCTTACACCTACGCGCCGCATGCCGTAACCGTGTTCCTGGCGGCCTGCGCCACCAAGGTGTCCCTGTACGTGCTGTTACGCTTTGATTTTGTGGTATTTCAGCAGAACCTGGTCGGCCACGATATACAGTTCGCGGCCTTCCTGATGCCGTTGGCTGTGCTCGCCATTCTGGTCGGCTCCGCCGTGGCGATGTTTGAGACCAATCTCAAGCGCCTGCTGGCTTACTCCTCGGTAGCACAGATCGGATATATCCTGCTCGGTACCAGCATGGTCAGTGTGTTGGGGCTGACCGCCAGCCTGCTGCACATGTTCAACCATGCACTCGCGAAGGGCACGCTGTTCCTGGCCGTGATGTGTCTTGCTTTGCGTGTCACCGACCTGAATTTCAGCCACCTGGCCGGCGCCGCACGCCAGATGCCCTGGACGTTCGGCGCGTTGATGTTGGGCGGACTAAGCCTGATCGGCATACCGGGCACCGCAGGCTTTATCAGCAAGTGGTACCTGATCTCGGCTGCACTGGATGAAGGGTTGCTGGGTATCGCGCTGATAGCCGTGATCGTGATCGGCTCGCTGATGGCGGTGGTGTATATCTGGCGCATCGTCGAAACCACCTGGTTCAAACCCGCCGTGGACGGTAACGCCACGCTTTCCGAGGCGCCATTGCCGATGTTGCTCGTCACCTGGTTTTGTGCGCTAGCCAACCTGTGGTTCGGGCTGGCGCCTTCCCTGCCACTGCGGCTGTCGGGCACCGCCGCCGAATCACTGTTGCAGCACCTGCCATGAGTGCCGAAACCGCCATCCTGCTATCGCTGGGCGTGCCGGTGGCCGGTGCCATACTGATCGCTCTGGCCGGGCGTATCAGCCCCAACCTGCGGGAGGCCGCGACCCTGGTGACTGCTGCGAGCCTTATTGCCTGCGTCTGGAGTCTGCTGCCAGAAATATATGCCGGTGGCCGGCCAGGAGTACAGGTCAGCGAAATTCTTCCCGGTATTCATATCGCATTCCAGGTCGAACCGCTCGGCATGATGTTTGCCGCGTTGGCTTCCGGCTTGTGGTTGATCAATTCGATTTACTCGATCGGCTACATGCGCGGCAACCGGGAGCAGAACCAGACGCGTTTTTACGTGATGTTCGCGGTATCGTTGACCGCAACCATAGGGATCGCTTTTTCGGCCAACCTGTTCACGCTGTTCCTGTTCTACGAGATGCTGACGCTGTCGACTTATCCACTGGTGGCGCATAAGGGTGATGAGAAAACAATCCGGTCTGCGCGCGTGTACCTGGGCATCCTGATTACTGCGTCAATCGGCCTGTTCCTGCCGGCAATCATCTGGACTTATTCTGTGGCCGGAACCGGCGATTTCACCCCGGGTGGCATTCTGCAGGGGCATATCGAAGGTCCGTTGGTGGGCTTGCTGCTGGGCCTGTTTGTGTTTGGCGCAGCCAAGGCCGCGGTGATGCCGGTGCACCGCTGGCTGCCGGCGGCGATGGTTGCACCGACCCCGGTCAGTGCCTTGTTGCACGCCGTGGCGGTGGTCAAGGCCGGTGTATTCACCATCACCAAGGTGATCGTTTATATCTTCGGTATCGATTTCCTGTTCGCCGAACCCAGTAGCGGCTGGTTGTTCTATGCCTCGGCCTTCACCATTATTGCGGCCAGCGCGGTGGCCCTGCGACAGCAGAACCTGAAGCGTCTGCTGGCTTACTCCACCATCGCCCAGTTGTCCTATGTCGTGATGGCCGCCGCCGTACTCAAGCCGTTGGCCGAGGTGGGCGCTGCGATCCACATGCTGGCGCATGCCTTTGGCAAAATCACGCTGTTCTTCGCCGCCGGCGCCATTTATACCGCGTCGAAGAAAACCGAGCTGTCCCAATTACGTGGCATTGGCCGGCGCATGCCTATTACGATGACCGCGTTCACCATCGGGGCGCTCAGCATGATCGGTGTGCCGCCCACGGCCGGCTTCGTCTCGAAATGGTACATCCTGGCTGGCGCATTCCAGGCAGACAACTATGCGGCATTGGCTACGATCATCCTCAGCACCGCGCTGAACGCGGCCTATTTCCTGCCCATCATCTACCTGGCCTGGTTCGAGAAAGACAATACGCCTGCCGGGAAAGAGCATGGTGAGGCACCGTTTGCCGCTGTGCTTGCGCTGGTCATCACGGCGGCACTGACACTGGGCTTCTTTGTTTTCAATGCACCAGCGGTCGAATTGGAATCACAACTGGTAAAACCACTCATGCAGGGGCAGCCATGAATTCACAGGATAAGAGCCGGGATGACGCCTGGTTGGCCCGGCCGTCAACCATCCGCCTGCTGTGGTGGGTGTTCAGCGTCGTGCTGGCCCTGACGGTGGCCGCGCAGTTGATCTTCAAGGTTAAGGGTTATTTCGGCGTAGATGACTGGCTGGGCTTTGGCGCGGTTTACGGGTTTCTCGCCTGCCTGGTGATGGTGCTGGTGGCCAAGGCGCTTGGGTGGGTGCTGAAGCGTCCGGCAGATTACTACCGGGAGCAGCAGGATGATTGATTTTCTGCCCCCTGCCTTGATCATGCTGTTCGGTGCACTGCTCATCGGTCCGACGCGCGGTGCCTGGCGAACTGCAGTCGTACTGTTGACGCCGCTGCTGACGCTGGCCGTCATCTGGCAGGTTCCGGACGGCGTGGTCACAACCACGCAGTTTCTGTCCTACACCATCGAGCCGGTTGAAGGCAGCCCGGTGCGACGATTGTTCGCCACCATTTTCGCGTTGATGGCGTTCGGTGGTGGTTTGTATGCCTATCGCCAGGCCCGGTGGTATGAGCTCGCGGCCGCTTTTGCCTATGCCGCCGGGGCGATCGGCGTCAGCTTTTCAGGCGACCTGATCAGCCTGTTCCTGTTCTGGGAGTTGATGGCGCTGTTCTCCACCGTGGTGGTGTGGTGCGGCGGCACGCCCGGTGCCCGTGCGGCGGGTATACGCTATGCCATCATGCATTTGCTAGGTGGCGTCATCCTGAAAGTGGGTATCGAAGGCGTGATGGTGCATACCGGCTCCATCGAGATACAGGCTATGCGGGCAGTCAATTTCGACACCTGGATGATCCTGATCGGCATCCTGATCAACGCGGCAGCGCCACCCTTGTCCGCCTGGCTTGCCGATGCGTATCCGGAATCCAGCCCGACCGGGTCGGTGTTCCTGTCCGCCTTCACCACCAAGACCGCGGTACTCGCACTGATCCTGCTGTTTCCGGGTGAGCCGGTGCTGATCGGCATCGGTCTGTTCATGGTGATGTACGGCATAATCTACGCATTACTGGAAAACAACATTCGCCGCATCCTGGCATTCTCCATCGTCAACCAGGTGGGTTTCATGGTCTGTGCGATCGGCATAGGCACCCAGATGGCGATCAACGGCGCCTCGGCCCATGCCTTCGCACATATTATTTACAAGGCCTTGCTGTTCATGAGTGCCGGCGCGGTGGTTTACCGTACCGGCTTCAACAAATGTACCGAAGTAGGTGGCCTGTTTCGTACCATGCCGCTGACCGCAATCTGCGGCATCATTGGCGCACTGGCGATTTCCGGCTTCCCCCTGACTTCCGGGTTCACGACCAAGACCATGATCTCGCAGGCAGCCGCCAATGAAGGCCTGGTAGCGGTGTATTTCCTGCTGGCCGCGGCATCTGCCGGAGTTTTTCTGCACGCGGGCATCAAGTTCCCCTGGTTCGTGTTCTTCCAGCGTGACTCTGGCCTCCGGCCGAAGGATGCGCCGTGGAACATGGCGGTCGCGATGGTGTTTTTCTCGGTGCTGTGCATACTGTTTGGCGTGGCGCCGGAGTTGTTGTATCGCTTCCTGCCCTACCCGGTGGAATACCAGGCCTACACACCGGGCAAAGTGCTTTTCTACCTGCAATTGCTGTTGTTCAGCGGGCTGGCGTTCTTCCTGCTGCTGCCATTGATGCGCCGTACCGAAACGATTAGCCTGGATACTGACTGGATTTGGCGAGTTGCCCTGTTCCGCGTAGCGAGTGCTCTGCATTCATTGATGAGCCGCGCAGGAAGGTTGCTGGACACCGGAACCCGGTTATTGCTGGCCAGGCTGGGCGTCAAAGCACGCTTTTACTTTGGCGGATCGCCGGGTGGCAGCGACCTGCCACAAGGTATTTTCGCCCGCTCGTGGCCTATCGGCACCACCGCGTTATGGATCGCGGTGCTGCTGACTGCTTACGTGTTTTTCTACTACCTGGCGTGAGGCCGGCCGGGTCTTCTATACCGGCCAGTCGCCAGCAGTACTAACGGAATATTTGCTCCTCGTTTAACGTAATATTCATGTAAGGGCATGAATATGTACATTGAGGAGCAATACCGTGATCCAGGTAAACGAGAAACCCAGCAAGCCCCCAATCTGTCCACACTGTGAAAAAGAACTTCACATGCTCAATGCGAAGCAAATTAAAACTACATTCGGTGTGCGGTTTGTCTATTACTGCGATAGTTGCAGCAAGGTGTTGGGCTTATCCCACCGAAAAGGCTTTTTCATGGGCTGATTGAGAAATCAGCGTGTTGCAGAATTGTTCCTGAACCAATCCGCAATTTTCTCGTTGACGGACCCGGCATGGGTTTCCATCAGCCAGTGTCCGGCGCCATCGATACCTTCTGAATAACCGCCGCTCCCCTCCACGATTTCGAGCCAGCGGGGGGAATGGAACATCAGGGGTTTGCGCTCGCCGAACAGGTATAGCACCGGGCATTGGGGCCGGTACCGTCCGAGCAGGCTGGAGCGCTTCCATGGCAGAAACATGCCGCGCCATAAATAGAAATACGAATAGTTGTAGCGCGAGCGAATGGTGGCGCGCTGGCGCGAAGGCACCCGGATCACTTTGGCCACGCCCTGGGTCATCAGCTTACCCAGCGGGGGAAACACGCCGCCAACCAGCCAGCATGCAACCAGCGACCACTGGTAGCCCATGATCATCAGGGTTTCCTTGATGCCGCCGGGTTCGAGGTGGCCACCAATATCCAGCGCGGCCATTTTTGAAATCAGTTCGGGGTGCCTCTTTTCCAGGAAGTAGCCAAGGTAGGCGCCCCAGTCGTGTGTTACCAGGCCGACCCTGCCTTCAGGTTGAACCTGTTGGATGGTGGCAGCCAGGCGGGCGACCAACTCCGGAAAGTCAAAACCGCCGGCTTTTACGCTTTCCTCGCCGTAGTTAGGCAGCGTAATCAGTACGCAACGAAAATCCCGGCACAGCGCCTCGACCTGGTGGCGCCAGAGGCTGGCATTATCAGGCCAGCCGTGGATGAAGACCAGGGTAGGGCCATCGGAATTGCCTTCGATGGTGTAGTCACATTCAGGGCTATTTGTTTTCATAATCATTCACCTGTAGGCATTATGGAGAGAACGCGAACCGTTTGCATGTTCTGAAGGAAATCATTATGAGCAGATTTCGATGTTTTGTACTCGTCCTCCTGACGTTTTTCATGGTGTGTACTGTAAGCGCAGAGGTGCCGGATTCTGAGCAGCTCAAGCGACAGGTGGAGGATACCGAGCGTGCATTCGCCCTTACGATGGCGGAACGGGACCATGTTGCATTCACCCAGTTTCTGTCAGATGAAGCTATCTTTTTCTCAGGAGAAACAGCGCTACGGGGCAAGCAGCGGGTCGTGGACTCATGGAAACCTTATTTCAAGGATCCGGAGGCTCCATTTTCCTGGGAACCTCAAACCGTCGAGGTGCTGGACTCAGGAACCCTGGCCCTGAGTAGCGGCCCGGTCCGGGATGCAGCGGGAAATGTGGTTGCCACGTTCAATTCCGTGTGGCGGCTCGAGTCTCATGGTCAATGGCAAATCATATTCGATAAGGGTAACCGGGCCTGCGCGGACCCGGGTCCTGTCGAACGGGAGTAAGCAATTTCTTCGGGCGCTTACTGAATATCATCGAGCATAGCAGTCATTTCTTCCAGTTGATCGCTAACCCTGTGCGAGCGTGACAGCAAAGACTTCATGGTGTCATTAACGACACCGGATGCATCATCTACCAACTCACGACCCGATGGGGTCAGGGCGGCCAGCGCCAGTCGCGCGTCGCGCTTGCTTTTAATGGTTGTTACCATGCCCAGCTTTTCCATGGGGCGCAGGGCCCGGGTGACGCCGGACGGAGTCAGGCCAACAGCTTGTGCGAGGTCTACGCGGCTCGCCTGGGAATGGGGTGCATGGGCCAAAGCCTGGAGTAAGCGGTACTCAGCCAGGCTTATGCCCCGGATGGAGCCCAGGCTGCTGTCGAGTCGATGCTCAATACGATTCCAGGCCCCGGCAAAGGCCAGCAGTAATGTTTGTTCCTTAGTGGTTTGAGTATTCATGCGTTAAGCATAACATATTCGTGAGTAATCACGAAATAATCATGCATAGATCATATAAAAATAATCTATTCTATGGTGTCTACTTGCCCGGTTTCGATTCCACTATGATGTAACGGGTTGTTGTATCGCCGATATTCACCGCTTCATGAATCGTGACGGCTTCGGTATTCCAGGTGCCATCCGTTTTTGTTTTTACGGTTCTGATCCCTGTTTGATCGGTGATTTCAAGGGTGCCGCCTTCCAATACGTAGCCAAAATGAGGGTTGTGGAAGTGCTTTTCGTGCCCGATGCCCGGAGGAAAAATACAGCGACCGACCCGCACGCTGGCGTCTTCAAACATCAACTCACAGGTTTTCTCACCTTTCCAGCCGGCATCAAAAGCGTGGGGTAACGGTTGCTTGTCTTGGGCTGCCTGGGAAGCACTGAAGGTTATCGAAAGGAGCGTTAGGGAAATAAGGTAAAGTTTCATGGCCCTAACTCTTCCAGCATCTTGGTCGCAGACTGTCCGACCACGCTGTTTGGGTCGATTTCCGCGGCATGGCTCAATGCTTCCCTGGCCTCATTGATATTTCCAACCTGGCTGTTCACATAGCCCAGTGTCAGCCAGATTCGTTGATACGACGGATCGATGATGACACCCCGGTTCAACAGCTGCAGCGCTTCATCTGAGAGGCCAAGGTAATGCAAAGTGATGCCCAGGTTATTGTAGGTGTCCGCGTTGTCCGGGTCGGCGGACAGCAGCTTTTGATACAAGTCTGCAGCTTTGCCGTATTGACCTGCTGAAAAAGCCTCATCGGCCTGTCGTGAGAGTGCGGCGGGGTCAGTGGTGACTCCCGGACCCGGAAATGTGGAGATCAGGTTTTCCAGCTCGCTTTGTTCGCTGCCCCGGGGCCACTCGGGCGTGGCAACCGTGGCTGGTTTGGCGATCACTGTTTCTGCGTCACGCACATAGTAATACCGGGTTGCGGCAAAAACCGTCAGCCCGAACACGACCTGGAACACAATCATTGAAATCCAGAACCTGGAACTGCGAATCATGAAAACTCCTGAGCTCATTAAAAGTGGTTGGAGAAGTGTAACGCTTTCCGGGTGATTTGAGGCAGGTTTCCGGCACCGGGGTCGGCTAGAATGAATCCTTAAACCCCTGTACCCACTTTTTGGAAAACAAGCACGATGGAAAGTTACCTCATATCGATCGCCGGCAATATCGCCGCGGGCAAATCCACGCTGACCAAGGCCCTTGAGCGACGCAGCGGGGGGAAGATCGTATCGTTTCTGGAGCGGGTCGATTATGTGAAAAAGAACGGTTACCTGCAGAAATACTATGAAGCGGTCAGTGCTTACGACCGGCTCAAGGGAACAAAGCTCACCAGTAAGGACCGGGTCGGTTTCCTCGAGGTCAAGGAAGCGGCCGAGTATTGGGGCTACAAGATCCAGGAAACTTATTTTCTGTCACGTTTGCTGGATCTCGGCGTACTGAGCGAGCTGCTCCGCGAGGGCCAGTCGGTTGCCCAGGACAGGAGCATTTACGAAGACCAGATATTTACCAAGAACTCCAACAATAATGAATACATTACCGACGAGGATTACCGGAAATACCTGGACCTGTTCGACCTGGTGATGAAGAACAAGCCCACGCCGGACCTGATCATTTACCTCGAAAGCGATGTGGGTGCGCTAAAAGAGCGTATCGTGGGGCGCAGCCGCGGTGAGGAAGTCGAACTGGCCAGCCCGGACAATACCTATCTCTCCAACCTGAACGACCTGTACCGGCCCTGGATCATGAAATGCGGTTTTCCCTACCTCGTGATCGACACCGAGTCCGTGGATTTTCGTACCGAGGAGGGCCTGGAGCGCGTAGTGGAGGATATCGTGAGCACCGTTCCTGGCACCAGCTCACTCTTTGGCTGACCGGCCGCCGCCGGCGGCTAGGATTCGTCCCCGTCCTCTTCGACGGCACCCGGCAGTTCCAGCTGTCGCACCGCCGGTACTGCGTTGCCGGCAATGCCCTTGATTGAACTGTACATGTCGCTGGTGTTCAGCAACACTTTCTCGATCTGCTTTTCGCGCTTTTTCCAGATGCTGGCCATCGCGCGTTTTTCGGAATCCAGGTCCGTTTTCATCTGCGTGAAACCTTCAACGATGGCTTCGACCTGAAGGCGGAATTCATTGCTGGTCAGGAAATCATAGACCAGGGACATCTTGTCGCCCCGGTTCTCCTGCTGCGAGGCGACACGGTGCAGGCTGATCAGGGATTCGCGAAGAACGCCGGACAGCCCTTTAAACTCCGGAAAGCTGCAAATCCAGATGCCCTCGCGGTAGCCCATGCGGTCCATGTCCGCAGGCAACGTTTCGGTTACCAGCACACCGATATTGGCGCCTTTTTCACGGATATCAGCCTTGAATTTCTCAATCCAGGCAGGCTGGAAAGTCTTGGCTCGCTTGCTCTCGTAGTAGATTTTGCCGCAATTGACCGCTGAGCGTGTATTTATGGTTTGAATGCAGTCGGCGCCGCGCGCGCCTTTCTTGATTTCCTCGATGGTGTCCAGCGGATACGCGGCGGCCAGCCACTCCTCGATGATCAGCTCCTGGACTTCGCCCTGAAGCTGCATCGATCCCTGTTCGGCCTTCTTTTTCATGATCTCCATCTGCTGCTTGAGCTGATGGATAAGCTGGTCCCTCTCCGCTACTTTTTTCTCCGATCTTTCTTCTTCGCTTTCCTTTATCTTCTGGCGTTCCTCGGCCAGTGACTGGCTGAGCTTGCGTTCCATTCTGGCTTCTATTTTACTTTCCGCCTCTTCATTTTCCCGTTTCAGCCGCTCGATATCGGCCCTGGCCTTGTTCAGTTCCCTGACCTGCATGGATTTAGCCTGGAGTTCTTCCTGCAGATCCTTCATCTGCTCGGCCTGCTCCCCCCGTATCCTGGCGGTTATCCGGTCGGCGAGCGTTTTTTTCTCCCGCTCGAGCTTATCCTGAAACTGCTTTTTCAGCTCCAGCTCCACCTGGTCATAAA
>Ga0316197_10003339_pt1 | contig 11416 bp, 9 predicted proteins | sample OudBiesiAoxic_MG_FD_204939 | JGI IMG/M metagenome (GOLD analysis project Ga0316197, IMG submission 204939) | Coastal sediment microbial communities from Oude Bieten Haven, Netherlands - site A oxic | ecosystem: Environmental > Aquatic > Marine > Coastal > Sediment | place: Netherlands...
AACGTGAGCATTATTAAGCTTCCTCCATACTCACCAGAATTAAACCCAATAGAACAAGTATGGAGTTGGTTGCGTCAGCATCATTTAGCTAATCGTTGTTTTAATGGCTATGAATCAATTGTAGATGCTGTTTGTGATGCGTGGAATGACTTTGTCAGTGATAGTCAAAGAGTCATAAAAATGTGTACTAGAGATTGGATGAGCCTGATCAACTAATTATGCGGAATGGTATTATGTGGAGTCCCCTGTGTCAATGATAAAACTAGTAACTAAGAATAAAGCGCTCACTTATTTACGAGCTCTCATTGAGTAGCTAACTCAGGCTCTCTGATATTTACGCGCACAAGTAATCACATCTATTAATGAAAGATTGGACATAAACTGTATTTAAGAAAAACATGTTAGCAGCTAGCTGAGTCTACTTTAGGACCTTGTACCGTCAAAAAGGCTCGGGTGTCCAGCTCTTTATGTATTGGACTGGTAAAATAAAAGGTCACACATCTAAAAATAAATGACCTTGCAAATGAATTATTAACTTGTGCAGATAAAGCTCTTTATTCATCTAAAACTCATGGCAAAAACACGATAAGTATTGCGAGTTTAACCTAACAATTAACCATAGCGCATCCTCAACTTATCTGTTTAGATTGAATCAAGATGATTAAACCAGCCCTAATCTAAATTGTGAACGATACTAACCCACTTTCATTCGTAAAAGGAGTGATCTCACAACGCCCTATAATATTATGCCTGCATTAAATGAGGCTCAAAACGAAACAGGTTATTGACCACAGTGTGATCAAGTTATGTCTTTGAGACTAAGTATAGTGGCGGATTAATTCGAGTCATGCATTCATAGTTATTTGTATGATATTTTCTGGGCCGCAATGTACCTCTTTCCAACTTAAAAAACTGACTCGCTAACGCCCCCATTGCGACTTAGAAACCTATAAATATATTACCAATATTACTACCCTATACGATTTATAAACCTGTACTTATGGTCAATTTACTCAGCCACAACAGTGTATAGAAACAGCAAATATAAAACAGACAAACCTTTTCTTCTCCTCAATTCCCCCTATTATCCCTATCAGTCTATTAACTCTATTTCAATTAGCGCTTTACTTTAGTCTCTATACAGACTATCTTTATAAAAACATTAATTAGAGAGGACTTACCAATGACTGCAACAGAATTTTTTGAAGCAAAAATACAATCAACTTTTAGCCCAATGGACTGCATGAGTGAAATAGAAAAAAAACCCGATGACTATATAGTTATCGATGTGAGAAATGCCCCTGCACATATTAGAAAGGAAAAAATACGAGGCGCTTTGGAAATAGCGCAAGTTAACCTAGAGAATAGCTTGCACCTGCTCGACAAAAATAAAACTATCATCGTTTATTGTTGGGAAAGCTGGTGTAACTTAGGTGCAAAATCGGCAATAACACTGATTAAGCACGGTTATACCGTTAAAGAATTAGGTGGCGGTATTGCAGCTTGGAACACGCTTAACTTACCTACAGAACAACTTTAAGTTCTCAATAAGGTGGTTCAAACCACCTTTTAATTTTAAAATATTACGTTAGTTGTAAAAGCATTTAACGTCAGACAGATAAATAGTCATAAATGCGGAATTAGATATGCCAGAGTACAGGTTTGCTGAAACACTCATTAAGGGATTGATTAAATCTCGCCCGAATAGATTTATTATGATGGTTGAGATTGATGGCGTTGTTGAAAAATGTCATTGCCCATCAACGGGTAGGATCGGCAACATTGATTTCAAGGATATACCTTGTTTACTTTCTAGATCAGACTCAGCTAAGAGAAAAACAAATTATACCGTTGAAGCTATTTATCCAGTTACCAAAAATGATACTATCGTTGGAATAAATCAGGTCAAAGCAAATACCTATGTTAACTTTTTTCTAGAAAATAACTTGCTACCTAAGATGGTGTTAGTTGACGCAGTAAAAAGAGAAGTATTTCTCAACAAGTCTAAGATAGATTTTTTGGTCAACAATAATTGTTATGTCGAAGTCAAAACATTACTTAAAGATATTCCATTTGGTAGTAAAAAACCTCAGCGTAGATTTGACTCCTTTGATAGATTATTAAGGCATTACACCGAAATTTCGACAAAAATTAGCGAAAATCAAAAATCAATGGTGCTGTTATGCAACCTGTATGATGCTCAACCCTTTACTCCGCCAGTGACTAGTGAAATCGGTACAAGTAAAGTAAGAAAAGTTGTTAAACAGGCTATTGATAATGGCATAGAACACTGGCAAGTTAACTTAAATGTAACGGCTGAGGGAGTTTCTCTGATAGATTATTTTAAAGTTGAGCTGTTGCCACATTTAAATTAATCACAAACTAATGAGTACCAGATAAAAATGAAAGATGCTGTATTTGGAAATGACAAACCTGAAAATCATAGTGGTTATTTGATTTGGCAAATTACCAATATGCGTCAACGCGTACTCAATAATGCGCTTAAAGAATTAGCACTAACCTACCCGCAGTTTATCATAATAACGGGGGTTCAATGGCTTAACCGCAGCAGTGAATTAGTTAACCAAGTAAAACTAATAAGCTATACGAAGATGGATAAGTCGGTTGTCTCTAGTGTACTCAAGTCTCTTGAAAAGAGAGGATTAGTGATTAGAAAAGTTGACCCTGTCGATACTCGTGCTAAAACATTACAACTGAGCAGTGAAGGCATATCTCAAATGAAGAAAGCACTCGCAGTCGTTAAAGGTATTGACGATGCTTTCTTTGACAAGAGTAAGTTTGATATTCAACATCTAAACAGCGTATTAAACGACCTAATCAAAGAGAACCAATACTAATAAAAATAGGGTAAGCCAAATCTTTTAAGTCGTATTCGTTTCGCACTGCATAATTGTCTATGCCACATCAATAATGCCATTTGGTCCTTTCCTAATAAACCACGCTAATGTACCAAGAGGAAAAATAGATAATAATATATCAATGATTTTCATTTAAACACCTTTCATTAATTGTTCCACCTAATAACTAAACTTATCATGCTCAGTAAATGATAGGAGAATATTATGAAAGCTTGAAATAAAGGAAAACGTGTTGGACAGAAGAAAGCATTTAGATTAGAGGATATCTGGCGAATTAGAATCCGCCTTGAACTAGAACAAAACCTAGAACAGCTAGTAATATTCAATTTGGCAATTGATAGCAAATTACGTTCTAGTGACTTAATTCAGATCAAAGTACGTGATATATCTTCTGGCTCATTAATTCAATCTCGAGCCATCATTGAACAAATGAAAACACATCGTGCAGTTCAATTTGAAATTACATCTAAAACACAGCAATATTTAAATCTCTGGATACATGACCAAAGATTAACTCCCTCTAATGATTTATTCCCCAGCCCTCGTAGACACAGCCACCATATCAGCTATCACTATTATTCAGGGATAGTTAAACAATGGGTAAACAACTTAGGCCTAGATTTAACTCAATACAACACTCATTCGCTTAGGAGAACTAAAGCATCATTAATTTATGCAAAAACGAAAAATTTGAGAGCAATACAATTATTATTGGGCCATCCTAAACTCGAAAGCACCATTGAATATTTAGGGGCTGAAATAGAGGACGCTTTAACTATCTCAGAAGCAACAGAAACATAACTAAAGCTAATCGTTCAATGGGGGCCACTAGCACCCCAAGCGAGCTACAAATCTAAAAGTTAAAGGTACCATTGGTATGTTTAATACGAATACATTGCTCCGTATTAATGAAAAGGCAATACAAACACATCAATTCGCGTTATTACAAAAGTTTTTCCCAGATACTGGCTTCAATCAATGCCGAAGAAAACGTCTCAGCGGAACGGTTAGGTGCCTTAAAATCGCAATTTGAGCCCTCTTTATACTGTTGATTTTAAAGGGGTTAATAAATTGGATTTTTACTATTTACCGATGATAGTCTTAGCTAATAATTCATTTGGAGAATATTAATGAGCAGCAACCAGACCTATCGTGAACACGACTTTTCACAACAAAACTTACAAAATACAATTTTTGAAAACTGTCATTTCTATCAATGTAACTTTAACCGTACAGACTTAAGAGATGCAAAATTTATAGATTGTAAATTTATCGAGGCAGGAGACCGAATTGGTTGCCAATTTAATTACGCTGATTTACGCGATGCCAGTTTTAAACAATGCAAATTAGGCATGGCTAACTTTCAAGGTGCAAATGGCTTTGGGGTTGAGTTTAGAGAATGTGACTTACAAGGTGCGAGCTTTGTAAAAACAAGTTTTGTAAACCATATCTCACATCAAAGTTATTTTTGCTCTGTTTATATCACAGGCTGTAATTTGTCTTATACCAACTTTGAAGGGCAATGTATTGAAAAATGTGATTTATTCGAAAACCGTTGGACAGGTGCCAATTTACATCGCGCTTATTTTAAAGGTTCTGATTTAAGCAGAGGAGAGTTTTCAGAAGACTGTTGGACGCAATTTGACATTCAATACTGTGACCTAACAAACTGTGAGCTATACGGCTTAGATCCACGCAGAGTTAATTTAAATGGTGTAAAAATATGCGATTGGCAACAAGCGCAATTGTTAGAACGACTAGGTCTTGTTATTTTACCTAGTTAACGTGGCATGATTTTTCAAGGTTATGTAAGGGAGGTTAAATCACCTCCCAAATTGATATAAACCTAAGTCGCTTTTTACCCCTTTGCGATTTAAAAGCTACAAACTAGCGACCAACATCATTTTGCCACCACAAACGGGCCTAGAGCATGTAACATAAAATATAATCGTCATTTATTCATTTTTGAATGTAATAACGCGGTATTATATGTACAGCGAGAAACTAGGTTATTAATACAAACCGAGGGTTTATGAACATAATAAAAAAAGCGTGGCGACACTATTGTGACTGGTTAGATGAAATGGGATTAACCCCAGAAAATAAACGTTGCTGTGTACCACTTGATGAGCGCGCGCAAAAAGCACTTCGGGCCGAGCAGCAACCTGACACTCCAACAGAGAGTAAAAAAAGCAGATAAACTTAGTGATTATTCTGACTTATTTAGCATAACGTTAGCCTTTTTGCTAAGGCCAATGCACGCCTTTGCGAGCGAGCATTAAGTGTAAAATGAAAGCAAGGTTTTGCCCTGCTGGTAGTAACGCCCTCTAAGCAAGTTAAGCAAATTAGACAACCTATGCAACTTGTAACTTAAATAACTTAAGCAACTTAAGCACCTATGTAACTTGCAGCTGGCAACTTAAACAACCTATCAATTGATGACTAATATGACTTAGCCGCTACAATCAAGCCTTCCTTGGCTTTATAGATTAGCTACTTTTGATAAAACGAATAATCGCTATAACCGACTTCTGTACCGCCATACATAGTAGCTGCATCGGCTTTATTGAGTGGCCAATTATTTGCGATACGCTCTGGCAAATCTGGGTTAGCAATAAACGGGCGACCAAATGCAAATAAGTCACCATAACCTTTAGCAAGTACGTTTACCGCTTTTTCAATCGTGTATTTACCAGCGTATATAATGCGTCCTGAAAACTCTGCTCTTACTGCTTCATAAAATGCTTGTGGTAAATCGGGGGCGTTTTCCCAATCTGCCTCAGCAATGGATAAATAAGCAATGCCCGCTTGCTCAAGCAATTTAACGGCTTGTATATAAGTATCATGAGGGTTTGACTCAACGAGCCCTAAATAAACGCGCTCCTCATCTGTGCTTTCAAATAAAGGAGCAAAACGTACACCTAAACGATTAGCGCCAACAACCTCACTTACTGCTTCAACAATCTCTTTTAAAAAGCGTAAACGATTAGCAAGCGTGCCACCATATTGATCGTCACGTTTATTTGTATGCTCTGAAATAAACTGATTGACTAAATAACCATTAGCGCAATGTAACTCTACACCATCAAAGCCTGCTTCAAGTGCATTACGTGCAGCTTGCGCATACATGTTTACTAGTTCGCCAACCTCGGCTGTTGTTAGTGCACGAGGTTCACTTGGCTCTGCCAATGCACCTTGACCAGGACCCGTTTCAATAAATACACTGACGTTGTCAGCCACAAGATCTGAAGGGCCAACAGGTTTCTCTGAATTAGGTTGTAGCGTGGTGTGTGAGACACGACCTACATGCCAAAGCTGGGCAAAAATAATGCCGCCTTTATCATGTACGGCTTTTGTTACTTTCTTCCATCCTTGTACTTGTTCTGCACTATGAATACCAGGAGTCCAAGCATAACCTTGGCCACGAGGTTCTATTTGTGTGCCTTCGGTCACCATAAATCCAGCCGATGCGCGCTGTGCATAATACTCTGCCATTAATTGATTAGGGATATTGCCAGGTTGTGTACTTCGAGAACGAGTAAGCGGCGGCATCACTATACGATTTTTAAGCGTAAAAGGACCAAGCTCAATTGATGAAAATAAAGGGTCGGTATTAACTAATTCTGATTTCATTTTAAATTCTCTTATAAAGCAAACAAAGGCTTAAATAGTGGTTAAGCAAGATTGGCAGCATAGAGATTTAACGATACAATTTGAAACAACACTTTTTTGTACAGCATACAACTATGAATGGTATTAATCGACTCGATATAAAACAGTTAAGGGTACTCAGTAGCTTATTAGAGCTGCAAAACCTGTCGCAAGTAGCGCGAAAAATGGGCTTAACCCAACAAGCTATTAGTGAGCAATTACGAAAGCTACGAGACTTATTTGAAGACCCTTTGTTTATTCGTCAGGGCAATAGCATGGTTGCGACTCCTAAAGCACAAGGGCTTAGAGATCCTGTTAATCAAATTTTAAAGCAATTAACATCTTTATTAGAGCCCGAGCAGTTTAGCCCGCAAACCTACAAAGGTGTGTTCACCATAAGCGCAACCGATTACGCCACGCAGGCTTTACTGCCGCAGTTATTTAATATTACCCGTCGCGAAGCCCCCGGTTTAAAATTAATAGTGCGCGATTTTGCTTCCGATAATGTTAATCAACTGATCACGGCAGGCGAGCTTGATTTGCTGATTAGCTTTCCGGAATTCATCCCAGACAATCTTGCTTATGTCACTTTATTTGAAGAGCAGCATTTATGTATTACCGGTATAGGCAACAATACTTACACCGAGCCATTAAGCTTGGCGCAATTTGCACAGCATGCACAATTGGTGGTATCGCCTTCAAGAGCTAATTTACGAGGGTCACACGATCAATGGTTTGAAAGCCAAGGGCTAAAACGCAATATTGTTATGTCGGTACCAAGTTTTTCAGCAGTGCCAGATATCCTTCATACAACCGATATGTTGGCGTTTTACCCTGCTAGGTTATTACCAAACAGCAAAGTTAAACAATTAAAAATAGCAGCACAGCCTCCTACATTTAAAGTAATAGCGGCATGGCACCCACGCACTAACAACAGCCCAATTCATAAATGGTTGATAGCGCAATTACAAAACTTATAACAATTAACCTTAAGCCAATATTAAAGTGATTTTTTAACCTATTTAGTGCCCTTTTGCCATTAGAAAACTAAGGTACTAAATATCCCACTAAGACTGTTAGTGGAGTAATAATAGACGCTGTCTAATGATTAACTCCCCTTTCACTTTTAAAATATCAAACCTGACCGGTCACTTTATCAAACTGTAACTCACACAACTTTTTATATAATACGGAACTGTTTAATAACGAATGGTGATCGCCAGTGTCAACAATCCTGCCTTTATCCATGACTACAATTAAATCCGCATCTATCACCGTGGATAAACGATGCGCAATAATAAGTGTGGTTCTATTTTCCATTAAATCATTCAGTGCGGCTTGCACATGGCTTTCACTTTGCGCATCTAAAGCGCTAGTCGCTTCATCTAGCAATAATACATTAGGATCTTTTAAAATAGCGCGTGCTAAGGCAATTCGCTGTTTTTGTCCGCCGGACAAACGCACACCTTGTTCACCTAAAAAACTGCCATAACCCTGTGGCAATTGATTAATAAACTCATCGGCATGGGCACGTTTTGCGGCATCGATGACTTCAGCATCTGTTGCCTGCGGATTACCGTAACGTATGTTGTGCCATACATCGGAGCTAAATAATATTGGCTGCTGCGGCACCATTCCCATCGCATCACGTAAATCTGTTAATCGAAGTTGGGTAATATCAGTTTCATTAAACTTTATTTGACCTTGCTGCGGGTCATAAAATCGTTGTAACAGTTCAAATAGAGTTGTTTTACCTGCGCCAGAGGGCCCTACTAAAGCGACCGTTTTTCCCGTTGCAATGACTAAGTTAATATCATGTAATGCGGGCGAATCTGGCCGAGAAGGATAAGAAAAGTTGACCTGTTCAAAACTGATAGCAGATGATGCTTGTACTTTTATGGTGCTAGGTTGGCTTGGCTGTTTTATATCGCTCTCTACTTTTAATAAATCAAGCAAACGTGTTGCTGACCCCGCTGCACGCTGAAGTTCACCATAAACCTCTGCAATTGTCGCCACCGACATCGCCACCATTATCGCGTAAAAAACAAATGCTCCTAATTCACCACCCGTCATCTTGCCTGATAACACGTCCATACCTCCAACCCACAACATAGCGCTAATGGTTGCAAAGGTTAGAAAGATGACAATGGCAATCAAAATAGAACGTTGTTTTACCCTGTTCTTTGCGACAATAAAGGCTTTCTCAACTTCATGGCCAAAAGCAACCTGCTCTCTGGCTTCATGCGTATAACTTTGTACGACTTTAATATTTTGAATTATTTCGCCAGCATACGTACCAATATCTGCAATCGCCCCCTGCGAACTTTCCGCTAACGATCTCACTTTTCGGCCGTAAACTATCATCGGGATTAAAATAAAAGGAACAGCCACCACAACCACTAAAGACAGTTTTAAGTTGGTGACAAATAACATCACCAAACCGCCAATCAATAATAATAAACTACGTAACGACATAGAAAATGAAGAGCCGATTATTGACTGTAATAATGCGGTGTCCGTTGTTAAGCGAGACATTAATTCGCCGCTTCTATTTTCTTCAAAATAACTGGGATGCAAAGTGACGATGCGGGCAAAAACAGCCTTTCTAATGTCAGCACTGACTCGTTCACCTAACCATGACATTAAATAAAAACGACTAAAAGTACCGACCGCCAATAAACTAATCAAAAAAACCAAGCCTAAAATCGCCTCTTGCAACTGTTGCTCTGAGCCGGCAATAAAACCATTATCAATGACAAATTTTACTGCTTGTCCTAACGACAAATTAACAGCAGCGGTCACCAATAAAGCAAGCAATGCCAGTGCGAGCATTAATTTATAAGGTTTTATAAAGGAAAATATAGGTAATAAGCTATTAAAAGCTTTAAGCTTTTCTTTGGGATTTAAGGTGTCATCAACAGCAATATTATCTACAGAGGTATTTTTCACAATTTACTCAATATGTTAGGAAGTGATGCCAATATACATCAGTAAGAATTTTATAGGTGAAGACTAAAAGTTGCCGACTTAAAACTTCATGGTGCCAAAGTACAAACAATTCAACCATATGAAAGGATAAACAAGAAACATTACAACAATCAATATGTAATGTTTCCCTGATTATGGCTACTAATTTGAATTTAGATGGTTCATTTTTCTACTTCGCTTCGAGCACTATGAGTAAAAAGGTTGTAATTATTGAATAGATAAAACAAAGAACGCCCCCAACTCTTAAGTTATTTATATACATATAATTGCTTTATTTCACCTTTAGCAGATACAAAAAAGCTCACCGAAGTGAGCTTTTTAGATTCTTGATACGAATCATTCTGGATAGCAGAAATTGTTTAATTCAAGGCGCTTTGCCCGCGACGTTTAGTGTTTCTTAAACGAGTGGTAAAGCAACGATGAAGTAGACGATTTAATAGCAAAATTTAAACTTATTTTCTAGAGACAAAAAAGCTCACCGAAGTGAGCTTTTTAGATTCTTGATACGGATCATTCTGGATAGCAGAAATTGTTTAATTCAAGGCGCCTTGCCCGCGACGTTTAGTGTTTCTTAAACGAGTGGTAAAGCAACGATGAAGTAGACGATTTATGCAGCCAGAATTACATCATTCCACCCATACCACCCATATCAGGCATAGGTGCAGCTGGTGCATCTACAGGTAGGTCTGTGATCATACATTCAGTGGTGATCATTAAGCCTGCCACAGACGCTGCAAATTGTAGTGCGCTACGAGTTACTTTAGTTGGGTCAAGAATACCCATCTCTAACATATCGCCGTATTCACCCGTTGTTGCATTGTAACCGTAGTTTGCAGTACCTTTTTGTACATTGCTTGCCACTACTGATGCTTCTTCACCACAGTTAGAAACGATTTGACGTAATGGAGATTCCATCGCACGAAGTGCAACGCGAATACCTACATTTTGGTCGTCGTTGTCGCCTTTAAGATCTTTTAATAGACCAGCAACACGTACTAGTGCAACACCACCACCGGCAACCACACCTTCTTCAACGGCCGCACGTGTCGCATGTAAAGCATCATCAACACGGTCTTTTTTCTCTTTCATTTCAACTTCAGTTGATGCGCCAACTTTAATGACCGCAACACCGCCTGCTAATTTAGCAGAACGCTCTTGAAGTTTTTCTTTATCGTAATCAGATGAAGATGCTTCAATTTGTTGTTTGATTTGGCTAACACGTGCAGAGATAGCTTCTTGCTCGCCTGCACCATCGATGATAGTTGTTTCATCTTTATTGATAACGATACGTTTAGCTTGACCAAGATCTTCAAGTTGTACTTTCTCAAGGTCTAGACCAATCTCTTCAGAGATAACAGTACCCGCTGTTAGGATTGCAATGTCTTGTAGCATTGCTTTACGACGATCACCGAAACCAGGTGCTTTAACAGCCGCTACTTTCACGATGCCACGCATGTTGTTAACTACTAATGTTGCTAGTGCTTCGCCTTCAACATCTTCAGCAATAATTAATAATGGTTTTGATGCTTTAGCCACTGCTTCTAATGTTGGTAATAATTCACGGATGTTACCGATTTTTTTATCAACGATTAGAATGAATGGACTGTCTAACTCAACAGTACCTGCTTCTTGGTTTGTCATAAAGTAAGGAGATAGGTAACCTCGGTCAAATTGCATACCTTCAACCACTTCTAGCTCAGTTTCTAAGCCTTGGCCTTCTTCGACAGTGATAACACCTTCGTTACCTACTTTTTGCATTGCAGTTGCAATAATTTCGCCAATTTCCACATCAGAGTTAGCAGAGATAGTCCCTACTTGTGTAATTGCTTTAGAATCAGAACAAGGTGTAGATAGTTTTTTCAATTCAATAACAGCAGCTTTAACTGTTTGGTCGATAC
>Ga0316197_10003344_pt1 | contig 11411 bp, 9 predicted proteins | sample OudBiesiAoxic_MG_FD_204939 | JGI IMG/M metagenome (GOLD analysis project Ga0316197, IMG submission 204939) | Coastal sediment microbial communities from Oude Bieten Haven, Netherlands - site A oxic | ecosystem: Environmental > Aquatic > Marine > Coastal > Sediment | place: Netherlands...
TCTTGATCGTGACCGTCTGCCCGTTGACCCGGGTGACTATGACTGCGTTCTGCTGCTGGACCTGATCGAGCACCTCCGAGATCCCGAAGGTTTCATGGTTTCACTTCGTCATCGTGCAGAGAAGCCCTACCCCCCTCAGGGCGAGCCCTTCCTGGTGGTGCTTTCGACGCCCAACGTTGCTTTTTTTGCGGTGCGCCTCAACCTGTTGTTGGGTCGCTTCCCATACGCCGAGAGGGGGATTCTGGACATCACGCATACCCGCCTCTTTACCCGTTCGAGTCTTCTGACGTTGCTGAAAGATTGTGGCTACCGCATCGATAAGGTTCGACCGGTACCTGTCCCTTTCGAGACGGTCGTTGGCGGACGGATGGGCAAATTCCTCGGATTTTTGGCCGCTGTTGCAGCCCGCGTCTGGCCGACTCTATTTGCGTTCCAGTTTCTCGTCACCTGCCGGCCCCAGCCGTCGGTGGCCCAGGTTCTTGCATGTGCAGAGCACCCCGACGAGCCCGCGGGCGAGGGTTCGTAACCACAGAGACACAGAGAGCACAGAGAACTGCCCACAGATCACACAGATGGATCCAGATGCGCCACCTCGTCGCAGCCCGCCTTCTCACCGGCCGACGCGCTCGTAGCGCGTCGGTTCTGCCTTCCTTCTGTGCTGTTTGAGTGGGGAACGCACCCCCCCCCCCAATCACCAAATGAATTAATAAAAAAATAGAGAGGCCTGCGCTCAGCGCGCAGTACCGTTGGATCGGGACACCTAGATAAGCGCTTGCGTTTGGAGAGGTGTCCCGATCCGACGGTTACCGGCCGTCTTTGTACGGCCGGTACCTCGCCTCGTTGGAGGAAACAGCGACAGCCTCTCGGCGTCTTGGCGCCTCCGCACCTCTGCGGTTTTTGAACCGCAGGTGGGGAGGGATCTGTGTTCATCTGTGTGATCTGTGGGCCACCTCTGGTCGTTGGGATCCTCGAGGCATTTCGAGGAAATGGTGGCGCAATTCAATTGGCCTATTTATCTGCGTCTATCTGCCTGATCTGCGGTCGCTCATGGATGGGCTGACGGCTTTGTGATGTCTTGGCGTCTTCGTGCCTTCGTGGTTGCGATGTGGGTGGCCGGGTTGGCTCTGTGTCTCTGTGGTATTTCGGTCGAACCAGTTGGAGGGTCACCCCTAACCGACTGCATTCCACTGGAATTTCGCGCTTCCCTAGCTTTAGCGGAGCTCGCGGAAGAACCGATCCCACCGGGGTAGGTAGTGGCGCTCGGGGTCGACCGAGGCTGCCACGACCGTGGCGCGGCCGAGGATCTGGCGGCGCGCCACTGGTCCGAAATAGCGGGAGTCAAAGCTCTCGTCGCGGTTGTCACCCATCAGGAAGTACGAGCCCTCGGGGATGTCCACCGGTGCGAAGGCGGGTCGCCCGTGGGCGCCGTGGGGGATCATGACCGCGTGTGAACGGTCGCCGAGGTTTTCTGAAGCAATAAATTTCCCCGAACCGCCGGGAGTCGGGCCGGCCACCAGGTCGGGGGGTGGGGGAGAGTAGGAGATTGCTATTTTATTGACGATCAGGCGGTCTTCGATCATCGATATCGTGTCGCCAGGGATCCCGACCACGCGTTTGACGAGCCGTTTGCCGTCAACCGGGGAATAGAGCACGACGATGTCACCCCGCGTAGGATTTGCCCAGGACACGACACGCAGGGTTGTAAAGGGGATTTTCAAATCATATGCGAGCTTGTTGACGACGATCCGGTCGCCCTCGAAGATTGTCGGCTTCATCGAACCGGTGGGAACGTCGTTCCAATCCGCCACCGCGGAGCGGAAGGAGGTGATGAGGAGCACGATCAGCAACACCGATCGAAGCCATTCAGTCCACCACCGTTTTAATGTTTGCTTGACCATTGATCACCCCAACCCTCGTTGTGTGTACGTGTGCGCCGGCGATGTGTTTCACGGGAGGAACCCGCCGGAAAGCCTGCATTTCTCGCTGCAGATTTGCGGCCGCAGCTGAACGCTGGCGAGAAATGCAGGTTAACCGTCGCCCTTTTTCCCGGGCGGCATGATGGCCATGGGAAAGGACGCTACCTTGCCCTCGCCGGAGGTGATACGTCCGCGCCCGGCCTTTTCCACCTCGTCGACGCGGAGAACCGAGTGCAGAGGTACGTAGGTCCGTCGCACTCCCTCGAATTCGCTCTTGAGTCGTTCCTCAGATGAATCGATCAGCAGTTTCGAGCGTTCGCCAAAGACCAGCTCCTCGATCTCGATGAATCCGAATAGCCCGCCCTGTGAGACGTTGCGAGCGTACACCTCGTAGACTTCGCCCTGGCTGATGAAGCTGATTCGGTAAATGGTTTCCCTGCTCACTGCACTTTTTCCAGGTCAGGAGTTGTAGCACACATCACGCCGTACTTTTGTAGCAGCTCGGTGTTGACCGGGGCTGGGTGGCAGAACTCGGCGGCCAGCGCCACCACCGCCTGGTTGCGGAAGCCGAGGGCCTTTGCCTCTGAGACCCTGACCCAGCCGAGGTGCCGTGCGGATTCCAGAAAAGCGTCCCAGCCCTTCGCGTCGATCCCGGTTCCGACCGCCGCCGAGCACACCCCCACGGCTTCGTCGAAGATCGCCCGCGCTTCTTCCGGGAACGCATCGAGATAGTCCTCCAGACTCAACCCGCGGACCGCCAGTGGCAGACCGACCAGACAGTTGAAACCCATCTTGTCCGCATCGAGACGGTCGAATACTTCAGGCTCGACCGCTTCACTCGGCAGACCTCCGGCGGCGAGGGCGAGGGACAGGTCGTCGGCCACAGGACCGGAGAACGTATTTGGCCGTAGGATCTGAAAGAACTCACCCTTGGAGGTGAACCAGATCAGGCCGCGGGTTGCGTCCGGGAGGTCGTGGAGCAAGGGCCGGATCCATCCATTTTGGACCAGGACCAATCGCTCCGAAGGAACGCTGGACAGGGCATCGAGCACCTCGGCGAGTGCCTCTTCGCGGACGCAGACGAGGCATATACCATGCCGGTCCTCGCGGGCCTCATCCCAGCCCCGAGTTCGAGTGACGGGGAGGGCCGCGATTCCGGCGCGGTGGAGAGCGCCGGCGAGCCTGCGACCGACCTCACCCATGCCGATGACATGGACGCGTGAAATGGCTATCTCAATCATCAGTGAACCTCGTGAGTCGGAGTCTGATCTTGCGAGTCTGCCCGGGCGCCGCTGCCCACTGGATCATAATCGGTGTCTGGTAGCGTCCGGTCACCAGCTGTGAGCGACCATGTTCGTCGGTTCTGATCGGCATGCTCAGACTGCGTTTGAAGCGCAACCGCCGCTCCGCCGGGAGCGCCATCAGACGCGACAAAAGAACCTCGAACGCCGAGTCCGAGAGACCGGTTGCGTCCATCAGCCGGTTGATGATGCGCACCACGTCGTAGCGGGCATAGCCGAGGCTTTTGGTCGGGACGGCGCGAGGGTCACGGAGCATGCGTCGCCCCTGGTTGGCCATGAATCGAACCGGGTCGCGTAGAATGTCAGCGAGATCGTGCCGCATCAGCAGGGTTTCGTACTCATTGACCGTGAGCCCGGCGGTTCGTTCGTGAGCACCGAGAACGATATCGAGCCGGCCGTTTTCGACTCCGTGGGTACGCAAGAGACCTTCGATCTGGTGATCGAGGCCGAAGCTCTCGTCCCTCAAATTAACCGAATCGATGGCGTGGCGGCTGACCGGTACCTTCGCCTCCACCTCGGCTACCAATACCTCGCGGTCATAAGCCACGATTGTCGCCTGGCGCCGTCTGGCAGTGCCACGGTAGACGCCATCGAGATCCAACAAGAAAACCGGGTGGCCGGGACGGTTGAAATAGGTAACGCAGCTCTGCAGTCCCGAGCTCATGAATGTGAGATGGGCGTCGGCGTTGGGAGGCTCGTTGAGGCGTTCTTCCTTTGTCAGCTCGGTACGAAGTTCCATCGCGTCGTGGCTGTAGCCGGCGTCCCGGGGAAAGAGCTGTTGAAAGCTGCGAACGAAGCCATCGAGTCCTTCGCGCCGGTCGTGCAGTCGGTGGGCGATACGTTGTTCGAGGAAGCCCGCTGTCGTGTGGTGTGAAAAGTAGAGTACGCGCCGAAAGGGCTCGAGTACTCCGTTGTAAAGACCCTCGATCACGGCTCGGACATCGATGACGTCGAAGCGCGATCTGGGGTTGAGCTCGAGAGTTGCGGCGAAGGTTCTGTCATCCATCATGAGTACAACTCCATGATCGGTAATCGTCTTCGAGTGTGCAACTCCCTCGTGGCGCAGGTATCTCGAAACCGTGGCGATCTCGAGGCGGGCTATTCCGTGTAGTGAATCACCATTGCTTCGACAGCCCGCTCGCACACCTGGCAGAAGGGCTGCACCCTTCGCGAAAACATCAGGCAGTCGAGAGCTGGTCGGTAGAGCCCAGTGGACGAATAACCGGCTCCCTCAAAAGCGCCAATCTTTCCGGCCCAACTGCTTCTGGCGAGATACTCCTGCGCCCATTGGGCGTGAATGGCGGCGTGACGAGCCTCGTTGTCCTCGAACTCTGCGATCTTCTCGGCAGGGGCGCCGGAGATGGACGCCTCGGCAATCGCTTCGTTGAGCAGTTTTCGCTCTTCCTGGTAGGCGGCATCCTCGCGATCGTAGGCCTCCTTCTCCCACGGAGTCGGGAGCTCGGTGCCTGGATCCACGAGGTCGTGCCATTTGAGCTTGTCCGGGTCGAGGAGCGCGGTGATATTGGCTTCCTCGGGCTCGTGTCCCCTGGGATAGAAATCGTTGTACGCCACCGATGAGCTGTAGTACTCATCGGCGAGGCCGGCGAATGAATGACCGAATTCGTGCAGGAGGAGGTAGTCGGACCAGTCGGAGTGGGCGGTGAAAGTGCAAAAGAGATTGTAGATTCCGCCGCCGCCGTAGCGATCGTGGTTGACCATGATGACGAGGGCGTCGTAAGGAACGTTGGCGGCGATATCTCGCACTGCGCGGTTGTCCTCGGTCAGCATGTAGCGTTCAGAACCCAGAGAGTTGAAGGTCGCGCCGAGCGGCGTCGAGCGGAACGCATTGCGGGTCGGCTCGTCGCAACCACTTTCAGGCGATGGGACCATGACGCCGCGAATGCTGATCTGGCTACGGTGGGCGATGAACGGTGCATGGCCGAGGAAGACCTCGGTCGCGCGCTTCAGATCAGTCTTGAATGCTTCAAACTCCTCAAATGTGTAACCCTCGCCGAGGATTGCGATGTCGAGAACTTTTTGAGGAGGTCCCGCGACGTTGGTCTCGACAACCAGCGCCTCTGCGGCCGGTGGTTCGGTCGCGATTGCGACTGACATCGGGTCAACGATGGTTTCCAAAAGCTGGGCCGATGTTCCATCGCGTCTATGAGCCGTCAGTGTCACGCGCAGGGGTCGCTTTGGAAAGGGTAGAAGCACGGATTCGTGATAGGTCCTCATCGTGCCGGCGGTCGCGGCCGAGGTCGTGCGGTACTCGCCGAAGTAGCTGTCGAAACCCCTGGAGAAAAGAAGGGCGCCGCTCTCGGGATCGTGCGCCTGGACACGGTAGCCGCCAAAGGAGAAATCGTCGATCAGTCGGGCAAGTGGCCCAGCCCATGCGCCCTGACGGTAGAGGCGATCGATCGCGACAATCTCTTTTTCAGCATTGCCTGTGTGGAAATAGTCGATCCTCAGCGTGGCGTCTTCGAAGCTTTTTTCGAACGGTTCACCAGCGAACGTTCCGGCGGCACCAGCGAGGATGAAAATAAGGGCGACGACAGTCATGCGGAGCATTCGAACCTCCCACGGCGTGATTGCTGATGACCATTGTGGCCCATCCTTCGCCCGTTGGCGTAACCAATCCGCGCGAACCGCGTAAACTTATTGTATGGATCGCTCAAATGTCACAACTGTCGTTGTCATAGCGGCGATGCTTGCGCTTGCAGGGCAGCTCTGCGCTGGGTCCGGTGAGGCCGTTTTCGGTTTCGACGCCTGGCGGCAGGCGGTGGCCGAGCTCGACGTCGATCCGAACCAGGTCGTTTACCCGTTCCACGTCTCAGATGATATGGAGGCCTGGGCTGAGGAGATGATCCGCGGGCATCAGAGCCAAAGGCCGGAAGTCAAACTCGAAATTCTGCAGCATTCCTTCTTCGACGCTGGAGAGTTCGAGTTCCAATACGACGTCGTCAAAACCTTGACCGCGGAAGATGCATTTGCGGCCCGTCACGGCAACTGCATGTCGTTTACCTCGCTCTTTATCGCTCTTTCGCGCAGCCTTGGCATGGAGACCTTTCTAGTGTCGGTAAAACGACAGCCGGAGGTGGTAAAGGACGGGGGGCTCGTTGTGGTGAACCGACACGTTGTGGCCGGTTTCAAAGCACCCAGCAAGGTCCACCTCTTCGACTTCTACGTCACGAATACTTCGCGTCACGTCACTCAACGGGTGCTTGACGATCTCGAGGCATCCGCGATCTACCACACCAACATCGGCGGTGCCGCGATCCGGGCTGGTGATCCCGAAGAAGCGGTGCGAAACCTCGAGATCGCGGTTGCGCTGGCCCCTCACTGGGCTCCGGCATGGCTCAATCTCGGCGTAGCCCGCGCGCGCCTCGATAAGACTGAGGAAGCGTTTGCCGCGTTCCAGCGCGTGCTCGAGGTCGAACCAAGAAACTCGTCCGCGTTCGTCAATCTGGCAAAAATCTACCGCGAGCAGGGCCGGGCCGAAGAGGCCGACACCGCTATGCGGGCGGCCGCTGAGTCGACCCACAATCCCTTTACTCTCATTGCGATGGCCGACATTGAAATGTTGCGTAGCAATTACGAGGCGGCGAGCCAATACCTCAGGCGCGCCCGTTGGTGGTATGGCAAGGAGCCCGAGGTCTATCTGGCTCTCTCCCGGCTCGCGAGGCTCGAAGGCGACGACGCCAAGGCACAGAAGTTCGCCGAGCGGGCTACGACCCTGAAGCTCAAATCCATGGAAGAGTCCAAAGAGCCCCGAAACTGACCCGCATTTCACGCCGGATTTTAGTTTGCAATATTCCTCTGCAGGGTTTATCACTGGAAGAGTGAGAGCTTTCCTTGCCACGTTGGTTCTTGCCGTGTCGGCCACAGCTGGCGCGGCGACCCGGCCGCCTGCCGTTGCGGGGTCATTTTACACCGATGACCCCAAACATCTTCGTTTCGTGGTCGAACAGGCGCTCCAAGCATCTCCCGCTGTGCGCGACGCCCGGGCGTTGGTCGTTCCGCACGCCGGCTATGCCTTTTCGGGGGAGGTGGCGGGAAAGGCGTTCGCGGCGCTCGATTCAAAAGGCCTGCGGCGGGTGATCATTCTCGGACCCTCGCATCACCGTGCCTTCAGTGGGGGCGCTCTGCCGGCGAAGGGGATTGACGGCTTTACCACCCCCCTCGGAGAAGTTCGGGTGGACAGAGTGGCGGTGGAATCTCTGCGAGAGAATTCTGACTTCGATGGACCATCCGCTGCGCATGGACCTGAACACAGCCTCGAGGTCGAGCTCCCATTCCTTCAGGTCGTCGCGCCCCATGCCGAAATCATCCCGATTCTGGTTGGCAGCGAAACGGACACCGCAATCGCAACGAGGATTGCGAAGGCGCTGGCGCCTCTGCTCGACAATGAAACCGCTGTGATCGTTTCGTCCGACTTCACCCATCACGGTGACCGCTACCGCTGGACCCCTTTCTCCGAACCCGATCTCGGCGCCAAGCTCGTCCACCTGGGCGAAGTGACTGCGGGTCGACTTGCCGCGATCGATCCTGACGGATTCACATACCAGGTCGAGGTCAGTGGCGACACCGTCTGCGGCGTCCGACCGTCGATGGTTTTCGCCCAGTTGCTGGCGCATGCATTCGACGGCGTCGGCGAGGTTTTGGAAGTCACTACCTCGGGCCATCGCATCAATACCTGGGATCTCTCAGTCACCTATGCCGCGGTCGCGTTCCGCGGCTCGTGGTCCGAGTGGAAGCAGCCGGTTCTCGCGCCGCTGCTTGGAAAGATGTCTTACCGTCAGGGTGGCGAGGCGGTGGCCCTTGCCCGCGCGACGCTCGAAAGCCTGCTGCTGCATGACGGTAGCCTCGCCGAATGGTATGCGGCATCCGAGGAGCGTGAATCGCTGCGCGCCAGAGCGGGCGCCTTCGTCACCCTCAATCACACAGGGGTCAAGGTTGGCGATCCTGGCAGACTGCGCGCCTGCATGGGTTTAATAGAGGCTGGACAATCGTTGTCCGAGGCGGTGGTTCGTGCTGCAGTATGGGCGTCACAGGATCCGCGTTTCCCGCGTCTCAAAGCCGGCGAGCTCGCCGGGCTGGAGGTCGAGGTTTCGGTGCTGTCGCCCGCACGGCGGATTGCGGGGCCGGAAGCCATCGAGGTCGGCAAGCACGGTGTGATCCTCGAAAAGGGGAGCCACCGGGCGGTGTTTCTCCCACACGTGGCCACTGAGCAGGGTTGGGATCGTCAGACGATGCTCGAGCACCTGGCTCGCAAGGCCGGGTTGCCTTCCGAAGGCTGGCGTCAAGGTGCTCGCTTTGATGTCTTCACCGGCCAGATATTCGGGGAGCACCATTGACCAGGCTGACCCGACGCGAGCTGGCGCTGATGCTCGGTGCCGGCGCTCTGGCGGGGACCGCCGAGGGTAGTACGTGGAAGTCGTCGATGCGGCCGGGTGTGGTTGGTCTGGCCGAGGCCAGGGCGGCGCTCGGCAAACCGCTGGGCCTGGAGACGGCCCGTCTCGCCATGGCGCGGGCGCTGGCGGCGTCGGTCGGCGCCGAGTCGGGCGTCGAAGCCGCGGCCGCCCTGTTCTCGCCTAGAGACGTTGTCGGAATCAAGGTCAACTGCCTGGCCGGTAAGGTGCTTTCGCCGCGGGTGGAACTCGTCGAAGCCCTGGTCGATCTCATCGCCGAGGCGGGGGTCGACCGTGGGCGCATCATCGTCTTCGAGCGTTCGAATCGCGAGCTCCAGCGAGCGGGGTTCACAATCCGCGAATCGGGGCTCCCGTACCGTTGCATCGGCACCAACAACGATTATGACCGTGACCCCTCGACCAGCGGTGCTATCGGCTCCTGCTTCGCCCGGATGGTGTCGACCACCTGTTCTGCTCTGGTCTCGTTTGGGGTCGTCAAGGACCACGATCTGTCGGGCGTGTCGGCGGGGATGAAAAACTGGTATGGCGTGATCCACAATCCCAACAAGTACCATGACAACGGCTGCGACCCCTACATCGCTGATGTCGCCCGGCATCCGTTCATTCGAAACAAGCTGCGTTTGACCGTCCTCGACGGTGCCATCGCCCAGTGCCACGGTGGCCCGGCCTATCGGCAAAGCGGAGTCTTCGAGCTCGGGATGGTGGCGGCAAGCACTGATCCGGTTGCTGCCGACCTGTGGGCGTGGCAAGAAATCGAATCCGAACGAGCCAGGCGCGGCATGCCGACTCTGGAGGCTGCCGGGCGGCCGGTTCGGTTCTTGGCGTCGGCGGCCAAAGCCGGGCTCGGCGTCGATGATCCCGAAAAATTGCTGATGGTCACCGCATGAGCATCGACCGCAGAAAGATGATCGTGCTTGGAGCGGCCGGGGCTGCTGCAACCATCCATTCACCGCTGCTGCGGGCGGCAGCGGCTGCCGCCCAACGCGGCTCGTCGGCCGCGGGCGATGAGCTGCCTGCGCGCGAGGCCTCCTGGTACAAGAAGTTGGACGAGGGCAGGGTGGAGTGTGAACTCTGCCCGCAGGCATGCAAGGTCGCGGACATGGAACGCGGGATGTGTGGGGTGCGAGAGAACCGAGGTGGCACCTATTACACCCTCGTACACAGCCTGGCCTGCTCGATCCACACCGACCCAATCGAAAAAAAGCCCCTGTTTCACGTCCTTCCGGGTGAGAAGGCATTTTCTTTTTCGACCGCGGGCTGCAATGTCGAGTGCAAGTTCTGTCAGAACTGGGAGCTGTCCCAATTCCGACCGGAGCAGGTCCAGGCCTACAATCTCCCGCCCGAAAGATTGGTGGCTGCTGCCCGTCGTAATGGGGCGCGTCTGACCGCGGCGACCTACGGCGAGCCGGTGGTCTTCTGGGAGTATGTGCGTGACGTGGCCATCGCTGCAAACGCCGTGGGCGTAAAGCCGACAGTGGTCTCGAACGGTTTCATCAAAGAAAAGGCGCTGCGCGAGGTGTTGCCGTCATTGTCGGCGATCAAGGTCGATCTCAAGAGCTTCCGCGACGAGTTCTACCGCAAGCAGGTGCGGGGCGAGCTCGAACCGGTGCTGAAGAGCCTGCAGGTCATCAAGGAAATCGGGGTGTGGCTCGAGATCGTCGTGCTGCTGGTGCCGACCCTCAACGATTCCGCAGCCGAGGTCAGTGATCTCTGTACGTGGGTCAGGGCGAAGCTCGGCCCCGATGTCCCGGTTCACTTCACCCGCTTCCATCCCACCTACCGGCTGACCGATCTCCCGCCAACCCCGGTGGCGTCGCTCGAGCGGGCGTGGAAGATCGGCCGCGACGCAGGCCTCAACTATGTCTATCTGGGCAACGTTCCCGGCCACCCGGGCGAGAACACCACCTGCCCTCGCTGTGGTGAGATCCTGATCCGTCGCGTCGGCTATCAGATTCTCTCCAACCGCCTCGTCAATGGTTCCTGCCCCGACTGCCAACGCTCCATCCCGGGCGTGTGGTCGTAATTTCCGATCCCGCTCCGGTTCCCGTTCCCGTTCCCGACGGCCCATCGCTATAGCTATCGGGATCGCTATCGCTATCGATTGCCCGCCCGCTGCGGGCTTCCCCGCGCGAGCGCGTCATCTCCCTGTCATCCCGACCGAGCGAAGCGAGTGGAGGGATCTGTGGAGTTGATTTGGAGCGCGCTGATTACCACCTCCACAGATCCCTCCGCTCGGACCCTTACTGACGGCCTTCGGCCGTCGTGACGCACCGTCGCCAGCGAGTGGCCGATTGGCCGGCGATAGCCCGACCTCCTGTCCCGGCCTCGGCCACGATTCGCTGCCACCGGCGGGTTCGGATCCTCGGTCGGGATGACACTTTGAGGTTGTCCGCTCTCGCAAAGAGCGCAAAGAAGCTGCAAAGGATGGTTTGTGTGTCTTCGCGGTCTTCGCTTCTTCGCGGTTTCAACGATTTTGAAGTCAGGAGCCCAATTCCTCCTGGCTCAAAACGTCTACTCCGGCAGTGTCTCCAAAAACTGATCCGCCTCGGCGATCGAGGCCCGCATATCGGCAATGAGCTCTTCGATATCGGCCCCGATTTGGTCCATTTCCGAGTTCAGCCCACCAATCGCTGCGGCGTTGAGGTTGTGTTTGAGGAAAAGGACGTTGTCCTTGAGGTGTGTGAGAACCGGTTCCATGCTCGACTCAGCCTTCTTCAACGAGGCCGAGAGGGACGCGTACTTGTCTTGGGTCTCTGCAAGTTTCT
>Ga0316197_10003345_pt1 | contig 11408 bp, 8 predicted proteins | sample OudBiesiAoxic_MG_FD_204939 | JGI IMG/M metagenome (GOLD analysis project Ga0316197, IMG submission 204939) | Coastal sediment microbial communities from Oude Bieten Haven, Netherlands - site A oxic | ecosystem: Environmental > Aquatic > Marine > Coastal > Sediment | place: Netherlands...
GAGGTTACTGACGGGGCGGTGTATGGCGTCTGAGCCTCGTGGCATGACCACGTTTCCTAGCGAGCCAGCACCGTCTCTCTTCATCGTCTCGAACAGTTGAATGCGGCCGGTCTTGGTCCCTGGCCGAGAACTGACCACGCGGGCTCACAGCAGCACAGTGTTCCGTTGCAGTGAGGCGCTCCAAACATATTGGCCATGGCCCGAAACGGACTTTCGTGGAGTATCCGGCGAACCGCTGCTCAGAGCCCAACGTGACCGATGCTGCGCCTCGCAAGAATGTCTGCAATAGTGATGGGATCATCTGAATCGATAGTTCCATCAGGGCATACCATGAAGATTGTGAACCTGCTTCCTTTTGTGAAAGACATAGAGAAGTCCATGTGCTTCCAGCCGCCTTTCGCCATATCTGCCAGCTTGTCGATGTCGCATGTCCCGGGATAAGTTCGCGGCGATAGAGGCGGTCAAAATTCGACAAGCAACCGTTGCCGATGTTGTTTCGCTCAGTGGGCTGATCAGGCGCACAATCCGCGTTTCGAATTCCAAAGACTACGATCAAGAATCAATCGATATGCTGTGTGCGATTTTTGAGCCGGAACCGGTCGCCGAGAGAATTGCAAATGAGCTTATTTTTTTGTGCTTCGCAGGTGCCAATCTTGTTGGAACGGTGGGACTGAGAGGTGACTATCTGCGTTCAATGTTCGTGGAGCCTGCGTATCAAGGGCAAGGGTTTGGCAAAGTGCTGATTGCAAGGATTGAAGAGGAAGCGCGAAAAAAAGTGATGCCAGAGATCATGGTGCATTCCTCACTGACCGCGCGGGAGTTTTATGTGGCTCTCGGCTATGAATTTGTGGAATTTCAATCCTACCCGGAAGGACCATTTGTCTTGATGAGAAAGCCGCTCCAATAGCAACTTCTGGAAAATAAAAGGAAGGCAGGCAGCGCACTCGCCAGACGGCTCAACGAGCGCCCGAGAAAGGCCTTGCAATACGAAACACCGGTAAAGAAGTTTGCACGATGTGTTGCGACCATCCGTTGAATCCTCAGCATGGAGCAGACATTCGTTTCCGCAATGCCGACGGTCGCTTTGTCCGCACAGCAGCTATTGTTGCGGAGTGCAGCGAGCGACTGCACTGAGCCCAAAGTTGCCAGATAACTCCGAGACGCTTGCCTCGGCTTCTGACCCAGATCAACGCACTTTCCAGTGGCGGTGCAAAAATGATGGGATGGCTAGTTGGCGAAACATCAAGCAGCTATCCACAGGTTTTGTCGGCATCTCTTTGACTTCGTCAGCCTGCGCGCTTTTGTTTGCTGTCCTGCATGACGGGGAATTATTGCCCGTGATTGGCAGGATGTCGTTGCCGCAAGTAACTATCTTTGCGGCGGCAATAGGATATCCACTTCTCATTGTTGTTCAGAGCCGACTAATGAATATGGGAACGCTTCGGACATTCCGACGGGCCGACGCAATCGCGCTTGTCGGTTTAGGGGCGATACTTGCTGTTCCACCGATCATTATCGACATCGCAATACCTTTTCCGCGGGATATCAATGTCTTGCCACCGAAATCCATTCTGTTTTACCCGGCAATCGCGCTCGTTGCCGAAGTTGTCCTGCATCTGGTTCCACTGGCTCTGCTGGCTGTCGTGATCACACGTCGCAAGGTGTCGGCCTGGATGTTCGTGCCTGTGGTTCTCGTGGAACCGGCGCTTCAGGCGTTTTTTTCATACGAAACGGGGCTACAAGCTTGGTTGGTATTCGGAAATGTCAGCCTGATCAGCGCCGCACAAATCTGGGTCTTTATGCGGTACGGTTTCGGAGCAATGTTCGGGCTCCGCCTAGCATTCTATTTGTTTTGGCACGTCATGTGGGGCTTTTTGCGCCATCATCTACTTTTCTAGTGGGAAACAAACGGGCTCAAAGCCTCCGTTAGCAGCGCGCCCAACTTCGCGGCTCGTTATGAAATGGCGAAACGGTTCAGTTTTGGCCATTTCCAGACGCAACAAATCCGCCCTGCCCGCCTTAAGCGGGTTTGCTCTGACAAAGCCTTCTGACAGGCTCGACCTCGTTATTGACCTGGGTCAAGGCCGGAGTGCAACCGGCATGCAATGATATCCGGGAGACGGCGGTCCGCCTCAGTGCTTGGAAGAGGACCATTACCCATGAACGTCCAGGCCCCAGCCAAAGCGGGGAATTATGTCCTGAGCGCCCGGGCGCTGACGAAGATTTATGGCGAGGGCGTGTCCGCCGTCCATGCCCTGCGTGGAGTGGATCTTGACCTGCAGCCAAAGGAGTTCGTCGTGTTCCTCGGCCCTTCGGGAAGCGGCAAGTCCACGTTACTGAACATTCTCGGCGGGCTCGACACCGCCACCTCCGGACAGGTGCTTTTCGACGGTTTGGATATCACGGCGGCCGATGCGTCTGCGCTTACACGCTATAGGCGCGACCGCGTGGGCTTCGTCTTCCAGTTCTACAACCTCATCGCCTCGCTCACCGCGGAGGAGAACGTGGCGCTGGTCACCGAGATCGCACGTGCCCCGATCCCGCCCGCCGAAGCCCTCGCCCTTGTTGGCCTCGCTCCGCGGGCGCACCACTTCCCGGCCGAGCTCTCAGGCGGGGAACAGCAGCGCGTCGCGATCGCCCGCGCCATCGCCAAGGCGCCAGAGCTGCTCCTGTGCGACGAACCCACCGGCGCGCTCGACAGCGCAACCGGCATCACGGTGCTAGAGGCGCTCGACCGTGTTAACCGGGAGCTCGGCGCCGCCACCGTCGTCATAACCCACAACGCCGGGATCGGCGCGATGGCCGACCGGGTCATCTCCATGCGCGACGGCCGCATCGCAGAGGATCAGGCCAACGAGACCCGCGTGTCCCCCCACGAGATCAGTTGGTAGACGGCCATGCGCGCGCTCGACCACAAGCTGTTGCGTGATCTGTGGGCCCTGCGCGGGCAAGTGTTCGCCGTGGCGCTGGTGGTGGCGTCCGGGGTGGCCCTGCTGGTCATGTCGCTCTCCACCCTGACCTCGCTGCGCGTCACGACGGACGCCTACTACGAACGGTACACCTTTGCCGAGGTCTTCGCCGGCGTCCGCCGCGCGCCGGAGCGGGTCGTGGTCAAGATCGCCGCGATCCCAGGCGTTCAGACCGTCGAGACGCGCATCACAGCGCTCACCACTGTCGAGATTGCCGGAGTGCGCGATCCCGTGATGGCGCAGCTTCTGTCGCTGCCCGAAGGACGCGAGCCGTTTCTCAACCGCCTCGCGTTGCGTGCCGGGCGAACGGTACAGCCTGGGCGCGACGACGAGGCGGTGCTGCTCGAACCCTTCGCCGAGGCCACCGGCCTGCGGCCCGGCGACACGATCAACGTGCTTCTCAACGGAGCGCGCCGGCCCGTCCGTGTGGTAGGTATCGCGCTCTCTCCGGAATATGTCTATGCCATCGCCCCAGGCGGGTTGATGCCGGACGACGCGCGCTTCGGTGTGATCTGGATGGGCCGGGACGCGCTCGCTGCGGCCTACGACATGCAAGGCGCGTTCAACTCCGTGAGCCTGACGCTTCTGCGCGGCCGCGCCCCGGCGCCGGTGATCGCCGAGCTCGACGCCATGCTCGAGCGCCATGGCGGGACCGGCAGCGTCGCACGGGCCGACCAGATCTCCAACTGGTTTGTGCAGAACGAACTGGCGCAAATCCGCACCATGGCGACGATCCTGCCGACGATCTTCCTCGTTGTTTCCGCCTTGCTCACCAATGCCGTGCTCGCTCGCCTGATCGCCATCGAGCGGCGCGAAATCAGCCTGATGAAGGCCTTTGGCTATTCAGACCTTGCCGTGGGGTGGCACTATGCCAAGCTCGCACTGGCAATGACGACGGTGGGCGTGATTCTCGGCTGGAGCATTGGCGCCGTGCTCGGGCGCTGGAACACCGAGCTTTACTCTTCCTTCTTCCGCTTTCCCTTCCTGTTCTACCGCCCCGGCGGCGCCGAGTTCGTGATCTCTGCCGGTGTAGCTATGGGCGCGGGCTTGAGCGGGGCGCTCTGGGCCGTGCGCGGCACGCTTCTGCTGACGCCCGCCGAGGCGATGCGCCCGCCTGTTCCCGAACGATTCCGCGACGTAGCCCTTCCGGAACGGATCACCGGAGCGCTAGACACGCCGACGCGGATCATCCTGCGCCATATGCTACGAACGCCGCTACGCTCGGGCGCCTCGGTGATCGGCGTCGCGCTGGCCGTGGCGTTGCTGGTCACCGCAATGCAATGGAATGACGCGATCACTCTGCTGGTAAGGGGCCACTTCCTGCAGAGCCAGCACCAGGACGCCGTGATCGGCTTTCTGGAGCCGAAGAGCACGGCCGCGCTCCATGCGCTCGACCGGTTGCCCGGCGTGCTGGCGGTCGAACCGCTGCGCATGGTCTCCGCCGACCTCTCCCATGGGCGTGCCGCCCATCGCGGAGGCCTGACTGGTCTGCCCCAAGACGCAAGGCTGCAGGTCGTGCATGACGTCCGTGGCTGGGACATTCCGGTGCCGCCCGGTGGCGTGGTGCTGGGCGCCCTGTTGGCCGACAAGCTGGGCGTCGCTCCCGGTGACAGGATCGAGGTCGAGGTGCTGGAGCGGGATCATCCCCGCTTCACGCTCCCCGTCGCCGCCGTGCACCGGACATGGATCGCCATGCCCGCCTATGTGTCGCTGTCCACGCTCAACCGGGCGATGGGGGACGCGCCCAAGTTTGAATTTGCCATGCTACGCGTCGATCCGGCCTTCGAACAGGCCCTGTTCGACGCCGTCAGCGACCTGCCCGGCGTGGCCTCCTTCACCGTCAAGCGCCATGCCATTGAGAAGATGTTCGAGACGCTGGGCGAAACCATCCTGATCTTTTCCGGCTTCTTTGTCGCCTTCGCCAGCGCCCTTGCCTATGGTGTGGTTTACAACGCGGCGCGGGTTGCGCTCTCGGAACGGGGGCGGGAGTTGGCGACGCTGCGGGTGCTGGGTTTCACCCGGGCCGAGGTGTCCTACATCCTTCTGGGCGAAACCGCACTGCTGGTGCTGATCGCGCTGCCGGTCGGCTGCATCGCGGGATATGGGTTGGTGGCTCTCCTCGTGAAAGGCTTCGAGACTGAGCTATTCCGTCTGCCCTTCGTCATCCCGCCCGCCGCCTACGGCAAGGCCGTGGCTGTCATCCTGCTGGCCAGCGTGGTGTCGGCGACGGTGGTGCGCCGGCGTCTCGACCGGCTGGATCTGATCGGCGTTCTAAAGACACGGGAGTAATATGCGATGTCTCCACCTACCGGCACCCGCCTGTTCTGGGCATTTCCGACGTTGTTCCTCGCGGCGGGCCTCGCCTTCGCCTTCTGGCCCCGAGCGGTCGAGGTGGATATGGCCAAGGTAGAGCGCGGCCCGCTGGTCACGACGGTGTCGGAGACTGGGCGCACCCGCATCCATGACGTCTTCGTGGTCTCTACGCCAGTGCTGGGCCGAACGAACCGGATCGAGGTCGAAGAAGGGGATACAGTGGTCGCCGGTGTCACGGTTTTGGCCGAGATCGAACCCATCGACCCCGCCTTACTCGACATTCGCACCGAGGCGGAGGCCCGCGCCGCCGCCGACGCGGCCCGCGCGGCGCTGGCGCTGGCGCAATCAGAGGAGCACCAGGCACAGGCTGAGCTTGATTTCGCCACCTCCGATGTGACCCGCATCCGCGAACTGGCGCAGCGCGGCACCGTCTCGGTGCGCGCGGTAGAGCTGGCCGAGCGCGCCTATCGCACTGCCGAGGCTGCCCTGGCCACCGCCCGCGCGGCGGTGGAGATGCGACAGGACCAGGTGCGTGCCGCCGAGGCGCGCCTGCTCGGTCCGAGCGAAGCCAAGGCGACCTTGCCGGATTGCACCTGCATCCCGATCCGCGCGCCTGTGGACGGCACGGTGCTGCGCGTGTTGCACGAGAGCGCAGGTGTCGTGGCTGCGGGCGCGCCCCTACTGGAGATCGGCGACCCCCGCGACCTCGAGATCATCGTCGATTTCGTCTCGTCCGATGCGGTCCGGATCGACCCCGGCCAGCGCGTCATCCTCGAGGGCTGGGGCGGACCGGAGGCCCTGTCCGGCAAGGTGCGACGAGTAGAGCCCTTTGGCTTCACCAAGGTTTCCGCTCTGGGCATCGAGGAACAGCGCGTGGGCGTCGTCATCGACATCACGGCGCCGGCAGAGACATGGACCCGCCTCGGCCACGGGTTCGAAGTCGAGGCGCGGGTGGTTCTGTGGGAAGCGCTCGATGTGCTGAAGGTGCCGGTTACCGCTCTCTTTCGCAAGGGAAACGGCTGGGCCGTCTTCGCCGTGGTCGAAGGGCGCGCCCGTGCCGTCGATGTGACTGCGGGAGAACGGACGGACACCGAGACGCAGATCCTCTCCGGCCTCGCCCCGGGCGACATCGTCGTCCGCTTTCCCGATGACAGGATCGAGACCGGACTGCGGCTCGCCCCGCGACTGTGATAACCGGTGGTGCTATTTGTGGACGGCTTCTTTTTTGCAAGGGTTAATTTGAGCTGCAGTTGATCGTTGCAGGTTGCGGTCATTTGTCCGGGCTGTCAGCGCAATTGCCCCGAATGGTCCGCCCCGCTACCTTCAGACAAGCAAATTTTCTTGTTGTCCGTGGGTGATGTGATTGCAGACAAAGATTCAGTCTATGCTCTGGCGTGAATCTAAACCATCTTAAAACTCTTGATCGCAGAGGTTTGGATGGAAAACGAAGGCAAGAAAAAACGCGCCGTCGTTACTGGGGCAGAAGGCTTTATCGGCTCCAGTTTAGTGCGCGAACTGATATCAGAGGGATGGGATGTTATTGCGCTGCATTTCCCAAACTGTGATCTCTTTCGGCTAAAGGATGTCAAGGCAACCCTGCGCCCGTGCGATATTCTTGAACCATCCGATTTAGAAAAGGCCGTATCCGACGATGTGGACGCATTTTTTCATCTTGCGGCGGACGTTCGGATTACCAGCCGCAGGACGGATGATCAGCGCGCGGTTAATGCCGAAGGCACTAAGAACGTGATCGAAGTGGCGCTCAAGAAGAACACGCGCCGCTTGCTGTTCACTTCCTCCATGGCTGCGTTCGGCCTACACAAAACGCGTATTGACGAAAGTACGCCGTCGAAGGCAATGGACTCCACGATCGGCTATTTCATGACCAAGCGCCATGGTGAGATCGAAGTCGAAAAGGCCATCGCCCGAGGACTGGATGCGGTTATGGTCAACCCCGCTAACGTTGTTGGGCCGCGCGATACGAAAAACATGCCAGCTACTTACATCCGGCTGGTGCAAGGCAGGAAAATCCCGGTGATTGGAACGGGTGAAGCCAGTTTCTGCCATGTTGAGGATGTGGCCAAAGCGATGGTATCCTGCATTGAGCGCGGGCGCACTGGAGAGCGTTATCTGCTGGGCGGGGCGGATGCGAGCTACTACGAACTTGGCCAAGTGATTCAGAAGATAGTCGGTGGTCGAGCACCGATACTGGCCATTCCAGGATGGTTGTTCCGGCTAGGCGCTCGGATCGTATCTCTTTATGCCGCCATACTCGGTTCACATAACCTGATGACGCGTGAAATGGCTATCGTGCTGACCAGCACCATGCTTGTCGACAGCACCAAGGCGATCAATGAACTTGGCTATCAAACATCATCACTTGAAAAGATGTTTCGGGACGACGCCGAATGGCTAAAGAACAATAGATTTCTGGACAAGCCAACGACTTGGGTTTGGAAGACTGAACGCGGCCACTGATCGTTTAATTTCGCCGAACTGTCTTCAACTGAGAAAACATCGCCCCAATCTTATCTTTAAAATGCTTTTCGATAGCTTCTCTTTTGATTTTCAAGGTAGGCGTCAGCAGACCATTCTCGGTCGTCCAAGGTTCAAGAACCGCATATACTGCGCGGATTCGAGAGTAACATGGTAGCCCTTCGGTAGCGCATGCAATTTTTTGCAAGATCGCCTTTTGCGCTTTCTCAGCATTGATATGGTTCTCGGCGATTCCGAGTTGATTTGCGAAAATTGTCCAGACTTCTTGATTTAGCACAACTATGGCAACAAGGCAGGATTTGCCGTCGCCGGTTACAAGCGCCTGTTCAAACAGCGGCTCATTACAAATAAGCGACTCAACTGACGTTGGTGCAATTTTCTTTCCGGTCGACAGAGCAATGATCTCCTTGACCCGGCCCTTGATGAATACGTGATCTTCGCGAAATTCGGCAATATCTCCAGTCCTGAACCATCCCACTGAATCAAACGCCTGTTTCGTCTTCTCAGGATCCTGCCAATAGCCAATCATCATACTGGGCGATCTGACCAGTAATTCTCCATATTCAGTGATCTTGAGGTCTACGCCGTGAAGAGCGCTGCCTACGGAACCGGGCAGATTATCCTTGAAGGACGTGGCGGTAACGACCGGTGCGGTCTCCGTCAGACCATAACCTTCAAGAAGCGGTAGCCCCAAACCAATCAGGAAATGGCTCGCCTCTTGGGATAGTGGTGCGCCCCCACTGACCGCAACGCGGAGCCGACCACCGAACGCCGTCATAACTTTCTTTGCAACAAGACGCCGTAAGATTGGCCAGAGCAAGGTACGCGTCAGGAAACCTGGCACAGCACCCCGGTTGTGTTCGGCCTCAAAAATACGCCAGCCAATATCGGCTGCAGTCACTGTAAGAAGTTTTGTCACAGGACTCGCGCCTGCCTTAATCATGATGGCTTCGTAAATTCTCTCATAGAGCCTTGGCACCGCGATCAGGATGGTGGGCCGGGTGATGCCAATATCATCGCGCAGCAGCTCTATTGACCTCGAAAACGTAACTTGGGCACCACCAACAAGAGGCAACAAGAACCCCATTGTGCGCTCGAACGAATGGGCCAATGGCAAGACTGACAGGAATACATCGGTTGTAAGTGGAGGCGTGAATTTCGTCACTGCATCAGCGTTCCACAAAAGCGCGCGGTGCGACAGCATCACTCCTTTGGGAAGGCCAGTGGTGCCAGAAGTGTATATTATCGTTGCAACATTTTCTGCGCCGCATCTTATTTGGTCGTTTACTATCTCTCCATTCGACAAAGCATCATGAAATGGCTCGATACGACAACTCGTTGCGTGGTGAGGCGTGAACGATGCTTGCCGAACCCATATTGTTTCAAGCTTGCTGCATTGCGCGCAGTCCTGCATCAGCGAAAGCCACATTTCTTGCGTTTCTATAATGCACAAGCGTGCCCCACTGTTCTTGAGAATGTAGCAAATATTTGCCGTGCCGTCATGCGGATAGATCGGAACTGAGATCAAACCGTTCGCCAACGCCGCAATGTCGAAGGCAATCCAATCCGTGCAATTTGGGAGCAAAATCCCCACGCGATCGCCCCGTTCCATACCAGCCTGATCCAGCGCAGCACGAATTTTGCGAACCTTTTCGGACACCTCTTGCCAAGTGAAATTAGTCCAACGCCCTTCGATGAACTCGGAATATGCGATAGTATCAGGATCTCGGGCCACTCTCTTGGAAAACAGCTCAGGAATCGTCTGAATGGGATCAAACTCGATCAGGTCCATATTCACATTACTTAATCCGCCCATACTTGTAATGTTACTTGATCGCGTCATTTACGACTTGACGTCGATCAAGATTCTGCAGCGACAAGAACCAAGTGCCGATAGTTTTTGTACAAGGTGTGTTTTGAGCTCCTTAAGTCCGCTTCAAGGTGTCGAAACGCGTCTGACAAAACCGTGGCTCTTGACCCTTACACATTCGGGCGGAACCATTGCTAGGCACCCGCAACGAATCAAAGTGAGAACAAAACCCACAAACAAATTGTAATATGCCGTCAAGCATACGGCTGTCTTGTCCTGCGTGCCCGTTACGTAAAAGACCGTCGCGCGGGGTTTTTCACGTATCCTGATCCTCCCCCTTTGAATTGGTCCGGGCCTATCGTTAGGAAACGGAGGATCACAGATGGGAATCAAACGACACAAGCCGGAAGCATTGGGAATTCAATACACGTCCGTTATGTCTTCCGGCGCCTTCGAAATGTACGCAAAGCGGGCTTTGCGTATCAGATTTCAGACTGCAGCTCCGTCCGCTCTGCAGTCATCCGTCATATGAAAATGCTGCGCGATGCACGAATGGCCGGTCTGGTGAAACTGCGCTGCAGCGTTGGCGCTTGTCGCAAACCGCCGCGCGGGCTGCTCGGCGTCCCATCTTCACGATCTGATTGCGCTCGTTGACCGGCCCGGTTGCCCATTCGGTTTTCTGACGGTCCTTTCGAGCCCTGCCCCGTGCATCCGACAGACGGTCCACCCGGGCCTTCGGCAACGCTTGCACTGTTCACCGCTACGTTTTGACTTCGCCGCACACTGTAAGTCAGGGTGCTGTTCTGGTGAGAACCTGACCAAGCGCAACTGCTGATCCGGACCCGCCTTGGGCTCAGAGGGGACTTGCGGCGGTGCAGCGGGGTAAGCTTGGGCTGCGCTCCGGAAGTAGCCAATCTCGAAACCCAAAAATTCAACGTTTTCAGAGGCGTGACTCGATGAGCGGACATTGGGCTGTTCGAAGCGGTCTTTAGACTACAGGGCCCGCAAGTCCGCTCTGAGCCGATTGTGTTGAAAAACTCGAAGAATCCGCGCTCTCATTTTTCCGCCAAAATCCGTTGCATCAGAAAAGCTGGCCCTATTTGCGCGCAGGGGCCTGGTAGAGCTACACACATCGCCAAACTATTGATTTGGCCGCCCCCCTGGCCAAAATTTCCAACTGGCGCTCTGTGATAAAGTTTTTCGCCGTTTTCAGGTGAAAACCGAGTTTTTCAACACAATTCGCCCGAAGCAGACAACTAAACTCCACCATCTTTGGAACTAGATCAGTTGCCTTCCTGTTGGCAAACTTGGTGCATATGTAGTTCGAGAATCGGGAGACTGCGATGAACAACAAAACCAGCTCAAATTCCACGGTTTCGAGTGCTTCCGCTAGAAAGTCTGAAAGTCCAAGTGTTGGACGAGAAACTAAGGTGTCAAAGGTTGACCCTTTGGACGAAAACTTCGAGCACACTTTGAGACGAGCCGCGCGGGAGAAAGCAAAACAGCGAACAAAGAACCCAGGTTTGTATCTGTAGAAACGCAACCAAGCAATTTGCAATTGCTATTTATCCGCCTCGAAGCGGACTGTTTACTTAAGGCGTCAGATGACGGCTCTGAGCCCAAAGCGGACCAACTGAAAACAAAAATCGGTGCTGTTGCGAACCAAACAGATGATGATCAGGCGACGGTTGCGACTATTTGGCTGCGGAGATCAAATAAGTAACGATATGAGCGACGTCGTCGTAGCTCCAGTCGCCCTGCCACCTCATTCTCGTGCCCGGCACAGTCAACATTGGCTCAGCCACAAACGAAAAAAGTTT
>Ga0316197_10003346_pt1 | contig 11406 bp, 10 predicted proteins | sample OudBiesiAoxic_MG_FD_204939 | JGI IMG/M metagenome (GOLD analysis project Ga0316197, IMG submission 204939) | Coastal sediment microbial communities from Oude Bieten Haven, Netherlands - site A oxic | ecosystem: Environmental > Aquatic > Marine > Coastal > Sediment | place: Netherlands...
CTCTCTAAAAGAGATCACCGTACCGGATATCGGCGGTGATGAAGTTGAAGTCACTGAAATAATGGTTGCTGTCGGCGATGTTATCGATGAAGAGCAATCACTTATTACTGTTGAAGGCGATAAAGCTTCAATGGAAGTACCTGCTCCATTCTCTGGTACGTTGAAAGACATCAAGATAACTGAAGGCGACAAAGTTACCACGGGTTCACTTATCATGGTTTTTGAAGTGACAGAAGGCGGAGCGGCACCAGTTGCCACAATAGCGCCGACTGAATCAGTGCAAGCTGTCGCTGAGCGTAAAGAGATCAAGGTACCTGATATTGGTGGTGATGAGGTTGAAGTCACTGAGATTATGGTCGCAGTAGGTGATGCTATTGAAGAAGAGCAATCACTTATTACCGTTGAGGGCGACAAAGCCTCAATGGAAGTGCCTGCCCCGTTTGCTGGTGTTTTAAAAGAAATCAAGATCACAGAAGGCGATAAAGTTACTTCTGGTTCTTTGATTATGATATTTGAAACGATGTCTGCAGGCACGCCAGTAGCCGCAGCAACTGCAGCAGCGCCTTCGGTACCCGCTCCCGCAACTAAACCAGAAGCACCTAAAGCCGCCGCATCACAAGCGCCAACAACGGGTGAGTTTGAGGTTAATAATGACTATTCGCATGCGTCTCCCGTGGTTCGTCGTATCGCACGTGAGTTCGGTGTCAATCTAGCGAAAGTTAAGGGAACAGGTCGTAAGAGCCGTATCCTAAAAGAAGATGTGCAAAGCTACGTTAAAGAAGCATTGAAACGTCTTGAATCTGGTGCCGCCGCCGCAGGTAAAGGCGATGGTAGTGCACTTGGCTTACTTCCTTGGCCGAAGATTGATTTTAGTAAGTTTGGTGATGTCGAGACTAAACCGCTATCACGAATTCAGAAGATTTCTGGTGCAAATCTCCACCGTAACTGGGTAATGATTCCGCATGTTACACAGTGGGATAACGCTGATATCACTGAACTAGAAAAATTCCGTAAAGAGCAAAATGCAGTAGAAGCGAAGAAAGATTCGGGTGTTAAGATTACGCCTCTGGTGTTTATCATGAAGGCGGTTGCGAAAGCGCTTGAAGCATTCCCGACATTTAACTCTTCATTGAGTGAAGATGGTGAAAGCTTAATACTGAAGAAATACGTTAATGTAGGTATCGCGGTTGATACGCCAAATGGCTTAGTGGTTCCGGTATTCAAAGACGTGAATAAGAAAGGCATTTACGAACTTTCTGACGAGCTAATGGCTGTATCGAAGAAGGCGCGTACGGGCAAACTTACTGCAGCGGATATGCAAGGTGGTTGTTTCACCATTTCAAGTTTAGGTGGCATCGGCGGAACAGCGTTCACTCCAATAGTGAATGCGCCTGAAGTCGCTATTTTAGGCGTATCTAAGTCTGAGATGAAGCCTGTTTGGAACGGTCAAGATTTTGTGCCGCGTTTACAATTACCTTTGTCGCTCTCCTACGATCACCGAGTGGTTGATGGAGCAGAAGGTGCTCGATTCATTACTTATCTAAATGGTTGTCTATCTGATATCCGTCGATTAGTACTGTAGTAAAAATGAAAGGTGGCGATGTAGCCACCTTTCTTGTTTTATAATTTCATATCATTCTGGTTAGTTTCGAGTATGGTATTTATAAATTAACGACAATAATTTCATTGATACGGCATTGCTGTTAATGGAATTGTTGTACAGCTCACAGGCTAAATGGAATTTCTTTTCACTTCGTTAACAAGTTTGTAAACTGTTGGGGTCTGAAAAAAAAAGAAGTTTACAATTATCGACTTTTAGCCTGTTAGGGATAATGACTACAAGAGGTCACAATGAGCAAAGAAATTAAAGCCCAAGTCGTCGTACTTGGTGCCGGTCCTGGTGGATACTCCGCTGCATTCCGTTGTGCAGACTTAGGTTTGGAAACCGTACTTATCGAGCGCTATAGCACACTAGGTGGTGTATGTCTGAATGTTGGGTGTATTCCATCAAAAGCATTGCTGCACGTAGCGAAAGTAATTGAAGAAGCTAAAGCCCTAGCTGAACACGGTATCGTGTTTGGTGAGCCACAAACTGATATAGACAAAATACGTCTGTGGAAAGACAAAGTGGTTGGACAGCTAACCAACGGTATCGCTGGTATGGCTAAAATGCGTAAGGTTACTGTTGTTAATGGTTACGGAAAGTTTACCAGCCCGAACTCTATTGAGGTTGACGGTGAAGACGGTAAAACAACGGTAAACTTTGACAACGCGATTGTTGCCGCGGGCTCTCGTCCAATTAAGCTGCCGTTTATTCCACATGAAGACCCACGTATTTGGGATTCTACGGATGCTCTAGAACTGAAAGAAGTACCTGGAAAACTACTCATTATGGGCGGTGGTATCATTGGCCTAGAAATGGGTACGGCATATCATTCTTTAGGTTCTAAGATCGACGTTGTAGAAATGTTCGATCAACTTATTCCTGCGGCGGATAAAGATATCGTCAAGGTGTACACCAAACGAATTAAAAACAAATTCAATTTGATGCTGGAAACTAAAGTAACAGCAGTTGAAGCGAAAGAAGATGGTATCTACGTTACGATGGAAGGCAAAAAAGCGCCTGTGGAACCAGAGCGTTATGATGCAGTACTCGTTGCTATTGGTCGAGTACCAAATGGTAAGCTTCTTGATGCGGAAAAAGCAGGTTTAGAAGTAGATGACCGCGGCTTTATTAATGTTGATAAGCAGATGCGTACAAACGTCCCTCATATCCATGCTATCGGTGATATTGTAGGCCAACCAATGCTTGCTCACAAAGGTGTGCATGAAGGGCATGTTGCTGCTGAAGTTATTTCTGGTAAGAAACATTACTTTGATCCTAAGGTTATTCCTTCTATTGCTTATACTGAACCTGAGGTTGCTTGGGTTGGTAAAACAGAAAAAGAAGCAAAAGAAGAAGGAATAAATTACGAAGTAGCCTCTTTCCCTTGGACTGCTTCGGGTCGTGCAATTGCATCTGATTGTTCAGATGGTATGACTAAACTTATTTTTGATAAAGTATCTCATCGCGTGATTGGTGGCGCTATTGTTGGTACTAATGGTGGCGAGCTATTGGGTGAAATAGGTCTAGCAATCGAGATGGGTTGTGATGCTGAAGACATTGCATTAACCATTCACGCCCACCCAACCTTACATGAATCTGTAGGGCTTGCTGCGGAAGTATTTGAAGGTACAATTACCGATCTTCCAAACAGAAAAGCGAAGAAAAAGTAACTGTATTTTCTTGAAAAAAACCGCCTTTATTGGCGGTTTTTTATTGCCATAAAAAAGCGATGGTCGCCCATCGCTTTTTGTTTATTGCCAATTAACGTTATTATTTTAATCTTCTTTATAAATACAAAGCATATTTAAAAAACTATCGGTGAACTGGTCAAGATGTTGTTTATCATTGTTACGATTCGCTTCCAAATAGATAGCGTAACAGATGGCATGAAACATTTTAGCCAGGTTTTCAGGGTTTTGATTGTCACATATTTCTCCTCGTTCAATAGACTGGGAAAACATGTTTTCTACTAATAGTCGACTGTTTTTATTAAGAGAAACATAAAGCGGCCACACTTCATCGCGAGCTGATGCACTCCACTCAAACCACACTTTTAACCAGTGCTCATTTTGTAATACCAGTTCACACATATTATCTGCTGTGTTTTTAAGATTTTCTTTAGCGTGTAAAGAAGTGTCTATATTCTCATTGAGAAAAGCAGAAAACTGACGAACAACATGGTGTAATACCTCGTCGACGAGGTCTTCTCTTGTAGGGAAATAATTGAAAACCGTAGCAACTGAAACTTGCGCAATTTCAGCTATATCGGCGTGGCCACCACGGCCTATACCACGACGGGCAAAAACGTCTAATGCAATATCCATTAATTGCAATTTACGTTTTTGCGGGGACAAACGAGTCCGAGGGTGTTTCTTTATCATGTCCATAACGGGTTTACCTTGCCAAATCGTTGATTATTTAATTTATACTTATTATGATTGTTTATATTGCTTAATGAGTGTACAAGTGCATATAAATGCGGTCAATTTATACAGTTAACAATTATGTCACTAATTTGAGATTCCCCCACAAAACAGAATGAAATCTTATATTTCATTTACATTAATGATGTAAATGTTATTAGTGATAGTCGGGTTAGAACTTATAGAGCTAAGCCAGAGATCATCACTAGAACTAAGTTAGCAACCACCACTCGAGTAATGTTAGAATACGGCAAGATTTTTAGTGGTATATTTAGCGTTTATAGCTTAACCAGATAATTGAGAAGAGAATGAAACATACAGTTGAAGTGATGATCTCTGAAGAAGAGGTTCGACAGCGTGTACAAGAGCTTGGTAAGCAGATTACGGAACATTATGGCGATTCCGAAAACTTAGTAATGGTTGGACTCTTAAGGGGCTCTTTCGTTTTTATGGCCGATCTTGCGCGAGCAATTAAGATCAATCACTCAGTTGATTTTATGACGGCCTCAAGTTACGGAAACACGATGGAAAGCTCTCGTGATGTACGTATTTTAAAAGATTTAGATGATGACATTAAAGGTAAGGATGTACTGCTGGTTGAAGATATTATCGATACTGGCAATACATTGAGTAAAGTGTGCGAAATATTGTCGATACGTGAGCCTAACTCAATTGAGATTTGTACGTTATTAGACAAACCTTCACGCAGAGAAGTGGATGTGTCGGTTAAATGGATAGGGTTTGCGATACCAGACGAGTTTGTTGTTGGTGTCGGTATCGATTACGCGCAAAAGTATCGTCACCTACCTTACATTGGTAAAGTAGTACCTCAAGAATAAATCTAAAAAGGAGCGCATTTATGGGCTCCTTTTTATTCGGGTATTTTTCAGCTTATCGCGTTTGTTATTGAGTTATAGACCAGCAAATATTGGCTATATTTCACCGTGACTAGTTAGTTTAGATATTGCACCTTGGTAAGCAATTTCTAAAGATTCTCTGCTGTGGCTTCGCATACCTAGATCTTTTAGCTTTCCATCATCGATACCATAAATGACACCGTGAAGATCTATCTGTTGACCTCTCTCCCAAGCGTTCTGCAATATGGTTGAATTGCCCAAGTTATACACTTGCTCGGCTACATTGACCTCACAAAGCTTGTTACCCCATTGCTCTCGTGGATACTCGCCTAACCAATTGCGGTGTTTAAGGTAGATATCTCGAACGTGTAGTATCCAATTGTTAATAAGACCTAATGGTGTGTTGTCTATGGATGCGTTGACACCACCGCAACCGTAGTGACCACAAACGATAACATGTTTTACTTTTAATACATCGACGGCGTATTGAACGACCGAAAGGCAGTTTAGATCGGTATGAATCACCTGATTTGCAACATTACGGTGAACAAAAAGCTCGCCGGAATCTAATCCTGTCAGTAATTCTGCTGGCACACGACTATCCGAACACCCAATCCATAGATAATCTGGACTTTGTCTTTCTACTAATTTAGTGAAATATTCAGGACTCTCTGAGGTCATCCGATTTGACCATTCAGCATTTTTTTCAAATAGTTCTTTTATATGTGGCATTTATGTTCCCTCTGTATTTTACATACTATACACATGCTACTGAATTGGTTCCCATAATAGTTAATGCTTTTTTACATTTACACTACTGGTAAGAGTAGTTGTTGGCGTTTAATAGGCTATTTCACACAAGGCACTTTTATTTAGATGATTCTAATAAATAAATGTTGTTTTTATATGGATTAGCCCCCATTTAGTTTTACTGTCACTCTGTATTTATCGTCTCCATACGAAGCTGCAAGGCCACTAAATAAGATCATAACTATGTACGCATTAGAAATAAAAGATTTGAGAAAGACCTATTCAGGTGGTTTTGAAGCACTGAAAGGGATCAGTTTACAGGTCAAAAAAGGCGATTTTTACGCGCTTTTAGGTCCTAATGGAGCGGGTAAGTCCACAACTATTGGTATTATCTCTTCTTTAGTAAACAAAACATCTGGGGAGGTAAAGGTTTTTGGCAACAATATGGACACTCACCTAGAGCAAGCAAAACAGCACCTTGGTCTTGTACCGCAAGAATTTAATTTTAATCAGTTTGAAACCGTTGAGCAGATAGTTATACAGCAAGCGGGTTACTATGGTGTGTCAAAAGAATTAGCAAAAGATAGAGCAAAGAAGTACCTTACCCAACTTGATCTTTGGGAAAAACGGTCAGAGCGAGCACGTAACCTTTCTGGTGGTATGAAACGACGTTTAATGATCGCCCGTGCTCTGATGCATGAACCCAAACTGCTTATTTTAGATGAGCCTACCGCGGGTGTGGACATAGAACTACGTCGTTCTATGTGGCATTTTCTTAAAAAAATAAATGCGGAAGGAATCACGATTATACTGACTACTCACTACTTAGAAGAAGCGGAGATGTTGTGCCGAAATATCGGCATTATTAATCGTGGTGAGTTAATCGAAAATACAACAATGAAAGAGTTGCTCAACAAGCTGGATGTTGAAACGTTTATTCTTGATTTGGATGAAGGTAGTTCTAAACCTGAGCTTACTGGTGTGAATTCTATGACTCATCATAATGACTCTCTAGAAATTGAGATAGACAAGACGCAAGGTTTGAATTTTGTCTTTAGTCAATTAACAGAGCAAGGTATCAATGTTTTGTCGATGCGAAACAAAGCAAACCGGCTAGAAGAGCTATTTGTGAGTATTGTTCGAGAACAGAGCGGGAAATAATTAATTATGTATCAAATTTACTGGACAGCTTTTAAGAGCTTATTATCGAAAGAGATTAATCGTTTTATGCGTATCTGGGTACAAACGCTCGTACCACCTGCGATTACAATGACACTCTACTTCATCATTTTTGGCAATCTCATAGGTTCTCGAATTGGAGAGATGAATGGTTTCAGCTATATGGAATATATTGTTCCTGGTTTGATCATGATGTCGGTTATCACCAACTCATATTCTAATGTTGCCTCTTCTTTTTATAGTTCCAAATTCCAAAAGAATATCGAAGAGTTGCTGGTCGCTCCTGTCCCTAATTACATCATTATTATCGGCTTTGTTATGGGGGGAGTGACTAGAGGATTAGCCGTAGGCGCGATTGTTACGGTTGTCTCTTTATTCTTTGTCGATTTGCAGGTCGAGCATTGGGGAATCATTATTGCGACAGTCTTTATGACGTCTGTCGTCTTTTCTTTGGGTGGCTTAATTAACGCTATCTTTGCCAAAACCTTTGATGATATATCGATAATCCCAACGTTTATTCTGACACCTCTAACTTATTTAGGTGGTGTATTTTATTCGATCAACCTGTTGCCAGAATTTTGGCAAGGGGTCTCAAAGATTAATCCTATTGTATATATGGTTAATGCCTTTAGATATGGTTTCTTGGGCGTGTCTGACGTAGGGATTGTGACCTCTTTTACCGTACTTATTGCTTTTGTCGTCGCGTTGTACGCTATAGCACATTACTTAGTAACGAAAGGTATTGGACTTAGATCTTAGGGTATCGGTTACGTATTGGATATAAAAATAGCTATCAGTGAGTGACTGCTGATAGCTATTTTTATTTATCGATATTGGTAATAGAAACGACGAAATCAAATACAGTTTGAACGCATCATTGGTATTACTCTTGCTCTTTTTCTTCCGCAACTAACTCAAGTACCTGGTTATCAATTAATCTTGCTTTACCTAAGAAAGCAGATATCAATATAACGGCTTGAGATGTCTCTTCACCAATAATCAAAAGCGATTTCGCATCACGAATGAATATTTCATCTGGGCGTAGACCAGCGGCTCTTAGTTGGTCTTCTGCATCTTCAATGACTGAGTCGTAATCGTTTCTGCCTCCTCGAATTTGGCTGCTTATCCAACGCATCGTTCTTGCTAATACGGGAGCACGTTGACGTTCATCCATAGTGAGAAGTGCGTTGCGAGAACTCATCGCTAATCCATCTAATTCTCTAACGGTTTGCACACCTATAATCTCGGTGCCCAAGCAAAGGTCTTCGGTCATTTGTTTAATAACAGCAAGCTGCTGGAAATCTTTTTCACCAAAACAGGCAAAATCGGGTCTAACGATATTAAATAACTTGGTGACTATCGTGGCCACACCGCGGAAGTGACCGGGACGAGAAACACCTTCAAGCATATGTGATAACTTAGGTACTTCGACAAAGGTTTGTTTATCTAAGCCCTCTGGATACATCACATCAGGGGTTGGTGTAAACACGAGTTCGACACCCTCGCCATTCAGTTTACTTAAGTCCTTGTCCAAGGTGCGAGGATAATTATTTAGATCATCTGCTCGTTCAAACTGCATTGGGTTAACAAAAATGCTCACCACAACAACATCAGCATATTCCTTTGCTTTACGTACTAGAGTTAAGTGCCCTTCATGAAGGTTGCCCATTGTAGGGACAAAGGCAATGGTTCTACCATCACGTTTCAGAAGAGTAATTTGCTCTCGAAGAGAGGAAATATCTGAGATAGTTTGCATTATATTATTCCTCAAGCGATGGTGTGGTCAGAACCAGGGAAAGTACCATCTTGTACTTCTGAGATATAGAGGGACACCGCCTTACGGATGTCTCCTGTTTTAGCTAAGAAGTTTTTAGAGAACTTAGGCATATAATTAGCGGATATGCCGAACATATCGTGCATTACCAAAATTTGACCATCGGTATCGCTTCCCGCGCCAATGCCAATAACAGGCACGTCAACGGCTTGGGTAATTCTTTTTGCTAGTTCGGCAGGTACACATTCTAAAAGAACAATTTGAGCGCCGGCTTCTTGCATTGAAATAGCATCACGAACCATTTGGTCCGCCTTTTTTTGATCTCTACCTTGAACTTTATAGCCACCAAAAATATTGACAGATTGAGGTGTTAGCCCTAAATGAGCGCATACAGGAACGGCACGGTCAGTTAAAAACTTAACCGTGTCAACTAACCAGTCGCCACCCTCTAACTTAACCATGTTAGCACCCGCTTGCATTAGTTTTGCAGCATTTTGGCCCGCTTGTTCAGGCGTTGCATAACTCATAAATGGCATGTCGGTCATCAGTAGGCTGTTTGGGCTTCCCGCACGCACACTACGGGTATGATAAGCCATATCATCGATGGTGACAGGTAAGGTATTATCTTGCCCTTGGAGTACCATCCCCAAAGAGTCACCAACAAGCAGTACTGGCATTTCTTGTTGTTCAAAAAGTTGAGAAAAGCTTGCATCATATGCCGTTGATGAAGCAAATTTACGACCCTCTCTTTTCCAAGTGATCAGATCGTTAATAGTGATTTTTTTCATGTGTAATCCTTTTCAGATGGAATGGACTATTATTGCCAAACATTTAGGCCATTTTTATCTACTTGAAGTAGTAGGTTCGATAGCTCGGTTCCATCTGGAAGCTTCAAATTTGGTGCGATTTCTGCGAGCGGATAGAGAACAAATGCTCTCTCTTTCATTCCATAATGAGGAACGGTAAGGCGCTCGGAATTTATCGTTGAGTTGCCATAAAGTAGAATGTCTAAATCTAAGGTACGAGATCCCCAGCGTTCATCTTTACGTACGCGACCATGCTCTAGTTCAATCACTTGTGTTGCGTTGAGTAGCTCTATGGGCGTCAACTCTGTTGTTATCGCAGCAACAGCATTAATATAGTCAGGCTGATCTTGTGGTCCCATAGGAGCACTATTATACAGTGATGATGCCAGTATAAATTGGGTCTTTGGCAAATTTTTCAATGCTTCTATTGCATTTTTTGTTTGATTGACAGGATCATTTAGATTGCTGCCAATCGCAATATAGACCGTTATCATTACTCTGGTTTACTTTTCTTGTTGCGATAGTTCTTACGGCGACGAAAGCTTGGTTTGTCGTCTCCTAAATCGTTACTCATTGTCTGGCGTGTATTCCGTCCAGAGTTTTGGTAGGTCTGCCACCATTTAGCGAGTTCTTTTGCCTCACCCTGCTCAACTTCACCACGCATCTCTAAAAAGTCAAACCCTGCACGGAACTTGTTAAGTTCCATTAGGCGTGTTGCTCTCTTGCCGCTTCTTCTTGGTAGTCTTAGTTGAAGCTGCCAAATTTCTCTGATAGTTGCGGTATGCCTTCTTGGTATCGCAATACTTTTTACTTGTTGATCCAATACAACATTGCTTGCTTCCATGATGGCATCGTAATACGCGAGGCCTTTTTCTTCCATCATCTGGCGTGCGACTCGGTTAAGTGGATACCAAAGTAGGGCTGCAAACATAAAGGCAGGGTTAATTCGTTTACCTTCATTGATTCGCTTGTCTGTCGAGTCTAGAACAAGCTCAATCATGTGCTCAGTTTCAGAGTCACCTTCGTCAGTAAATTCTTCTGCCACAAGTGGAAAGAGCGCTTTAAAGAGATCGTAATCTCTCATTAATAAATAAGTTTCGAAACCTTGCCCAGATTGAAGGAGCTTGAGTGATTCTTCAAAAAGACGAGCAGATGGAATGTCTTCGAGCAAATAGGCTAGATCGAGGATAGGATCTGCGGTTGTCTCGCAAATATCCATATCTAACTTGGCAGCGAAACGTACTGCTCTCAGCATTCGAACGGGATCTTCACGGTATCGAGTTTCAGGATCGCCTATAAGACGGATCAATCCATCATCGAGATCTTCTTTACCGCCGGCGAAATCTTGAATACTGAAGTCGGCAATACTGTAATACATGGCATTAACTGTAAAATCTCGACGCTCAGCATCTTCTTCAATGGTCCCGTATACATTATCTCGGAGTAACATGCCCTCGTCGGATTGCGCGGATACATTTTTAGCTGGCTCTTGATGATGCCCACGAAATGTTGCGACTTCGATAATCTCGCGGCCAAACATAATATGAGCTAGGCGAAATCTTCGACCAATCAGGCGGCAGTTTTTAAATAATGCGCGAATCTCTTCTGGAGTGGCATTTGTGGCAATGTCAAAGTCTTTTGGTTTATGACCTAAAAGTAAATCTCTTACACCACCACCAACTAAGAATGCATCAAATCCGGCATTGTTAAGGCGATAGAGCACCTTTAATGCACTGTCACTAATGTCTTTACGGGAAACTCCGTGCTCATTTCGATTGATAATGTTCAGCTTGATTTCTCCAATATATTAATTGTTAGTTGGATGGTTTTGTCTGCCAATAGTTATATATGTCATTGTTTGCCAGTTGGCATTCATAGTCAAATTAAGCAATTCTAATTTGAATTTCATGTGCTAATGCCAAAAACGGTGCTAATAATAGCCTACGGAGCACCATTTGAGAATGGTGTTGTGATCTTGGTCTCCGGTGGCAGTTCGTTAATTAACCAGTTT
>Ga0316197_10003349_pt1 | contig 11395 bp, 8 predicted proteins | sample OudBiesiAoxic_MG_FD_204939 | JGI IMG/M metagenome (GOLD analysis project Ga0316197, IMG submission 204939) | Coastal sediment microbial communities from Oude Bieten Haven, Netherlands - site A oxic | ecosystem: Environmental > Aquatic > Marine > Coastal > Sediment | place: Netherlands...
ACTCTAAGATGGGGTATCGACATGTTTCCGTCATGCCGGCCGAAGTCCAGCGATTTCTTGATCCACGCCCGGGCGACACTTGTATCGATGCCACCATCGGTGGGGCGGGCCATGCGAAGGCCATCTGCCGATCGATTTTTCCCCAGGGATCATTTATCGGTTTCGACCGGGACAGGGACGCCATCGAGCATGCCAGGCAGACACTTTCGCCTTATGCGCCCATGGTCCGGTTGTTTAACGATAACTTTGTCAACCTACCTCGCATCCTTGCCATGCTGGATATCGATGGCGTGGATGCCATGGTCGTGGATCTCGGGATCTCATTATACCAGATTCGGCGAAGCGGCCGAGGTTTCAGCTTTCAGGCTGACGAACCCCTGGATATGCGTATGAACGCTGCTGCGGATCTCACGGCAGCCGACCTGGTCAATCGGCTTTCCGAAAAAAGACTGGCAGGTATCTTTAGGGATTATGGCGAGGAACGCTGGGCCAAACGGATTGCGAGAGCCGTTGGCGATGCCAGGAGAAAGAGCCCGATTAAAAAAAGCAGGCAACTGGCCGAAATTGTGGCAGGGGCAATCCCAAAATCCTGTCAACCAAGGCGAATCCACCCGGCCACGCGGGTGTTCATGGCGCTCCGAATCGCCGTAAACCGTGAACTGGATTGCCTGGCGGACTTGCTATCATTTGGCCCGGGATTGCTTAAAACCGGCGGGCGCCTATGCATGATTGCCTTTCACAGCCTGGAGGATCGAATGATCAAGCGTCGGTTTAAGGAGCTTGCCAAAGGGTGCGTGTGCCCGCCTGATTTTCCGATCTGCGCCTGTGGCCAAAAACCAATGGCCCGTTTGCTGACGCGTAAAGTCATTCAGCCGAGTCAAGAAGAGATCATGGCCAACCCCATGGCCCGGAGCGCTAAGCTCAGGGCGCTGATTCGATTGTAAGATGAAAAGATGATTCGAAAATGGTCAATTTTCAAAGGTCTCGGGGATCTTGGTAGCAATGGCGCGATCCAATCGAAGGAAGAGCCGAAAAACCGGAACATGGATTATTCTGTTGATTATTTGCCTGGTCGAATTGCTGACTTATACATGGTTTCGGGTCCAGCATGTCCGGACCGGATATGAAATCGGCAAATTAACCGCGGAGAACAGCCGCTTGAAAGAACAACGGAACATTTTAAGGGTCGAGATTGCCAGGCTCAAATCTCCCGCCCGGCTGGTCCGGATCGCTGATGAGCTCGGGCTTAAAAGACCCGAGCCGACTCAAATTCGGTCGCTTCCATGAAAAAAGACTCTCGCAAAAAAATACGTCGACGAATGCTGATGGTAGGGTGCGGTTTCAGCTTGATCCTGGCAGTTGTACTGGTCAAGGCTGCCCAGATTCAAATCTGGCAGGGGGACGATCTCACCCGTATCGCGGAGAGAGATTTTAAGGCATCGCGGGTCTCGATGGGGAAAAGAGGGACCGTTTTCGACACCCACTATCGTGAGCTGGCCGTGACCCTGGACTCGCAATCCATTGGTGCCCATCCGAACCAGATGAAAAACAAGGATGTCGTCGCCCGGCAGCTGGCCAAAGCGCTGGGGAAAAATCGTCGGGCAATATCCAATCAATTGGCTACTAAACACCCTTTCGTGTGGGTCAAACGTCAAGCGACACCACGGGAGGTCACAACCGTAAAAACGCTGTCTCTTCCAGGGGTGGTATTCAAGCCGGCGCATAGCCGATTTTACCCGAATCAGTCCCTGGCAGGACAGGCCATCGGTTTTACCGGTGTGGATGGGTCCGGACTGGAAGGAATTGAATTTAGTTATGATTCACATCTGCGCGGGCGAACGGATCGTTTTACCGTTTTAAGAGATGCCCGGGGCAACGGATTTGATGCCGAATTTTCGGTACTACCCAATTATACAGGTCAAAATCTCATTTTGACCATTGATGCCAATATCCAATTTATTTCAGAGCAAGCCCTTAAAGCAACTGTGGCTGAATTTAACGCCGACTCCGGCATGGCTGTGGTAATGGACCCTAAAACCGGGGCGGTTTTGGCAATGGCGCATTATCCTTTTATAGATCCGAACCTGTACAAGAAATACAAACGGGAACGCTGGCGTAACCGGATCGTCACGGATGCTTTCGAACCGGGGTCCACTTTAAAGATTTTCACTGCGGCTGCCGCTCTTGAATCGAAATCGAGTTCATCCCAAAGTATTTTTTATTGTGAAAACGGTGTTTATCGCGTGGGACCGAATGTGGTTCATGACACCCATCCGCATGGCTGGTTGACACTAAAGAAAATCGTTAAATTTTCCAGCAATATTGGAGCGGCTAAAGTGGTCAAGGCCATGGGTGGTAAAGCTTTTTATCAAACACTGGAACGATTTGGGTTCGGTTCCAAGACCGGTATCGACTGTCCGGGTGAAACTCCCGGTCGTTTAACCTCATATCGGCACTGGAAGCCCATCGATGCAGCCAATATTGCTTTCGGACAGGGAATTGCGTTGTCGGCCATCCAGCTGACAACTGCCGTCGCCGCCATTGCCAATGATGGTATTCTAATGAGGCCGTATCTGGTTCAGGCGATTACCGATCAAGATGGACGTTTATTGAAAAATACAACGCCGAAACAGATTCGGCGTACTATTTCGGCCCGTACCGCTCGAATCGTGCGTGGCATGATGGCCACTGTTGTAGATGAAGGTGGAACCGGAGTCAACGCGGCGCTTGAAAGATATCAGGTGGGTGGCAAAACCGGGACGGCTCAAAAGATTGAACCGAACGGACGATACTCACACAAACGGTTCATCGCTTCCTTTGTCGGGCTGGCACCGGTTGATCACCCGAAAGTTGTTGTCCTGGTAGTCATCGATGAGCCCCGCAAGCGGCATTATGGCGGGACCGTAGCCGCGCCGGCATTCAAACGGATTACGCAAGCGGCCTTAAGTTATTTGGATGTATCGCCCGTAGAAAAATCTAATCAGATGTTGTCCCTGGTCAGAAAGGCGGGAACGTGAAGCTTTCGGATCTAATAAAGCCACTATCCGGGAAAAAGGTATCCATAACGATCCCGGCAGAAAGCCGTATTAAAGATCCCGAAATTAAAAGCATTCACTATGATTCGCGGAAGGTAACAACGGGCGGGTTATTCGTCGCGATGGCGGGGTTCCACACCGATGGCCACGACCATATCGAGGCTGCTGTTGGTCGGGGAGCGGTAGCGGTAGTGGTCGACCGGCCAGTGGCTACGCCGGTCGCGGCTATACGAGTACCGAACACCAGGCAGAGTCTGGGACTCCTGGCGGCTTGTTTTTATGGATACCCATCCCGGGAACTGATCGTTATCGGCATCACCGGAACGAATGGCAAAACCACCACAAGTTATCTGATTGAAAATATTCTCACCGCAGCCGGTTTCAAGGTGGGCGTCATTGGTACCATCAATTACCGGTTCAGCGGTAACCAAGCCGATGCACCGGTCACTACGCCCGAGGCACTGGATCTTCAACGGATCTTCAGACAGATGTGCGATAATGACGTGACTCATGTGGTCATGGAGGTTTCCTCCCACGCGCTGGCCCTCAACCGGATTGATGAATGCGATCTGGATGTAGCTGTATTTACGAATTTAAGCCAGGACCATCTCGATTTTCATAAGGATATGATCGGTTACTGGGCCTGTAAAAAAAGACTATTTACCGAAATTTTATCCACCGGATCTAAGAAAACGTCTGCACGAGCAGTCATTAACCAGGATGATCCCCGGGGCGAACAGTTGGCCCAGAAACTGGGAGGAACGGTGGTTACCGTTGGTCGTGGCAAAGAAAACAGAGTCCGACCGACCCAGGTGGAAATGGGTCAGGATGGTATCCGGGGATCACTCTACTTAGAAAACGGCATTGTCGGGCAACCCCCGAAACCGCTGCGATTCCATTCACCCCTGGCGGGTGAATTCAACCTGGAAAATATCCTCTGTGCGGTGGGGGCTTGCGTGGCGGTGCAAATTGCCCCGGACGCTATCCGGCTGGGTATCGCGAAGACCCGATCGGTACCCGGTCGTCTCGAGCGCGTTGAAAATGATGCCGGTATCTTTGTTTATGTGGATTACGCCCACACGCCCGACGCGCTAAAAAATACGATAAAAACATTAAAAAAAGTGGCGGGGGGGCGATTGATTTGTATTGCCGGTTGTGGTGGCGACCGGGATAGAGCCAAACGTCCCCGAATGGGTCGGATTGCGGTTGGATTAAGTGACCTGACCATTTTAACTTCGGATAATCCCCGTAGCGAGCCACCCATGGCGATCATCGAGGATATGCTGACGGGTATCAATAACGGTTTCCGGCCATACACCGCGGACAAACTACCCGGTGCCGCCGATCGACCGGGTTACGTGGTTGAGCCCGACCGGCGACAGGCCATCCGGATGGGGATCGGTGCCGCCGCCCGCGGCGATACCGTTCTGATCGCGGGAAAAGGTCACGAAACGTATCAGATCATCGCCGGCCGGAAAATTCCATTTGATGATCGCCTAGAAGCGGCGAAGGAACTGTCGAAGAAAGAAGTTTTCGAAGCGAGTGACCTTGAACACAGCGCAATCAATAATTGTGCTTGAGATAGATCTTACTTTAAGGACCGAGGTAAAATTTTTTTGGGCGTTAAAGGTATGTTTAGGTGCGGGTGTCGATGGTGGTTTCAGGGTGCATTGCAATGAACGATAATTCAGTTTCCGAAAATGGGATAGCCCAACCGGTCGATTTTTCAATCACCGTGGGTGACGTGCTTAAAGCTACCGGAGGTATCCTTATATCCGGTAGTGAATCGGTTGTATTCGATGCCGTGGGTATCGATTCGCGCACCATTTTGCCCGGCAACTTATTCGTGGCCATCCAGGGAGAGCATCACGACGGACACGCGTTTATTCCCGGTGTAATTCAACAAGGGATTCGAGGCGTGGTGGTCAATCAAGCAAAAACCGAGGAACTGCGGGGAAAACGATGGAGCGATGAGGGGGTGACATGGGTAGCGGTGGAAGATACCATCCGCGCCCTGGGTGATCTGGCTGCTTATCAGCGTCGTCGGTACAAAGGTCGGGTGATCGGTATTACCGGATCCAACGGTAAGACAACGACCCGGCGCATGACGGCCGCGATTTTTCGCCGGTACTTTGAAACCCTGGCAAGCCGGGGAAATTACAATAACGAGATCGGGCTCCCTTTAACACTTCTGGGACTTAAGCCGGATCACCAATGGATCTTACTGGAGCTGGGTATGAATCATTTCGGCGAGATTCGACGTTTGTCCCGAATCTGTCGACCGGATATCGGGGTTATCACCAGTATTGCTCCATGCCATCTGGAAGGCGTCGGTTCGATTAACGGGGTGGTCAGGGCCAAAGCCGAGATATTGGAGAACATCCCTTCCGGTGGCACGGTGATCCTTAACCGAGACGATCCCCATCTGGTTCAACTGGGGAAGAAGATCGATACGAATGTATTGTTTTTCGGGGAGTCGAGAGAGGCCGACATTCGTGCCCATTCAATCCACGAAACCGGCGAGGAGATCCGCTTTACCCTTCAACTACCGGATTCACAGGCGGTGGTCAGGCTGCATGCGACCGGTCGCTTCATGGTTTCCAACGCCCTGGCAGCGGCCTCTGCAGGCCATTTGGCAGGCCTTTCAGGCGAGGAGATCCAAGCTGGCTTTTTACGTTTTCGACCGGTCACCAGCCGGATGAATGTCATTCCGACCGAGCGGGGAATGACCATTATCGACGATACGTATAATGCCAACCCGGGTTCCATGGCGGCGGCGATCAACACCCTGGTGACATTGGCAGGAAACAATCGGTCGATTCTCGTGGTTGGCGATATGCTGGAACTGGGTGAAGAAACCGATCGATTGCATCGTCAGGTCGGGGAACTGGCCGGTCAGGCCGGGATTATTCGGCTCTATGCCACCGGTCCCCACGCGGGGCTCGTCGCCGAAGGTGCGCGGGCGGGCGGCATGAATAAAAATCAAGTAATCACCGGTGAAAAAGAAGCCATCATCACCGATTTAAAAAAGCAACTCAAAACCAGGGACCGGGTACTTGTTAAAGGTTCCCGGGGGTCGGCCATGGAAGAGATTGTTGAACCAATTAAAGAATGGGCGTCTGGCCGGAAGGATGAAGCCTGAAACATGATTTATCACCTGCTATATCCTTTGCACACCACTTGGTCGGTATTTAATGTCTTCCGATACATTACGTTTCGGACGATTTACGCTACGGTTACTGCCTTTTTGGTATGTTTTGTTTTAGGGCCGTGGGTGATCAGAAAACTATCCGCCATGCAAGTGGGCCAATATATCCAGAACGACGGCCCCCAAACACACCTTCCCAAGGAAGGTACACCGACCATGGGAGGAAGCCTGATTATTTCCGCTGTGGTAATAGCCACCCTTTTATGGGCGGATTTAACCAATGTTTTTGTATGGATCGTTCTTTTTGTTATCATTGGATTCAGCATCATCGGATTTATCGACGATTATTTGAAACAGGTCAAAAAGCGCAACCAGGGGTTAAAGGCCCGGACCAAGTTTTCGCTGCAGTTTATCTTGGCCTTTATTACCGGAGCCTGGATTTATGCTGCCTCGGATTTTTCCACCCAGGTAACAATCCCATTTTTTAAACAGTTTTCACCCGACTTGGGGATCGGATATATTATTTTTGCCGTTCTGGTCATTGTGGGGACTTCCAATGCCGTCAATTTAACCGATGGCCTGGATGGGTTGGCCATCGGACCGGTGATCATTGCCGCTGGCGCATATATGGCCTTTGCCTATGTTTCCGGGCATTCTAAAATTGCGAACTATTTACAGGTTTACTACGTAGCTGGATCTGGCGAACTGGCTGTGTTTTGCGGTGGTGTAGCTGGGGCTGGACTCGGTTTTCTATGGTTCAACGCATACCCAGCCCAGATTTTTATGGGAGATGTGGGGTCTCTTCCCCTGGGCGCGATTCTGGGCACAGCGGCCGTTATCACCAAACAGGAAATTCTCCTTCTATTGGTGGGCGGTCTATTCGTTATTGAAGCAGCATCGGTCATCCTGCAGGTAGGCTATTTCAGAATGAGCAAGGGAAAAAGGATTTTTAAAATGGCACCGCTACACCATCATTTTGAATTAAAAGGTTGGGCGGAACCGAAGGTGATCGTTCGTTTCTGGATTATTGCCATTGCCTTGGCCCTGATATCTCTCAGCACGTTGAAGCTCAGATGAACAAGCCCGTATTGCAAGCCACACCAGCGGGTAAGAGATGGTTGTTGGACATGGATCTCTTAAATAAAAAAGTATTGGTTGTCGGATTGGGGATATCCGGTGAAGCTTGCGCCCGTTTTCTGAAAAACCGGGGCGCACGGGTGACTGTGAATGATGCCGATGATCATAGCCATTTAAGGAGTACTTCCGAACGGCTCCAAGCCAAAGGTATTAAAACGGTGCTGGGAGGACATCGGCCTGAGTTATTTGAGGAGGCCGACCTGATTTGCTTGAGCCCGGGGGTGTCGCATACGATCAGGCCGATCGCCCATGCCCGGGCCTTAGGGGTACCGGTGCTGGGAGAAATTGAGTTAGCATCCCGGTTCGTTGCCGAGCCGATTGTGGCCGTGACCGGCACGAACGGTAAAACCACGACGACGACCTTGATCGGGGAGATGCTGAAAGCATCGGGTCGTCGCACTTTTGTCGGCGGAAACATCGGAAGACCGTTGGTGGAGTATCCGGATTTGGATAAACAGGCTGACATCGTGGTGGTTGAAGTGAGTAGTTTTCAGCTTGATACCATCGATACGTTCCGGCCCCAAGTAGCGGTTTTATTGAACATTACACCGGATCATCTGGACCGGTACCCGGATTTTGACGCCTATATCCAATCAAAAGGGCGAATCTTAAAAAAGCAGGGCCCGGATGATACCGTCGTATATAATGCGGGTGATGAAGTCATTGTTGCTTTGATGACCGGGCAGTCGTCCCGGAAGCTACCCTTTTATGGATATAGACATACGCCGCCGCCATTTAAGGAAGGCGCCGCCGTGACAGGACAGACGATCTTGATTCGACAAGGCGGCGGGGAACACTGGATCGATTTAAACCGTAGCCGACTTGTCGGTGACCATCACCATGAGAATATCGCTGCAGCTTGCTTGGCCACCCTGGCGGCCGGTGGGACGGTGGCCGGCATTCATCAGGTACTGGATGATTTTGATGGTTTGCCCCACCGGATGGAGCCGGTTCGCACATTCAAAGAGGTGTTGTACGTTAATGATTCCAAAGGAACCAATGTGAATGCCGTTTCTCGCGCATTGGATTCATTTGAGGGAGTCATCCTGATCATGGGCGGTCAGGACAAGGGGGGAGATTTCGCTTCTCTGGCTTCTCTGGCGGCCGACAAGGTGAAGCAGTTGATCGTCATGGGCGAATCCGCTGCGGTGATTTTTGCTGCCTTGGGTCGGGTGGTGCCAACGGCTGAGGTCAACGACATGAAGGCCGCTGTCCAAAAAGCTCATGACCTTGCCGTACCGGGAGATGTGGTTCTTTTGTCACCCGGATGTGCCAGTTTTGATCAGTATGAAAATTATGCCGCCCGGGGAAACGATTTTCGTAGGAACGTGGAACTATTGCAATGACGGTTTTTCCCAAATCGAAAAAAAAGATCGGAGGGCGTATTACCTATGACGCCACCTTGCTTTTCCCCGTATTGTTTCTAGTGGGATTTGGAATTGTCATGGTATACAGCGCCAGTTCGGCCCTGTCATTAAAAGTACACGGCCATGGATATTACTATCTTAAACGCCAGGCGGTATTTTCCCTGGTAGGAATCATTGCCATGATCCTTTGTCGAACTGTTTCCTACCGTCTTTTCAAGCATTTTGTTTACCCGTTGCTTTTTTTGGCTATCGGATTGCTCATTCTTGTGCTGGTTCCAGGATTCGGTGTCACTGCCGGTGGTTCCACCCGGTGGCTGGCGATAGCCGGCTTGACGTTTCAACCGTCTGAACTGGCGCGTCTCGCCATCGTGTTGTACCTGGCCTATTCCCTGACTAAAAAACAGGCGAAATTAGATACCTTCTCAATTGGATTCGTACCGCATGTCATCGTATTGGTAGTATTGACGGTGCTGATCGGAATGGAGCCCGATTTTGGATCGGTGGTAATTTTGACAGTTCTAACCTGGATCATGATGTTCACTGCCGGGGTGCGGATGCATCATCTGCTGGTACCGCTACCTGTTATTTTAGCAGGGCTCGTTTACTTTCTGGTTAGCGCTCCTTATCGGTTGGCTCGTCTGGCCAGTTTTTTAAATCCTTGGGCCTATGCCGCCGACCAGGGGTACCAGGTGGTCCATTCTCAGATGGCGTTTGGAACCGGAGGGATCGTAGGGACGGGACTTGGACATGGCTATCAGAAACTTTTTTTCCTGCCTGAGCCCCATACGGATTTTATTTTTTCCGTCATTGGCGAGGAGGTGGGTCTGGTGGGCGTCACCATTATTGTGATGCTTTACGGTGTCATTGTTTGGCGCGGCATCGGCATCGCCCGGCATTGCCTGGAACCATTCGGTGCGCTGGCGGCATTGGGGCTGACGGCCGCGATCGCGTTACAGGTATGTGTGAATATGGCGGTTACCCTGGGCCTGCTACCGCCCAAAGGGTTACCACTGCCTTTTTTAAGTTACGGCGGCACATCACTGGTTATCAGTATGGTTTCGATAGGTATCTTGATGAACATTGGAGGACAACCATCGGTTCGAGTGAAAAAATAGGATGGAACATGACAAAGACCGATAATTCGCTGCTACCCAACCGATTGCGAGTGGTGATCGCCGGGGGGGGCACCGGGGGGCACCTGTTTCCAGGGATCGCCATTGCTGAGGCATTTTATGAAAAGATCCCGGATTGCAAAGTGTTGTTTATCGGCACGGACCGTCCTTTTGAAAAAACGATTCTGGCTGAAAAGGAATTTGATCATGAAACGATTTTTGTTCAGGCATTTAAAGGGAAGGCTCTCTGGAGCAAGCTTGCGGCCGTGGTGGTTTTCCCATGGGCGGTCTATCAGGCAGCAAGGAAAATCAGAAACTTCGGGGCGAATTTGGTGGTGGGGGTCGGCGGCTACTCGGCCGCACCCGTGGCCGTCGGTGCGTGGATAATGGGAATCCGGGTGGTCATCCATGAACAGAATATCCTCCCTGGAATGACCAACCGTTTATTGGCCAGGCTGGCCTCACGGATGTATGTTTCGTTTGAGCATACGCAGATGCCGGGGGATCCAAAGAAGATCCGTTTATCCGGCAATCCGGTTCGGCGGGAAGTGCTGTCTTTAGCTGGACAAAGACCGCCCCGCAGTCGTAGTGGACAGCATCGGCTGACCGTCATGATTTTAGGCGGGAGTCAGGGTGCCCACAGCATTAATCTCGCTGTCGCAGCAGCGCTTGATGAGCTGGCGGATACCACTGATCTTTATTTTATTCACCAAACCGGAACGGCAGATGAAATGGATATGAAAGCGGCTTATGCGCGTCATAAGGTACCCTGCCGGGTGAAGGTTTTTTTCAAAGACATTGCCAGCGAGTATGCTCAAGCGGATCTGTTGATTTGCCGGGCCGGAGCCACCACGGTGGCCGAGGCGGCCGTTCTTGGAAAAGCATGTCTTTTTATTCCGTATCCGTTCGCGGCAGAAAACCATCAGGAATTAAACGCACGGGTTCTGGTTAAAGACGGTGCGGCCGGAATGATTCTTGAAAAAGACTTAAACGGACGAACGTTGGCACGCTTAATTCAATACTATCTGACCCATCGTCAGGCGTTGATTTACATGGCCGACCGGGTACGGGCTTTTGGCCGTCCGGATGCTGCCATCGATATTGTGAATGATTGTCTGAACGTAATAGCTAAAAAACATCTACTTGCTTTACTTTTACTGGGACTGTCGGGCTTGAAATGGAAACGGTCGTCTCGCGGCTTAAAATTTTAACGGGATCGAATCTCGGGAAAGCATGTATCAGCATAAATACCATATTCACTTCGTAGGCATCGGCGGCATTGGCATGAGCGGTATTGCCGAATTGTTGTTGAATCTCGGGTATCGGGTTTCGGGATCAGACCTGGCCGCTACCGAGATCACCAAAAACCTGGCGCATCTGGGCGGTACAATCTACCAGGGCCATGCGGCTGACCAGATCAGTGGGGCGGATGTGGTGGTGACTTCATCGGCGGTAACTGATGACAATCCGGAAGTGTTGGCGGCTCAGCAGGTCGCCGTACCGGTAATCCCCCGGGCGGAAATGCTGGCCGAGCTGATGCGGTTAAAGTACAGTGTGGCCATTGCCGGTGCACATGGTAAGACTTCCACCACTTCT
>Ga0316197_10003350_pt1 | contig 11395 bp, 9 predicted proteins | sample OudBiesiAoxic_MG_FD_204939 | JGI IMG/M metagenome (GOLD analysis project Ga0316197, IMG submission 204939) | Coastal sediment microbial communities from Oude Bieten Haven, Netherlands - site A oxic | ecosystem: Environmental > Aquatic > Marine > Coastal > Sediment | place: Netherlands...
TGACCAGGGCATCAGCTCGCTGCTGCAATTGGCTGCCGAACACTTCACCCGTGGGGCGGTTTTGATGGCCGAAGTGACTGCGATTCGCTGCCGTGCCGGATTTGGCTATGCGCTGGAGCGTTCTACTGCGGTTCTTCCCCGAGGTATCGGTCTCATCGAGCGGGTTATTCGCTCGGGAGAAGCCTTTACGACGATCGAGCCCGGCGCGAGTGGTAGCAACCGACTGGCAGGCGTTTTGGGTGTTTCCGAGCTGCCGTCGGCGACGGCCCTGATTCCCCTCGGGCGTTGCGGCGCCGTGGTGGGTGTGCTGGTTGCCGATCGAGAGGGCGAAGAACTGCCCGATGTGGCTGATCTCGTGCTGCTCGTCGGCCGGCTCGGCGGCGCTGTCGGTTCCTGACCAAAAGGAATTTGTTCAAAAACTGTTCTTTTGATTGACACCCGTTGATCGGGGAATTAAGCTTTTCGCGAGTCTCATTCGTATGTTGATCAAAAAGAGAAAGGTGCCCGGAACGGCCGTAACAGAAGAGCCTTCTCGAATTGGCGTCGGGAACGGGACGGTCTGCGGCGAGTGAGACCGGAGGGCACATGCTGACAATGGCGATTGACCCGGGAGACGGCTCCGAGCTTCGGTACGATCTCTCCAAAGAGGTTGTGTCGATCGGTGCATCGAGCAGCAACGATGTTGTCTTGAGAAGTCCGGGAGTTGCCCCGGTCCATTTCGTAATCCGCCGCACCGGAGAGTCCGTTACCTTCTTAGGCCAGCCGCGACAAATCGTCCTGCTCAATGGCGAAAGACGGTCGCGGGGGGTGCTCACCGAGGGTGATCGACTGAAGATCGGAACTGCGACGGTGGTGATTCTCGGGACAACCAAAGAGGCGACAGAGCTGGACGAAAAAGAGGCCGGGAGTTCTGTGGTGGAGCAGACAGCTATTGGCCCCGAATCAGTAACCGTTGACGAGGTGAAGACGCGGGCCGAGGTGGTTCTCTATAACGAGCCGAAGCGGCTTGCGGAGGCCCGTCGCCAGCTGCTCGAGGCCTTCCAAGTCGGGCCCGATGCGGACTTGGTGTCATCCCTCCAGGAATTGCTTGCGACGGTCTTCGAACGACGACGAGCAGTGCTGGCGTGGCTCGACCAACAGGGTGTCTTACAGCCCATCGTGTCGAACTGGACGGGAGCTGTGCCGCAGCTTCCGGTTCGGACGTTTGCCGAGCTCGCGCACGGGGACCGGGTCGCGCTGCTCCGTGGCAGTGGCCGCGAGGCGCTGATCTACCCTGTTGTCGTCGGGGGATCCGATTCCAGGATCTATCTGCTGGCCGAAACCGATGAGGAGAGCCGAGAGGAAGATCGGACACTTCTCGCCGAGTTCGCCGCTATGATCGCCGTTCACTGGGCCCGCGTCGAAGGATCGAGCGAGCTCCTCGGTGAATGGGAGGCGGATGCTCGAGTGAATCTTGAGTCGCGGCTGCCTGGAACCTCTCCCGCCGTACGCGATCTCAGAGAACGGTTGCTGGCGGCTGCGCGATCCTCCGATCCAGCCCTCATCTCCGGTCGCTCTGGTTCGGGCAGGGCATATCTCGCGGCGCTGATCGCCTCGCTACGACCGACCGGAAAACCTTGGATCCGCGTACTGCAGGCCAGAGGCGGGGACGAATCCGCCCTCCGTGTCGAGCTCTTTGGTTCCGGAACAACCATTGGCGCGCGAGAGCTGGCCGCTCGCGCCGGTGGTGGAGTCGTTGTTGTGCGCTCGATCGAGAGGATGTCGATCCCGCTTCAGGCCGAACTCGCGGTCATGATCGGGAAAGACCAAGGCTCGGGCTACGGCTCCAAGGTGAGGTGGATTCTCACTGCCGCCGAAAGCTGCGAATCGCTGATGGCAGATGGATCTATCGATCAGGGTCTTTTCGATCATACGGCCCGCAATCTGATCCGCGTACCAACACTGGAGGAGCGTCGCGAGGACCTGCCACTGGTGATTGTGCGGATGCTCGAGACTGTCGGCGACGAGCAGGGCAAAGAAATCCGTGGCATCGCGCTCGAAACCCTCGATTCACTGCTTGGCTACTCCTTCGATGGACAGATGTCTGAGCTCCTGAGCGAACTTCGGCGGTTGGTGTCGGCAACTCCCGAGGGCGAAATGGTTCGCGGTTCGGTGCGCCGCGCCGTGATCGGATCTGGCGCCGCGGCAGGCGACGAATTTGAAGGTGTCGATGCGGCTGCGGTGCTCGGCGAGGACGATCTCAAGGTGGTGATACCTGCGGTCGAACGACTCCTGATCGATCGCGTGTTGCGACGTTCGCTCGGCAATCAGAGCAAGGCGGCTCGTGAGCTCAACCTATCGCGTGGGGCTCTGATCGCCAAGATCAAAGAGTACGAGATCCCGGACTATCGGTCGCTTCGACGCAACAAGCGGTGAGTCGGCGGCACCATCTACTCTCCGCAAGAAAACCGCAGATCACGCAGATGAACGCAGATTATTAAACCCGAGTAGATTTGCGTGGATCTGCGCTATCTGCGGATTCTCCGCGCAACGGATTTCGGGCACCCGCTCAACCCTTGGTTTCCCCGTCGATTCCCCGTTTCCTTAACTCTTTGGCTCTGACTTCTTGGTTTTGCGTTTCAAGTCAGTTTTGCGCTTCCCGTCATTCTCCTCAGACACTCGAAGCATCTTCATGACCACGTCCCAGTTGAAGCCCAACCAGATCAGGAACGGGAATGAGAAACGGCCCGGCAGATCGGTAAAGTAGCGGCCGAATCCAAATATATTTCGGGCGAAATCTGAATAGTGGTGCTGGCTCCACTCACCGAGGCCCATTGCGTACAAGGTCTTGACGTGGAATAGGAGATTGATGGACTGACTGAGGCAGAGCACACACCAGCCCATGAACAGGCGTTCGAGCTGCTTTCTCGAAAAGGGGTGGGGTAGTGCCAGGTAGAGCGCCAGCAGCACGATTGTGTTAAAGGTGACCTCGGTCATCGAGACACTTGGCACCTTCGAGTCCATGCGGAGATCAGAGCGTCGCATCTGGGCCCGATGGTCCGCAACGACCAGGCGGGTCACTCGCGGGTACTCGAAGGAGCGGATCAAGGTCTGCGCGAGTCCGGCCACCATCGTATCGATGGCCGGTCGCAGCACGAGCCAGATGACGACTGCCGCAAACAGTGTGACCGGCAGGCGTCGAAGGAACACCTGGGTCGCGTTTTTCACGACGATTCCTGAGGGAGGGCGAATTTGTGCGCCCACACGATCCACAGCGAGATTCCGGCAATAATGACCAACGATTGCCAGACGAAGATGTGGGCATCGTTGAAGTGTTGGGGCAGAAAAACGCCGATGTAGAAAAGCGACACGATGCGCACCAGATTGATGAGTTGAATTGTGAGCAGGCCGCCAATAACCCCGATCAGTTTGGCAGAAAATTTGGCCGGGAAGGCGAGCACCCCGGTAACGAAAATCAAACTGGTGATCAACCCGTTGCAGCCGTTGTAAATGGTGACCGCAAAGCGCGGAGAGGACACGACACAACCGGTGACTGTCGCCTTTTCACCGAAAATGCGGAGGACGAAGCCCGACACTTGAGCAATGACGGCCGTGTAGGGTGTGACGAAAGTGTCATTGACCTGCCGCAACGCAACAACAGTGAAGCTCACACCGAGGATTGTCAGGAACAAGATGAGGAAACGAGCTTCTGGCTTCTGCCACAGTTCGCGTAGGTTCATACGTCGCAGTCTGAAATCGGAACAACTTGGGATATCAACGGCACAGAACCTCCAGGTCGGCGCACAGCTCACCAGTGTTTGCATAGCGGTCTTCAGGGGCCTTTTCAAGGCAGCGCAGAATGATACGCGAGAGCTCGGGATTGAGATCGGGCACCAAATCGAGTGGATTCGGGGGGAGTGTGTTGAGGTGGGCGTCGATGACGTTCCCGGTGTGGAACGGCGGTCGTCCGGTCGCGAGGTGGAACGCTGTTGCCCCGAAAGCATAGATGTCGGTGGCAGGCGTTGGTGGTTGGCCCTGGATCTGCTCGGGCGCCATATAGAACGGGGTCCCGGAGATGGAAACGTTTTCGCCGTCGCCGCGATCGAGACGGGCGGCGATGCCGAAATCGAGAATCTTCACATCGTGGTCCGGGGTGACGAGGATGTTACCCGGCTTGAGATCCCGATGGATGACGTGCCGACTGTGGGCATAGGTGATGGCATCGGCAAGCCGCAGCAGGAGGGGAGCCAACCGGCTGCGGATTCTCTCTGGATCATTCTTCAAGAGGTCCTCCATCGCCTCACCCGGAACGAATTCCATAGCGATGAAGTAGCCGTCGAATCCGGCCTCGAAATCGTGAATGGTGACGATCCCCGGATGGTTGAGGGTTGCTGCAGCCTTTGCTTCTTGGCCGAGCCGGGCAGCCTCTTCACTCGAAGTCGTGCGCAACACCTTGATTGCGACGTCGCGTTCGAGTCGGGTGTCGCGTGCCTTGTAGACGACTCCCATCCCTCCGCGTCCGAGTTTGGTGAGAATCTCATACCGCTGAAGTGCGGCGAGCTCTGCTTTCGAATCATCGCCCGGTGCAGCCCCTTTTCTGTCGGGTTTCGAGTCTTCCACGGTGCGATCAGCCTCGATCAACGTTCGGAGCTTTCGGGCGGGTTCGCAGGAATAGTCAAAGGCGAGGACCCGCTCGAGTTGGGCGAGGGCTGGCGCACGTTCTCCGGCCTGGTAAAGCTCGTGGGCGAGTGCCACTGCTGGACCGAGCCTGCCCGGTTGTAAAGCAACGCCGATGACCGCACGTTGCAAACAGGCAATCGAGGTCTCTGCGGAGAGGTTTTCGCGCGCCCACTTCGCCATATCGAGCATCACATGAGGAATGTCTGGGACAGGCCCGGGGTGGTTCTGGAGGACCTCACACGCCTCCTGCATCAGACCCCCGCGGTGGAGTTCCGCCAATGCGTCCTGAAGGTACCCGAGGCGGGCCATACAATTGGCGGTACCGACCGGGATTCCGAGGCCCCGATACAGCTCGAGCGCCCGTTCATCCTCGCCGGCCTTCTCGGCACACCGCGCCGCGGCTTCGACATCACCCGCGAGCTCGTAGATGTCACTTGCCTCGCCCCAGCGGTTGAGTTGTTCGAGCAATGGTGCCGCGATCCGCCACTGGTGGGCGTTGATTGCGAACTCAGCAGCCTCCGCCTCCTCACCCTGATCGAGCAGCGTTTGGACCGCGTCCTCTGCGCGACCGGAGGCGCGGATCAGTTCGAGCATCTCGCCGCGCATGCCAAGCTCGGCGAGGATCGGGATGAGAGATGTCTCTTCTCGCCCAATCAGCTCTTTGAGATTTTCGATCTCCTCTGGATCGGCTCCGCTTCGAGTCTGCTTTGCCGCGAGATTTTCACGGAGTTTGTCGAGCTGCCGGAGCCTCAGCTGGGCGGCTTCTTGATGATGGCCGGCCGCGGATTCGGACACCGCCGCGTCGTGTATCAGGCCGGCCTTACGGAAGATCTCCGCTGCCAGACCGTGTTCTCCCGCCGACCGCCACGCGTGGGCTGCGGCCTGCCAGTTGCCCTCCAATTCGTGCAACCGCGCCAACGCTCGTTGATCACCGATCTGTTCCACCGCCCGCCGGGCTGCCGGAAGAGCGGTGTGCGAAGAACTGAACTTTCCCTCGTCCAAGGCGAGGACGGCTGCACCGGCGGCTCGCTTCGGCTCGCCGGCTCGCGTCCACGCCTCGACGGCTTCGTCGTAACGGCCGCGGTTGGTGAGCCATTCGGCGAGACCACGATCACAGCGCTGGGCGGCGGCGATGTCTCCGGCGCGGCGGAACAGGCGGGCCGCCTCGCCGAGATGGTGGCCGCCCGTTCTCCTCAGCATCTCTGCGGCCTCTGCCTCTCGCCCCAGTTCGAGAGCGATTCGCGCGGCCTCATTCCACTCCTTGCCCTTTCGGTAGAGCGCCAGGGCGCCTCTTTTGTCACCTTTTTTTGCTCGTATCTGTGCAGCGCCGACGAAGTCGCCGCGACTCATCAGGGTTCGTTCCAACCGCTGCTGTGGGCTGCCGCCAAGCAGAAGCTGGGCGAGCGACCAGACGATGACTACACCCGAGATGAGGTTGACGACCACGATGACGCCGGGGTTGGAGAAGACCTGCAGAATCGGGATTTCCGAGACCTCTCCGATTTTCAGGCGTTCGGCAAGCCACGGGAGGTTGATCGCGGCAGATGTTGCAAGGCCGATGACGAGCAGGACAATCGCGCGCCGAGTTCGTGACGGAACGAATGCGACGAGGATCAAAGGGACAACCGACAGCGCTTCCATGTCTTTTATTCTACGGCACGATGGTGCGCTCTGACGGTGTGGTTGATATTTTATGGAAACTCGCTCATATTTCATTGATCCGACCGTTGTCGGGAGGAATTGTGCCGGCTGACTATTACAAGGTGCTCGGGATTGACCGCTCTGCGAGTGCGGCCGAGATCAAAAAGGCCTATCGAAAGCTCGCGAGGAAGTACCATCCCGACGTCAATCCTGACAATGCGGAGGCGGAACAGAAGTTCAAGGAAATTCAAGAGGCGTATGCTGTCTTGTCGGATACGGATAAACGCAAGCAGTACGATACGTACGGTCGCGTGGACGGTATGCCCGATATGGGCTTCGATCCATTCCGCCAGGCCAGCTCATCGTGGCGAGACGCGGGCGGCGTCAACGTAGAGTACGGAGATTTTGCCCGCGGTCAGGGAGGATTCCAGGACCTCGGCGATATTTTTGGCGAGCTCTTTGGCCGCGGTCGGACGTCAAAGGCTCGGAGACAGCCTCGGCGCGGTGCCGATCAAGAAGTCGAGGTCGATATCGCCTTTGCCGATGCTGTGCGCGGCACCGCGGTCACAATACCGATTCAGCGCCAGGTGGTGTGCACATCCTGCAACAGCAGCGGTACTGTGGACGGGAGACCCTGTCTGAGTTGTCACGGTGCGGGGGTGTTGATCTCGACAGAGAGACTTCGGGTCAAGATTCCTGAAGGGGTAGCGGATGGGCAGAGGGTGCGAGTCGCGGGAAAGGGAGCGGAGGGTGGTGCGGGAGGCAAGGCCGGAAATCTCTTCGTGAAGGCTCGTGTGAGCCAGGACAGGTTCTTCGAACGGGACGGCGACAACATTCGCACGACCGTACCGGTTACCTTTTCCGAGGCCTACCGGGGTGGTGAGATTGAGGTTGGAACAGTGCACGGACCGGTGCGGGCGAAGGTTCCGCCAGGGACAAATTCGGGGCGCACCTTCCGTCTTCGCGGCAAGGGTGTTCGGAACACCAAGACTCGCGCTTACGGTGATCATCTCTATACCGTCCAGATCGTGGTTCCTAAGGTGATTTCGCCGGCCGGCGAGGAAGCCGCACGAGGCGTAGCCGATCTTTACCAGTCGAATCCGCGCAATGATCTCCCGACCGGCATTTGAATTTCGGATTTCGAATTTCGGATTTGGGATTTTCCATCGTGTGTTCTGACGGCCCTCGTAGGCGGGCGACATTCCGAATTCCGAATTCCGAATTCAGAATTCAGAATTCGTCACGCAGTAGATTGCCAGACCCCGAGTTTTTTCATCTTTGCCACCCGGCGCATGAACAGTCTTCTTTTCATTCCCCGTAGATGATCCACGAGAAGGACACCATCGAGGTGGTCCACTTCGTGGCAGACGGCTTGCGCCAACAAACCCTCCGCCTCGAGGTCCCGCCACTCGCCGCTCGCATCCTGAGCACGGACAGTCAGCGCTGACGGTCGATCGAGATTCGTGAATAGGCCGGGAAATGAGAGACAGCCTTCCTCGAGACTTGCTTTCCCCTGGTGGTGGACAATCGTTGGATTGGCGAGGACGATCCTCGAGTCGGGGTCCTTGCCGACTGAAAGGTCGATCGTCGCGAGCCGTATGTTGATACCGATCTGGGGCGCCGCGAGGCCGAGCCCGGGCGCTTTCCATCCGGTCTCGAATAGGTCATCGACAAGTGTGCGAAGCTCTTTGTCATAGAGTTCGACGGGACGATTCGTCGACTCGAGGCGCGGGTCGCCGTAGACAAGAATCGGCCGTACGGTCATTCGTCAGTTGGTTCTTTGCCGGATCCGATAGTGTTGGAATCGGTCCCTGGGCCCGGTTTTTCATTTTCGCGAATTCGCTTGATCACAGCCTCAACGGTGTCTTTCGCCCGGCGCTCATAGAAGTCTTCGAGCACCTTCCCCACTTCAGGGTGGCCCTCGGCGATACGGTCAAGGCTCACGCGGTCGAGTTCGATTGCCGTGACCTCTGTGCTGGCAGTTATGGTGGCGGTTCGGGGCCTTCCAGTGAGAAGGGAGACCTCGCCGAAAAAGTCTCCGGGTCCAAGCTCGGCGAGCGGCATATTGCCACCGTCCTCGATGCGGGTGAAGACCTTGACCGTGCCGCCGACGACCAGAAAAAGGCTCGATCCCGCCTCGCCCTCGGTGACGATGATGTCGCCCTGGTCATACGATCGAAGTTCGGTGGAGGTAATGATCTCAACCAGGGCCTCGCGCTCGAATGATGAGAAAAGGGCTGAGGCCTGCAGCTCCTTGAGCTCCTGGTCGGTGGTCGACGTTCCCTCCTCGAGGACACCGGTGAGCTCGCGGCGTTCTTGGTTGGCAATCTTGGTGCGTCGGTCCTCCTCGATCAGTCGGGCCATTTCCGAGTGCACGTTCTGTTCGGGGTCGAGCTTGAGGATCTTCTTATAGGCGGCGATCGCTCGTCCGTAAAAACCTTCTCTCGCCTGCGTCTCGGCGATGTCTCGGTATATGAAAATCGCCTTGTGTCGCTTTCCCTGCAGATCGAGGATCTCCGCCTGCCGAAGTCTCAGATTGAGCTGATTCGGATTCTTTGCCAGCTGTTTCTTGATCGCCTCGAGCGCCTTGTCGTACTCCTTCTTGGCAAAATAGTGGTCGAGTTGATCGATCGCTACGCGTGATGAACCGATCTTCACTGCATCTCCTCCATCCTCCGCATTGTCGCCTTCCAGGCTTCGTCAATGCGAAGCCGCTGTGCCCTGGCATCGACGTCTACCAGCTTGCCGTCGACGACCAGGGGTTGCCCGGCCACGACGACGTGGCGAACCATATGCGGACCGCCTCCAAACACGATCCGCGACGCGGGATCGCCGCCCGGCAAGGCCGACCACTCGTCAAGCCCAACCACGATGACATCGCCAGCCTTCCCGTTCTCGAGAGTCCCGACTTCGCTTCCTATGCCGAGAGCCCCGGCAGCATCCCGTGTTGCCATCCCCAAAACCGCCCAGGGCTCGAGAGCCGACGGGCCGTGGCGCAGACCGTGAATCGTTGCCGCGAGACTCATTTCGTGGAAGATCGACAATCGATTGTTGCACGGAGGACCGTCCGCACCGAGCACCACGGGAATCCCTGATTGAAGCAGGCCAGGTACGTCCGCAATTCCCGAACCGAGCTTGAGGTTGGCACCGGGGCAGTGGCAGATTGTGGTCCTGGTTTCGGCCAGCCGTCGGATGTCGGCCTCATCGAGGTGGATGCCGTGCGCGAGGACCACGTCGTCGCCAACCAGACCGTGGCTGTCGAGAAATTCGATATTGCCCAAACCACTTAGAGCGCGGACCTCTGCCACTTCGTCACTGTTTTCCGCCGCGTGAGTCTGTAGCAACCATCCGTGTTCGCGGGCGAGTTCGGCGCAGCCGCGCAAAAGGCCCGGTGAGCACGAGAGGGCAAATCGAGGGGCGACTGCGTATCGCAGTCTTCCTTTGGCGGCACCATGCCAGCGTAGCCCGAGTTCGGCGGCGTCGGCAAGTGAGCGTTCGGGGTCCTCGAGAAGCGCAGACGGTGCACCGGCGCCGACGTCCATGTGGGTTTTTCCGGAGACGAATCGAATGCCGAGCCTTTCGGCGGCGTGAAAGACCCGGTGGTGGTCGTGAGTGGTGCCAAAGTCGAGTACGGTCGTCGTACCGCCGCAAAGGAGTTCGACGATTCCGAGCTCGGCCGCCGCCTCAACCCCGTCGCCATCGAGAGCCGCCTCATAGGGCCAGGTGCGAAGTCGCAGCCAGTCGAGGAGCTCGAGGCCATCCGCCTGATGCCGGAGCAAAGACTGCACCACGTGGACGTGACCCTGAATGAAGCCCGGTAGGACTGCCGCATCGCTGGCGTCGAGGATGCGGGCGGCATTGCAATCATTGATGGTTTTATCGGATACGGCCGAAATGCGACCGTCGCAAATAGCGATGTCTCCCCGAAAATAGTCCCCCTCAGAGACCATCGGCAGGATCAGGCCGTCCCGGATCACGAGATCCGGCGACACAGACGGTTCGCTCACAACTCCCCCTCTGGCGATTCCGCGGATCGCCCTTGGAATTCGCGCAGGGTCTGGAGGATGATCTCTGCCGCCTCGTCGACCGTTTCGACCAGAATCGGGAGGCGGGTGTCCTCTTTCTCGAGATATCCCTGGGCAAGTGCTTCATCTTCGATCCAGCGAAGCAGGCCGCGCCAATGGCTGCCGTAGAGGAGAAATGGAGTCGGTGGGAGATGTTTGGCCTGCAAGAGCTGCCACACCATCATCGCCTCGAGGGTCGAACCGATACCGCCGGGTAGGACGATGAATGCCGATGACAGCCGCACGAAGTGGTGGAGCCGGGAGAAGAAGGTTCGGTGCCGGTAAACCCGCTCCACAAAGGGTGCATCTTCATCATCCGTGACCAGTCGCACGGGAAGGTCTCCGTCAGCCGGATTTTGCACCGCACCTCGTGAGGCACCGAGATCGACCGCCTGCATGAGGCCACCTCCGCCGCCAGTGACAATGTCGCAGCCGGCCTCCGCCAAGCGCTGCGCGAGATCTTGCGCTTCTCCATACAGCGATTTTGTTTTTTCGATTCGAGCCGAACCGAAGATAGAGACCCGGAAACGCTCGAGATTGCGTGGCTGCAGACGCTCCAGAGATTCAATGGTCTCCCACAGCTGAGCGACCGAACCATCGATGACCTGGACCAGGTCCGTGGCAGCTTCATCGAGGGCGCCATGTGCGGCTCTGCATTGGTCTTCACGCCGCTCGCTCACAATCCCGGACCTCCCTCGAACAACGGAAGGGTGGGCTCCAAAATCGGCAGCAAAGCCTCGACGATGACGTCGCACCATTCCTCGCGGCTCGACGCTTCGAGGCGCAGTGGTGTGAGGCCTCGCGCGGCAATCATACCCTCGAGCAGGACATCGACGAGTTGCTGAAAGGTGGGATCAACGGCGCGCACGCCATCGTACGACGGGTGTTCGGAAATCGGCACGTGAACCAGGACATCGTAAGTCGGAAGCCAGTGGTCGATGAAGGTCTCCCAGGCGCGAAGCGAGCCTGCGGCGTGAACCAGGTAGCAGTAGTTGTCGAGAACGGATCGATCACAGAGAACAACCTCACTG
>Ga0316197_10003351_pt1 | contig 11395 bp, 10 predicted proteins | sample OudBiesiAoxic_MG_FD_204939 | JGI IMG/M metagenome (GOLD analysis project Ga0316197, IMG submission 204939) | Coastal sediment microbial communities from Oude Bieten Haven, Netherlands - site A oxic | ecosystem: Environmental > Aquatic > Marine > Coastal > Sediment | place: Netherlands...
TCGTCAGCGACGAGATCCTGGACTTCATGACCCACCTGGACGTCAGCGAGATCCACGGATACGACCCCGACCTCGGACTGTCGGTGTTCACCGAAGCAGCGCTGGCCGAACAGGGCTGACGCGAGCTGAACCGCGGGGGTCGCCGTGGTCGAGGTCGGTCGAGTCAACCGCCAGCACCGCCGCCCCTACGGCAAGTCCGACTCGGTCGATGCCGAGGCCGCTGCCCGCGCGGTCCTATCCGGGCAGGCCAGTGGCGTGCCGAAGTCGGGTGACGGGATCGTGGAATCCATCCGCACCCTCGCGTGACCCGTTCTGCCCGGGTGTGCGCACTCGGGTGCGGACGTGGGCCAGTTCGGGGTGCAGCTCGATGAAGGCCTCGAAGTGGAACGAGCGGAACGGTCCGCCGTTGTCGGTGACGATCGTGACCACGGGCAGCAGCTTGCCAGTCGTGTCATCCACGGAGCACTGATCGCGCAGCGGGTGACCGAACAGGGCCTCGTAGTCGGCCAGGGCGAGTTCGACGGCAGCGATGGCGTCGTGCTTGTTCGCCGTCGGGGACAGGTGGAACGCGTGCTCGTACTTCGACCAGTAGTCCCGGCACCCGGCCAGGCGCCAGGTGCCACCGCTGGTGGTCTCGAACTCGGAGAAGTCCAGTTGCCACACCTGGTTCGGGCCGGTCGGGTCCGTGGCGAACGCCGCCTTGCGGCGTTGGGCCAACTGGCGCCGTTCACGCTGGTAGGCCGCAGGCAGCAGCAGCCCTTCGTCGCGCAGCAGCCGCAGCACGGTGGCCTGGGACACCACGTGCCGGTCGTGACGGACCATCGCCCACACCTTGCGGTGCCCCCACGCCGGGTGCGCCAACGCGTGCTGGACGGCCAGCCGGCCCGCGACCTCGCGGGCCGGCTGCGGCCACGGCCCCTTCGACTGCTTGCCGGCGCGGGCCTTGGCCTGCCAGCGGCGCCACGTCCGCTCGGGCATGTCGACCAGTTGGCAGAACCTCGCGGTCGACATGCCCGCCTCAGTGCGGATCACCTCGAGGTCCTCGAAGGGCCCAGCCGGCCCTCCGCGGACTTCTTCCACACCCGGATCTCCACCGCGGCCTCACCCAGCGCCTGAGTCAGATCCTCCACCTCGGCCTCCAGCTGGGCCTCCCGCGACGACGGGCCACTCCTGCCCGCCGCCAGCGCCGTCTTGCCGGCCTCGAGGAAGTCGGCCTTCCACCGTCCGATGGACTGCTCGGACACCCTCTCCCGACGCGCAGCCTCGGCAATGCTCATCTCCCCGGCCAGCACACTGAGCACCACCCGGGTCTTCTTCTCAACAGGAATCGATGGGGGTCTTCCCATAGCTCAGACTCTCCTTCAGGACTGACACAACAGCCCCGCCACTAAGTCTGACGCGCGACATGAGCACGAAACCGGCCCTCACGGACCCTCCGCATGTCCACCAACTGCGGAACTCGGGTCCGCGCGGCGACCGGGTTGCGTCCGGGATTGCGTCCGGCAGGAAGCCCACGTCACGCTGATCGGTGACGTGTCGCGTTCAACTGCGGGCCATCACGGGGACTCCGCGGCTGCTTGGACCATCGCGGCGTAGGCCTGCGCGCCGGCCTCGCTGACGTGCACCTGGTCGGGCCGGAACCACTCCCGATGTCTCTTGGAGGCCGCTGCCCAGTCTGCCAGGCGCACGTTCGGGTAGTCCTCGACGACCTTGGCGAACAGCGCGTTGTTGGGCTGCATCCAGCGGCGCGGCATGCTCTGGTTCACCACCACGACGCGCCGGACATCCTCGAGACTGGCGAGCATCGCCCGCACGTCGCTCTCTCGCAGCGGGCCGTTGTTGCCGGTGTGGACGATCACCAGGCCCTTGCCGAAACGGGCGCGGTCGCGATTGATGTGGTCGGCGACGATCCAGATGTGCCGGCTCACCGCGGCATCGACCTTGAGTTTGCGCCACTTCTTGGCCAGCGCGGGGGCCGCCCCGAGGATCACGGAGTCGCCGTAGGCGAACGCGGACTTGAACGACATCCGTTCCGGCGCCGCCGCAGCGACGGTCCCGCCCACTGATGCTGAGGCGGGATCGCGGTCGACCTGCGCCTGGTCGCCCCGCCCCGTGTCGGCCTTCGCCCCGGCAGCCTTCGCCCCGGCGGCAGCCCCGCCCGGGCCCTTGTCGACGGCCCCGCCGGAACCCGGTGACGAGTTCGTCCCGTCCGTGTCCGCGCCGGAGGTGCCCGTGGTCTGGCCCGACTCGCCAGACTCACCTGCGTGGGCAGCCTCCCCGGCCGCCGCGGGTGTGATCGACTCCTCGCCCGGGCCAGTCGCCGTGGCGAGCAGTACCGAGATGGCGGTCACGACGACGAGGCCGGCGCTCGCCGCGCCCAGCAGGAGTCGGGGCCGCAGCTGGGCGCGACCCTCGCGCAGGCCCGCCCACCAGCGCCCGAACGCGCCCTGCCGGATGGGCATCTCGACGTAGCGGTAGGAAAGCTCGGCGAGGACTCCCACGAGCACCAGCCGCAGGATGACGACGCCGGCCCCATCCCACGGGATGTCCACGCCCGGTCGGGTAACGACAAACACCGGCCAGTGCCACAGGTACAGCCCGTACGAGCGCTCCCCGAGCCAGCGCAGGGGTGCCACGCCCAGCCCCCGACCGAGCAGCGACGCCGGGTGGCTGGCCACGGCCAGCAGGACCGCAGCCAGCGCTGCGATGGCAAGGAAGCCGCCTCGGTACAACCAGGCGGAGTACTCGTTGACCAGGACGAAAGAGGCGAGGACGCCGACCAGCGCAAGCAGACCGACCCCGTCCAGCAGTACCCGCGCCGCGGGCGCCACGTCACGGCGCATGCGCCCCGGCACCCAGACCACAGCCAGTGCGGAACCGAGCAGCACGCCCATGGCGTGGGTGTCGGTGCCGAAGTAGACCCGACTGGCGTCCGCACCGAAGGGCATGTCCTGACTGACCGAGAGCCCCACCATCCACGCCGTGGACAACAGTGCACCCGCGAGGGCGAGCCGGCCCACCCAGCGGGTCCCGCCAAGCCGCCAGGCCACCAGCATGACCGTGGGCCACACCAGGTAGAACTGCTCCTCAATGCTCAACGACCACAGGTGCTGCAAGAGTGGCGGGCGGCCGAACGCCGCGAAATACGACTGGTCACTGAAGACATAGGACCAGTTCAGGACGTAGAGCAGGGCGGGCGGCAGGTCGGCCAGGTACTGGCCGGCGGCGTCGCGGGCAACTGTGGCGGCCAGCACCGAGCTGAACGCCAGGACCAGGAGCAGCGCGGGCAGCAGCCGCCGCGCCCGGCGCAGGTAGAACCCACGGAAGTCGATCCGGCCCGTGCGCGACACTTCGCCGAGCAGCAGCGAGGTGATCAGGAACCCGGACAGCACGAAGAAGACATCCACACCCAGGAATCCGCCGGGCATCCACAGCAGGTCGCTGTGGTATAGCAGCACCGCGACAACCGCCAGCGCGCGGACCCCGTCGAGCCCCGGCAGGTGCGGCAGCGACGGGCGCGCGCCACGTCGTGGGCGTCCGCCCCGCGTGGGCGCAGCACGGCCAGCGGCGGATGCTCGTTGAGGCGTGGCACCCAGGTCCGTGGCCATCGGGGTCCCGTCTGTCTCAAGGGCGAATTCGCAGGGCACGAGAATACGCTGGCTCCGGCAATCTGGCAGGCAACGTGCGGGCTGCCGACACATTTCGGCTGCTAATCTCAGGCGGCACCATCGCGACGATCCGTAGGGGCATCACTTGTTGAGGTCGATCCAGTCTCCCGGGGGACTTGCTGGCGCGGTTGTGGTGCTGGCCCTCGTGCTGGCCGGGTGCACCAGTGAGGGCGGGACCAGCGAGCCGATGCCTGAGTCCGCTCCGCCGGAGTTGGCGACTGTGTCGCCGAGGCTGATCGAGGGCCTCGACACCATCACGGAGGAGGACTTCGGACCCGGCCGGGTGACGTTTGCGTCACTGCCGATCGTCCCTGGGGCTGAGTCGTTCACCGACGAGATTCAAATCGTTGTCGACGCCGACATCGAGCGCTTCAAGGCCGACACGGATCCTGTCGACAGCGGGCTCGTCCCCGAGTTTCAGGTGACCTGGGACCTGGTGGCGGCATCGCCTGAGGTTCTCGGGGCCAGGATCCAGACCAATGAACTGTTCGCGACCGGAGACGACGGTCGAGTGGCCACCGCGTGGTACGACGTCGCCGCGGATTCCGGGTACCTGGCCCCGGCGTTGCTAGCCGCTGGAGCCACGCAGGAGTTGTCATCCCGGCTTCGCGCGGCCGCCATGAGTGATTCCCGCATCGACGATGCTCTGCTGGACCGCGCCTTGACCACCGACGATGTGTTCGACGCGCTCGCCTTCACCCCCGACGGGGATCTGTACGTGGAGTTCGATCAGGGCCTCGTTGGTGATGAGGATCTCGGGCCCGTCGCGCTGGCTGTGGACCCCACGGGACTCCTGTCCCCGTTGGGTGAATCCGCGCAGTCAGCGGCTACCGACCCCAGCGACCCGGGCCTGGCTCCCCCGACCCCGACGGCGACCCCGGCGGCGACCCCGGCGCCGGACTCCACGGATCCACCCCCGGACGCCTCTGGTGTTGACTGCGGACAGGAACAGTGTGTTGCCCTGACCTTCGATGACGGGCCGGTCCAGGGGACTGCTGATCTTCTTGACGTGTTGGCGGAGAAGGGGGTCAACGCCACCTTCTTCGTCGTGGGAAGCAATGCCTCCGCCCAGCCCGACCTGTTGGCCCGAATGGTCGAGGAAGGGCACGTGGTGGGCAACCACACCGAGGACCACCCGGATCTGACGAAGTTGGCACGCCCGGCCGTCCGCAGCGAGATCGAGGCGGTCAACGACACCGTGGAGGCAGCCACAGGGGTCCGACCGGCTCTGCTGCGCCCGCCGTACGGAGCTGTCAATGACACCGTCGATGAGGTCTCGGCCGACTTGGGGATGGCGCAGGTCCTGTGGAACGTGGACCCCGAGGACTGGAAGGACCGGGACAGCGCGATCGTCGAGAAGCGCGTCCTCGCCAGCACCGGCGCGGGAGACATCGTTCTATCCCACGATATCCACGACACCACACGCGACGCCTATGCCGCCATCATCGACCAGCTGCAGGCCGACGGGTACGTGCTCGTGACCGTGCCCGATCTGCTCGGGAGCCTGGAACCGGGACAGCGCTACTACAGCCGCTGAGCACCCCACCGCTCAGACGACCGGACTGATCGCTCTGGTAGCCCAGCAACGGTGCCGGCTGGGTCCAGGTCCCGAACAGGGCGACAGCCACGCCGATGGTTGCAGGGATTCAGAGGGGTCTGCCGTATTGTTCGCGTGTGCGCAGGGTCTGTGGTCGTCCCAAGGGGCCATCACCTCGACGGCGGGCTGAACGGTGAGCCGTTACCGGGCCATCGGTCCTCACCACCTGGACGCCATCGGCGATCAGTACGGGCTGAGCCGCGAGCAGCTTGAGGCCGTCTCCCTGCATTCTCTCGTGCTGCCGTTCCGTACCAACGACTACGTGCTGCGTGAGCTGATCGACTGGCGGGCTGTTCCCGAGGACCCGATCTTCCAGATGGTGTTCCCTCAGCCGGGGATGCTCAGCGGGGATCACGAGCGGTGGCTGCGCCGGTTGCGTGGCTCGGGCAGCCCCTCGGAGCGGGCCGCAGGTGTGGCTTCGATCCGTGCGGCGATGAACCCGCACCCGTCCGGGCAGCGTGAGCTCAACATCCCGGAGGATGACGGGCGCGGATTGGCCGGCATCCAGCACAAGTACGCCGAGACGGTTCTGTACTTCCCGTCCCAGGGCCAGACCTGCCACGCCTACTGCACGTACTGCTTCCGCTGGGCGCAGTTCGTCGGCGACGCGGATCTGCGCTTCGCTGCCTCGACACCCGCCCCCCTGGTCGCGTACTTGGCAGCCAACCCGGACGTCACCGATGTGCTGGTGACCGGGGGCGACCCGATGATCATGTCGACGACCCGCTTGCGCTCCCACATCGAACCGCTCCTGTCGGTGCCCACGGTGCGCACGATCCGGTTCGGGACCAAGTCGTTGGCCTACTGGCCGCGGCGGTTCACCACCGATGAGGACGCCGACGACCTCCTGCGGCTGTTCGAGCAGGTCGTCGCCTCCGGTCGGCAGGTGGCGGTGGTGGCGCACTTCAGTCACGACCGCGAACTGGGTACGGATTCCGTCCGTGCGGCGATCGGGCGGATTCGCTCGACCGGAGCGGTGATCTACTGTCAGGCGCCAATCATGCGTCGCATCAACGACGACGCTGACACCTGGCGGCGGATGTGGTCGGGTCAGCTCGCCCTCGGTGCCGTGCCCTATTACATGTTCATGGCGCGAGACACCGGGCCACACGAGTACTTCGAGGTACCCATCGCTCGCGCCCTCGAGGTGTTCCAGGTCGCCTACCGGTCGCTTCCCGGCCTGGCGCGCACGGTACGTGGCCCCGTCATGTCGACCACGCCGGGCAAGCTCGTCATCGACGGAGCATTGGGCAGCGAGGTGGGGCACACGGTTCAGGCCCGGTTCCTGCAGGCACGCGACCCGAACCTGGTGGGACGTCCATTCCTGGTGAACCACGCACCGTTCGCCTCCTGGGCCGACCGGCTTGCGCCTGTCACCGGGACTCCGGGGGACCTCGCCGACGCCCTAGCCAGTATCGCACTCGAGGATGCCGCCGATGGCAGTGGTGCCGCATGAGCACGTCCGTCGTCACGCTTCCTGACCTGCACCGGCCCGCGGATGCGGTCGCGGCGCTGCCCCTGGCTGCGAACCTCGACCTCGACGAGCGCATCAACGCCCGACTGGCGCGCGGCGAGTCGGTCATCCATCTGGGCTTCGGCGAATCCCGGCTGCCGGTACACCCAGACCTGGCCGAGCAGCTCACGTTGGGCACAGTGCTGACCGAGTACGGACCCGTTGCCGGCCGCGAGGGGCCGAGGGCGGCGGTCGCCGGGTACTTCACTCGCCGGAACCTACCGACCTCGCCCGAGGACGTGGTACTCGCACCCGGCAGCAAGCCCCTTCTCCTGGCAATCATTGCCGCAGTCCCGGGCGACGTCGTCCTGGCCCAGCCCGCGTGGGTCACCTACGCTCCTCAGGCCCGCCTGCTGGGCCGGCGGGCGATCGGGGTACCGATCCCGAGGGACGTCGGCGGAGTCCCCGACCCCGACCTGCTCATCACCGCGGTGGCCGCCGCGCGGGCCGGGGGCGCCGATCCGCGGATCTTGGTACTCACGGCGCCCGACAACCCGACCGGCACCACCGCAGGGCCGGAGGTGATCCGTCGCCTCGGCGAGATCGCCGAGGCTGAAGACCTGCTGGTCATCTCCGACGAGATCTACCGAGACGTGCTGTTCGACCCCGCCGCGCAGTACCTGAGCGCCGCGGAGGTCGCTCCTGATCGCACCGTCGTGGTGACCGGGTTGAGCAAGTCGCTGGCCCTTGGCGGGTGGCGGATCGGTGCGGCCCGCTTCTCCCCCGACCCGGCCGGTCGGGCCTTGCGACAGAGGGTCGTCGGTGTGGCCAGCCAGATCTGGTCGAACGCCCCGGGGCCGATGCAAGCGGTGGCCGAGTACGCCTTCGCCGAGCCCGAGGCGGTCGTCGCCCACCGCCGTGCCAGCACGCGCCTGCATGCCGCGGTGGCACGCGCCGTGCACCGGGCTTTCGTCGACAGTGGCGCGCTCGTGCGGGAGCCCACGGGCGGCTTCTACGTCTACCCGGACCTCGCGCCCGTGTCCGAGCCCCTGCGCCGACTCGGAGTCGACGGGTCGGCCGACCTCGAGCGACTCCTGCTCGACGAGTTCGGCATCGCCGTGCTCGGCGGCCACCACTGCGGCGACCACCCCCGGGCCCTGCGCTTCCGTGCCGCGACCAGCCTGCTGTACGGCGCCGACGACGAGCAGCGCGGGGCCGCGCTGGGCGCCGAGGACCCCGCCGCCCTGCCCCACATCGCCGCGTCCATCCAGCGAATCGCTGCGGCCATCCCGCGGATCACGGAACTCGCAGGCTCCCGGTGACGAGGGCCCGACCGCTCCAGCTGGCCACCGCGTACCGGGTTTGATGGGACTCGACGAGCCCGACTCCGCCTCACCCCCAGCGGCACCTCGGGCGCGCTGATCCGTCCGGAGACGGCGGACCTCACCACCCGGTGCCACGACGTCACCCCCCGGGGATCTCGTCGAGCGGTGGTGGTGGTGGTGGAGCTGACACCGCGCGACCGGCAGGCGGCTGACCGTCAGGTGGACCTCTTCGCAACCCAGCTCCGGGACTGCCCCGGCTGGGCTCGCTGACCCACCGCTGCGCGTGCGCGAAGCGGTGGGACTCAGCCGCGCGGACGTTCAGTCCGCCCCCCGCCCCCGGGGCGGGGGTGGGAGTTGGGTCCCGGTTCAGCCCCGCTGGAGCAGCCCGCGGATCGTCCGGCGCCGGGGGGCATGCGGTGGTCGGCTGCGCAGTTCGGCGATCCTCCGGGCTCGGGCGGCCTGTGCGCTCGGTACGGGTAGGGGGTCCCACCCGGACGCTCCAACAGCTTGCGCCAGGACCAGATCAGCGAGCTCGGGGTTGAGCGCAAGGACAGGGCCGTGCAGGTGGGTGCCGATCACCCCCGGGGTGATCACGCCGTCAAGGTCCCGCCCGCCGGCGGGGTCTGCGACAAGTTCGGCGAGCTGGTCCACGTGCTTGTCGCGCGTCACCGCGAAGCTGTGGGAGTACCAGCCAATCATCGCCGGAAGGCCGAGCCTCGGCGCGGCACGGGTCACGACACTGGCCACCCAGGGGGATGTCGCCAGAGCCGTCGATCCGACCAGCCCGAGCCCCTCGTGCACGGACCCGTTGGCGTCGGTCCACGACCGTCCGACGGCCGCCAGGCCGGCATCCACGGCGAAGATCATCGCCTGGCCGGAACGGACCTCCTCGGCCATGTTGGTCGATCTGAGGTGGGCCACCAGGTCAGCCACGCCGGCAAGGCCGTCACCGCCCAGGAGGTAGAGCTGCGCCGGTGTCATGGCCTCCGGCCGGTTGACGGCGGTGTGCGTTGCCTGCATCCCGCGCTGGCGGGCCCGGCGGACGAGAGCCATCGCGTTGGCCTCGTCCCCGGCAGCGACGGTGTCGCGGGGGAACAGGGTGGCAATCGTCAACGGTGTCATCGGTCACCCGCCCGGAACTCTCGCGAGAGCCGTCTGAACGCGGGGTAGTTGCTCGCGACGACCACCTGGTCCACGGGCCCTCCACCCGGAACCTCGGCCGACGCCACGGCGCTTGCTGCGTCTGGCGCCTCGACTGCGCCCACGCCTGCCGCGTCGAGGACCGCCAGGGCATCGGCGAACCGGCCGCCGGTGACCGGGATCGTCCGCCCGGCCAGGCGCTCAAAGGGCGCCTCCCACATGGTCGTGGTGTCCTTGGGGCCGAACGGGTCGACTGCGAGCGCGAGCGGAAGCCCCTCGGAGACCGCGACGTCGATCGCCTCCGCCCATCCGGCCGGGTTCTTCAGCATCAGCAGGCGGGCGCGACGGTCCCCGACGGGGAATGGCACGTACCGGCCGTCCACGTCGACGACGCTGGTGACGGCGGACGCTGCCTGGTCCACGTCGAGGCCCATCACGTGCGCTGCGGCGATCGCGAAGGCTGCCCCTACCGGGCCGGTGCGCCCCGGGACCGCCACCCGGACCTCGAGACTCCCCGCCGGATGGGCGATCGACCAGCCACCGGCGGAGGGTCCGATGACCGACCAGGCGGGCTCCGGTCGTGAGCGACCACATCCGGGGCAGGACCACACCGAAGAGGCCCAGTCGTGCGCCGACCCGCAGGCCGGGCACAGGGTGGCGTCCTCGCGCCAGCCCAGGCCACCAGCCACGCCAACGACCCGCGTCGCCGGTTCGAAGGCCCAGACCACCAGCGGGTCGTCGACGTTGACGAGCACGACGCAGTCCCCCGGCAGTCGGGCCGCAGCCTGGCGCCAGTGCGCCAGCGTCGCTGCCAGTGACACCCCGCGGGTGTACTCCCGCGAGATGTTGAGCCCGATCACCACCCGTGGTGCGGTGGCGTCCACCACGGAACGTACGTACACCTCGTCGACCTCGAGAGCGGCCAGCGAGCTGGTGCGATCCGCTGTCAGGGCGGTCACGATCCCATCGGGCATGTTCGCTCCCGTCGAATTCGTGACGACCGGACCCCCAACGGACAGGGCTGCGGCGGTCAGCGCGGTCACCGTGCTCTTCCCATTGGTCCCCGTGACGATGGCAGGCCGGCGCCCATCGGCGACCGTGGCCAGAACGCTCGGGTCCAGCCGCAGCGCCAACCGGCCGCCGATCATCGTCCCGGACCCACGACCGAGTGCCTGCGAGAGGGTTGCCGCTGCGCGACCGGCCGACAGCGCGGCCGCCGAACGCAACGGGTCGTGGGATCGCGCGCGCACACTCATCGAACCGAGTACCTCCGCTGTCCATGCTGGTCGAGGATATGAGCCAACTGCGCACCGTTCAGCGCCCGCAGGACCAGGTCGTCGCGCCCGGACATGGTCTCAGCCTGGAGCATGGCGTCGAGGATCGCTTCAGCCGTCGCCTCGATGACCGCGGCGAACTTGGCGTCCACATAGGGCAGTGCCAGGGCCTCGACCGGCAAGGCGATCGGGCTGGTCGGCATCCCCGACTCGTGCAGCCACTCCAAACCCGTGAGCTCGCCGAACCCGTTGAGCCGGTGGTAGCCGGCGAAGACGGGTTCCGTAGACGCGCGACCGCCATGGGGCAGGGCGACTGTGATCCCGGTGCGCACTGAGCCCTGACCCACGACCATCTCCCCAGATCCAGACACCAGCGTCGCGTGCCCGACTCGAACCCCCGCAACGTCAGTGATCGCGTTGTGCAACCCGGGTTCCCCCGTGCCGACCTCGATCCCGGCATCGCGTGCCCGCACAGTCGCCTCCGTTCACGGCCCCGGCACGCACAGTAGCGCAGCAGAAATCGGGTACAGGTTGGCCTGCTTGCAGGTCAGCAGCCGCAGGTAGCGCCACGCAGGGTCCACGACTCTGCCCCGGCATTGCAGAAGGTCCCACGAGCGGCGTCGGCGGACTCGAGTGACCGCGTGTGATTGGCGCAGCTCATCACCTGCCAGTGATCGGCTGCGATCGCCGCTGGGGGAGTCCTCCACGGGACTCCGCAGGTCAGCAGGCACACACCCGTTCGAGCGTCCCGCAAGACCAGCTCGGAGCGATCACAGGTGATCGGTGGGCGTCTGGCCACCCATCACCGCCCGGCCGGGGGGAATTCGCCAGGCTGGGTCCGCTTCAAGCCCTGCGTCATAGTGGGCGCTAGCGACGGACCCGCCGGGCGTCACGGGAGGCCGGCCGTGGCTCAGCCAGACGCCGACACCGCGATCGCG
>Ga0316197_10003352_pt1 | contig 11391 bp, 10 predicted proteins | sample OudBiesiAoxic_MG_FD_204939 | JGI IMG/M metagenome (GOLD analysis project Ga0316197, IMG submission 204939) | Coastal sediment microbial communities from Oude Bieten Haven, Netherlands - site A oxic | ecosystem: Environmental > Aquatic > Marine > Coastal > Sediment | place: Netherlands...
TCTCCAGGTTCGGGTCCAGCGAGATGACCTTCCCTGTCATGTAGTCCTTGACCAATAGTGATTTCATTTTCTGCTTTCTCCTGCCATGCCTGAAGCAAAGCGGTTAGTGACGATCGGCATTGGGGCAGCCCTCGCAACGCGGAGCGCCCTCCGGCTTGTGGCCGCAGCCTCCTGACAGTTTTCTCCCGTCGATGATCATGCCCAGGCCCAGAAGCAGGCAACACACGGCAAATACGGCCAGGGTTCCGAAGAATATGGTCATCTGATCATGGCCCGAAATCATCAAACAAAATATTTTCTTCCTCTACACCAAGGTCATCCAACATCCGGTTGACCGCCGAAATCATCATGGGCGGCCCGCACATATAGTATTCGCAATCTTCCGGCGCGGGGTGGTCTTTCAGGTAGTGTTCGTACAGTACGTTGTGAATGAACCCCTCCAGGCCGATCCACTCATCCTCCGGAAGAGGATCCGACAGCGCCAGGTGCCATGTAAAATTCGGGAACTGTTTTTCAAGTTCATCAAATTCATCGACGTAGAAGGCTTCGCGCAGGCTCCTCGCTCCATACCAGAAGGTAATTTTGCGATCACTGCCCAGTCGTTTTAGCTGGTCAAAGATGTGCGAACGCATGGGCGCCATGCCGGCGCCGCCGCCGATGAACACCATTTCATTATTGGTATCACGGGCCAGGAATTCACCGTATGGACCGGAAACCGTAACCGTGTCGCCTTCCTTGAGGTTAAAAATGAAGGAAGACATCACGCCCGTCGGAATTTTGCCCTCAGCTCCCGGAGGCGGAGTGGCAATTCGAACATTGAGCATGATAATTCTGTCTTCTTCGGGATAGCTGGCCATGGAATAGGCCCGTATCATCGGCTCCTTGACGACCGATTTGATACCGAGCAGGTTGAACCGTTTCCAGTCCCCGATGAACTCTTCGCCAATATCAAATTCCGAATAAACCAGTTCGTGCGCCGGGCACTCAATTTGAATATATCCGCCCGCCTTGAAGTTGAGAGTTTCACCCGGCGGAAGCGCAAGAACCAATTCCTTGATAAACGTGGCTACATTGTTGTTGGACAGGACCGTGCATTCCCATTTTTGCACGCCGAACACGTCGTCGGGGACTTGGATTTCCATGTCCTGGGTAACCGCGACCTGGCATGCGAGCCGCTCACCTTGCGCGGCTTCACGCTTGGAAATCAATGATGCCTCGGTCGGCAGCAGGGAACCGCCCCCTTCCAGCACCTTGACCCGGCACTGCCCGCAGGTACCGCCACCACCACAGGCAGAAGGCACAAGAATTTCTGCATCGGCCAGGGTTCCCAGCAACCTGCCGCCCGTAGCCACAACCAGGTCACGCTCGCCATTGACCCGGATGGTGACATCTCCTTGCGGCACGAGCCACGCCCTGATCCAGAGGATCATGAGCGCCAGCAACAACATGATGCATGTAAAGAGTATGACGCTGTAAACAATTTCCAGCATGACGTTTTCCTAGAAAATGATTCCGGCGATACCCATGAACGCCAATGACAGCAATCCCGTGGTGATAAACGTGATGCCCAGTCCCTGGAGCCCATTCGGAATGTCACTGTATTTCATTTTTTCACGCAGACCCGCTAGCGCGATGATGGCCAGCGCCCAACCGATACCCGCACCCAGTCCGTAGGCCACGCTCTGCACGAAGTTGTAATCACGCTGCACCATGAACAGCGACGCGCCAAGAATGGCGCAGTTCACTGTCAGCAGTGGAAGAAAAATACCCAGCGTTTCATACAGGGCCGGAAAGAAGCGGTTCAGAATAATTTCCAAAACCTGGATCATTGCCGCGATCACCGCGATCTGGCTGAGCAGCCCGAGAAATGCGAAGTCCATGTCGCCGAGCCCAAGCCAGGCCAGGGCGCCCTGCTTCAGCAGCAGGTTGTATATCAGGTTGTTGATCGGGACGCTAATGGTCTCGACCACCACCACCGCCACGCCTAGTCCGATCGTGGTCTTGACCTGCTTGGATACCGCGAGAAATGTGCACATACCCAGGAAATAGGCCAACGCCAGGTTTTCCATGAAAATGGAGCGGAAGAAGACGTCAAAAAACTCACTCATGTCCGTTTCTCCCTGTCCGGCAGGGGCATCGGCTTGAAGTCCGGTTGCTCATTTTGTTCCGGTTTCCAGCTTCTGATGGCCCAGACCAGGAAACCGATGATGAAAAAGGCGCTGGGCGCGAGCAGGAACAGGGCGTTTTCCTGGAACCAGCCACCTTCGTGATATAGCTTCAGCACCTGGTACCCCATCAACTTGCCACTGCCTCCCAGCTCACGGATGAAAGCAACGATAATCAGAACCAGGCTGTAACCGAAGCCGTTACCCAGGGCATCGAAGAAACTGACCTTGAGGCCGCTGCTCATCGCGCAGGCCTCGGCCCGCCCGAGCACAATGCAGTTGGTGACAATCAGCGCAACATAGACGCTCAGCGTTCGGGCTGCATCCGGCATGTAAGCCTTGAGGAACTGGTCGATCACCGTGACCGACGAAGCAATGATGGTTATCTGAACGATAAGCCGTACACTGGACGGCAGGTGGTGACGAACCAGGCTGATGGCCAGGTTGGAAATAATCAGGACCACGGTCAGCGCAACGCTCATGATCAGTGAGGACGTCAGGGAGTTGGTGATGGCCAGCGCGGAGCAGATACCCAGCACGTGCAAAGTAACGGGGTTCTTGTCGATCAGGGGATCGATCACATTCTGCTTGTAAGACATCAGGATTCACCCTCCCTGCGCTGCGGCGGGTTCTCTTTCATATGGTCGAGAAAACCCTGGTAGCCGTGCGGGCCGAACCAGTAGCGCACTACTCCGGTCACGGCGTTACCCGTCACGGTCGCACCGGTGAGGCCATCCACCTGGTAGGGCGCACTGACCGAACCGGCAACCACTTCACTTTCGCTGACATGGAACCTGGGCAGCCCCTGTTCATCGTAAACCTGTTTACCGCGCCACTGCTCCAGCCAGTGTGGGTGGGCAATCTGGTCGCCCAGCCCCGGGGTTTCGTTCTGTTCATAGAAAGACATGCCCGCAATCGTGTTGAAATCCGCGTCGATGGCTATGTAGCCGTACAGCATGGACCACATTCCCGCCCCGCGAATCGGCAGGATGATCCGGTCCAGGCCTTCGCCATCCCAGACCATGTAGACGGGCGCGTACCGGCTGCGGCGGCCAATGCTCGCCAGGTCGCTGTCGGACGGTACCGCTGTACCCAGCTCCATGTCATTGACCGCACGGCGCATGTCGAAAGTGTTCGGGTCAATCGAGTCGTCAAAGTGGCCCGCGTCGATATTGACCATCCGGGTATCCAGGCTCTTGAACAGGCCCAGCATTTCCTCATCATCCGGAATTTTGTCAGCCGGTATCAGGCCGGTCAGCACCATGATGTTGCGGCTGCGCTCCAACAATTGGTTGTTGAGCTGGATCGGGCGCAGCACAACAACGGCGGCCGATACCAGGGAAGAGCAAACCAGTGCAGTCAACAGCACGACCAGGATGGCTTTTCTGGGAGAGTCGTTACCCATGGTCCACCTCCTGCAGCCTCATTTTTCGTTTTCGGATGTTCATCTCCGTTACGACGTAGTCGATCATCGGTGAAAACATGCTGGCCAGCAGTATGGCGAACAATACGCCCTCGTAGTGTGACGGGTTGCCGACCCGGATCAGCACGGTCAGTCCGCCCACAAGGATGCCAAATCCCCATCGCCCCGGATCGGTCATCGGGCCGGCGACCGGGTCGGTTGCCAGGAAAACCGTGCCGAAGAAGAAACCGCCGAGAATCATCTGCCAGTACCAGGGCAGGGAAAACAGTTCATGTTCCGGTGCGACGACATTGCAGACCAGCGAAACCGCAATCAGACCGATCAGTGAACCGAGGATAATCCGCCACGAGGCCATGCCCGACCAGATCAGGAACATCGCCCCCAGGAGCGCACCAAACGTTGAAACGGAACCCATTGATCCCGGCCGGTCACCAAAGAACAAATGCCAGTAGCTGTAGTCAACCGACGACACGACACTCAGGCCGCCTTCGTCAGTAATGAGCTCCAGCACGGTGGGCTGGTCATAGCCTATAACCGGCACCCAGGCCCCCTCGGAAAACAGCATGGCCGGGTAGGAAAAGGCCAGGAATGTCAGCCCCAGCAGGGCCGGATTGACCAGGTAGCGGCCTGAACCGCCATAGATTAGCTTGCCGACAACCATGCCGAAACTCATGCCCAGCGCAACCTGGTACATCGAAACGGTAGCGGGCAAAATCATTGCCAGGAACCAGGCGGTTACCAGCAGTCCCTCGTCAATTGGTTTCTTTCGGACACGTGCAAAAACCACTTCCCAAAATGCACCAACGGCCAGCGCTGTCAGGAAAATGGGCAGGAAAAACAGGAATCCCTGGACCAGGCAGGCGCTGATATCAAACGCATTGAAGCCGATTCCCGACCACTCGAGGAACGCGGCGCGCCAGCCTGGAATCTGCTCCAGGCGGAAGTCAGCGACGGCCAGGTTGGTCTGATGGCCCAGGCTCCACATACCGATCAACAGCGACGGCAGGCTCGCAACAACAAAATAGTTCCACATTCGCTGCACATTGTTGGCGTCGCGGATGTACGGTGCGGAGCGCGTTACCGTGTGAGACGACCAGAGGAAACGATCGAACATGGTCAGGAATGATTGAGCGAAGTCTTTCATCACCCCTCCTTCTCGATCTGCAGCAGGTTGATGCGCAGAGCAGCGCCATAGTCATTTTTTGCCGGGCACACGAACGAACACAGGGCCAGGTCCTCTTCGTCCAGTTCCATGCAGCCCAGTGCCTGGGCCTGGTCCGCGTCCTTCACCAGCAGAGCTCGGAACAGGGGAGAAGGCAGGATGTCCAGCGGCATGACTTTTTCAAAAGCACGCGTGGGGATCATTCCCGTGTAACGGCCGTTTTGTGCGGTGGTAATGTTGAACCGATGGCGGTGGCCCGCCTGCCGCAAGAACGTCCGTGCAGCGCTGTAGCGCCACGGAATCACGCCGGTCCAGCCAAACAGGTGGCGGTCACCACCTTCCGGTATCACGCTTACCTGATCGTGGTAACGACCCAGGTAAACAAGGCTACCTTCTGCTGTTCTGCCACCCAGAACCGAACCCGATATCACACGACAATGGCAGCTTTCATCGACGCAGGCACCGACCAGTTCATTTACTGGCGCTCCCACCCGGGTTCTGACCAGCCGCGGGTTAGAGACGCAACTTCCGCCAAGGGCGATCACCCGACTGAAATCGAGTTTTCCTGCGCCGAACAACTTTCCAATGGCAACCACGTCCTGGTAGCCAACGTGCCACACTTCACGGTCCGGCCCAACCGGGTCGAGAAAATGAATGTGTGTTCCGGGTAGGCCCGCCGGGTGTGGGCCGGAAAATTCAACGTGCCTGATCCGACCGGATTCCGGTATCTGGATATCCCAATTTGTTGCAGTGCACAGAAAAACCGGGCCGTCGGTCAATGCCGGCAACACCCTGAGTCCATCCGCGAATGCCTCGGCCTGTTCGCGAATCACTACCCGGGGATCGGCTGCGAGTGGACGCGTATCGATGGCGGTCACAAAAATGGAGCGGGGAACCGCCCCGGCCTCCGGAATCCGGTTGAATGGGCGCCGACGAAACGCGGTCCAGAGGCCCGTTTCGCGCAGGCGTTCAGCCACCTCCATACGACTGAGGCGAAGAATCCGGTTGTGGCTGAACGGCTCGTAAAACACGTTCTCGCTTGCCTGATCTTCGAGCCGTACCACGACGGAATGAAGCACCCGCCGGGGACCGTGGTTGATTGCAACAACCTCGCCGACTCCGGGTGAACAAAAGGCGAACCCCGGATGATGCTTGTCTACGAAAAGCGGTTGGCCAAGTTTTACCCGGTCACCTTTGGATACGAGGATCCAAGGTTTCAGACCAACATAATCCGGTCCGCAGAGCGCAACGTGGCTCACCGGCGGACCTTCGTGAATGGACTGAACAGGCCTGCCGGAAACCGGGATATTCAGACCCTGCCTGATCTTGATGGTGGAACTCACTGTTTATTCCCCGCTCTTTTCGGGTTTTGGCGCCCGGTGGACGCGGTGACAACCAGCGCACCCCATCTTGCTGAAGTCCGGAACTCTTTTGCCAACCTTCTTATGGCCCTCTTTCTGTTTCATGTGACAGCTGAAACAGATTTCTGCCTGCTGGCGACGGTTCAGTACCGGGTCGGCTTCGGCGTGCGACTGGTGACAGGTGGAGCAGTTGACGATCCACTTGTCATGCAGCACCCCGTCCCATTCCACAGCGCTGGCTGCTTCACCACCTGCTCCGTGACACCCCAGGCAAAGCCCTACCTGCTCATCCCGTGAGGCGGACGCCGGGCCGTAACCGAACACGGTCAACGGAGGGTAGCCCTTGCCACCATGTGCTCTTGAAATATGGATGCTGCCCGGTCCATGACAGGACTCACAACCCTGCTTCGCGGCCGGCGTGCCGGTAACCTCGGGGTTTCCGTGGACGTTTTCCGACATTGCACGCATGTTGGTGCCTGAGTGACACACAAGGCAGTCTTCCTGGCCACCCTCGGTATAGGAAGGCATGCGATGTACCAACAAGTCATTGACCCAGGCCTGTGCGTGGATGTTACTGGCAAACGCCACCCACAGCAGGAGCAAGACGGCATTACGTTTTAATGAAAACATTAACAACCCTGTTTTCCGGATCGAGCACCCGGAAATTCTCTCTCTACGGCGCGACCACAAAACATGCTTGATCTTCGGTGGCCTGAGCCAAGTCTACAATTTTTCTAATTTAGAAAACATTGATCAAGGTCACAAATTGACCTGATCCTGACCGGCATAACTTATTATATTTTAAGATTTTTTTAAGCTCTCACTAAGGTTGGAACAGCGCACATCCGCATGTTCACAGACATAACCAATCCCGGCGCCGTACTGAAGGCGGGTTTTCAGACAGCCACCAGCCAAGACCGGCCGCTGCCCGGCAGAAAACGGTTGACAGGCTTTGGGGCCTGTGTTTTTATCCGGCCTTATGCACGCACGCGCAGCAACACAGGTTTTACCGGCACACGGGTTTCAGGGTGTGCGGGCATTGCGCGCGTCGAACCTTCTGCTGGACCTGCTTACGGGCGCTTCAATCGCGCTTCTTATCCTTATATACGGAGCGGGTTCGGGCTGAGGTAGAAAATCCAGATAGCCATGAAAACCCGCAACAAGGATTGCGGGTTTTTTTTTGGCGACCATCAAGGAGCTAGCACCATGGACAACTACGTACACATATTCGACACCACGCTGCGCGATGGCGAGCAGTCTCCCGGCTGTTCCATGAACGTCCAGGAAAAACTGCAGGTTGCGCGGGTCCTTGATGAACTTGGTGTCGATATCATCGAAGCCGGTTTCCCGGCCGCCAGTGATGGCGACTTTCTCTCGGTCAAATCGGTTGGTGAACTGGGTTTGAGTTCCAGGATTGCCGGCCTGGCCAGGTCGCGCAAGGGCGATATCGAGGCCGTGGCCCGGTCCCTGGACAAATGCAAACACAAGCGCCTGCACACCTTTATCGCGACCAGCCCGATTCACCGTGAATTCAAGCTCAACATGAGCAAGCAGCAGATCATCGACAGCATGGTCGAGGCGGTTGAATTCGGCAAACAGTGGTTTGACGATATCGAGGTGTCTGCAGAAGACGCCTGCCGCACCGAACTGGATTACCTGGTGGAGTTTTTCCAGGCCGCCATCGATGCCGGCGCAACCACCCTGAACGTACCCGATACCGTCGGTTACACCACGCCACGCGAAGCCAGGCATATGTTCGAGTACATCGTGGACAAGCTGCAAAACTCAGAGCATGCCATCCTGAGCTGTCACAATCACAACGACCTGGGCCTGGCCGTGGCCAATAGCCTGAGCGCAGTTGACGGCGGTGCGCGGCAGATAGAATGCACCATCAACGGCATTGGCGAACGTGCCGGCAATGCCTCCCTGGAAGAAGTCGTCATGGCCTTGCGTACCCGCCACGACCGCTATGGGCTGGAGACCGGCATCGATGCCACGAAACTGTACCCGGCAAGCCGCATCGTGACAGCAGTGACCGGTTCCCGCGTCCAGCCCAACAAGGCCATCGTTGGCCGCAATGCCTTTGCGCACGAGGCCGGGATTCACCAGGACGGCATACTGAAACACGCCGAGACCTACGAAATCATGAAACCGGAAACCGTGGGCGTACCTGAAAACAACCTGGTGCTGGGTAAGCACAGCGGGCGCCACGCTTTTGGTAAACGTCTTGAAGACCTGGGTTTCACCATGGACCGGGAAGGCATGGAAGACATGTTCGTGAAATTCAAGGCCCTGGCCGATCGCAAAAAGAGCGTATACGACGAGGACATCGAGGCCCTGGTGCTGGGTACCCAGCAAGACGGCCCCTGGCACCTGGACGCGATTTCCATCCATACCGAGGTGGACGATGCCGAGCAGTCGGCCGAAGCCAGCCTGAAACTTCGTTTCAATGGCCAGGCGCCGCGCATCTACACCGGCCGCGGCGATGGCCCGGTCAATGCCATCGTGAACGCCATCCGGGCGATCATCAAAGAGGAGCTGCACATGGAACGCTTCCAGGTCAGCGCTGTGTCTCGCGGCAGTGACGCCCAGGGCCGCGCCACCGTGCGCGCCACGATCGGGCCCAACCGCTACAAGGGCACAGGTGTGTCGACGGATATCGTTGAAGCCGCAGCCGAGGCCATGGTCAGCATCATGAACCGGCACCAGCAACACCAGGGCCGGCTTCCCGATGAAGAGCGCCTGAAGGCTGCCGTCTGAGATTTGGGAGACAGAAGGATGAGTGAAGCGAGCACGCTGTTTGAGAAAATCTGGCAGCGCCACCTGGTCAGGCCCGAAACCGCAGATACGCCGGCCGTGCTTTATATCGATCTGCAACTGCTGCACGAGGTCACCTCGCCACAGGCCTTCGAGGAACTGCGGCAGCGCGGCCTTGGTGTGCGCCGTCCCGACCGGCACCTGGCCACCATCGACCACTCGACGCCCACTACCCCGCCAGATGAAAAAGGTGAATACGCCTGGTACACCGCGCAAGCCAAAAAGCAGGTCGATACCGTGCACGTCAACTGCGCCGCACACGGTATCGAGATGCACAGCTGGGACAGCCCGAACCGTGGCATCGTGCACGTGATGGGGCCCGAGATGGGCGCGACGCAGCCCGGTATGACCATCGTCTGCGGCGACAGCCACACGGCGACGCACGGTGCCTTTGGCGCCCTGGCGTTTGGCATCGGCACCACCGAGGTCGGCCACGTGATGGCAAGCCAGTGCCTGTTGCAAAACAAGCCCAAAACGCTGGGAATCCAGATCGAAGGCGAATTGGGACCAGGTGTCACGGCCAAGGACGTGATCCTGCACGTGATTGGAAAAATCGGCGTCGGCGGCGGAACGGGTTCGGTCATCGAGTACTTCGGGTCGACCATCCGTGCGATGGGCATGGCAGGCCGTATGACGGTCTGCAATATGTCGATCGAGTGCGGCGCCCGAGCCGGCCTTGTCGCACCTGATGAAACGACTTTTGCCTACCTCGAGGGCAGGCCCAAGGCGCCTGCAGGCGAGGCCTGGGAAGAGGCGATTGCTGATTGGAAAACCCTGAAAACCGATCCTGGCGCTGTTTTTGACCAGCTGGTCGGAATAGATGCGGCAGACATCGAACCCAGCGTAACCTGGGGTATTCACCCCGGCATGGTCATCGGAATCAGTGAAACCATACCCGGTGGTGAAAACGATGCACTCAACTACATGCAATTTGAAAGCGGTGCTGTGCTGACCGGCGAACCCGTCGACGTTGTGTTCATCGGCAGTTGCACCAACTCCCGCCTGGCCGACCTGCGGGCAGCCGCTTCGATCCTGCGTGACCACAAGGTCGCCACGGGCACGCGGACCCTGGTCGTACCCGGTTCCGCGCTGACACGGGAACAGGCCGAAGCCGAGGGGCTTGACGAAGTATTCCTCGCCGCCGGGGCGGAATGGCGCGAACCCGGCTGCTCGATGTGCCTGGGTATGAATGGCGACATTGCCCGCCCGGGTGAACTGGTGGTCAGCACCAGTAACCGGAATTTCAAAGGCCGGCAGGGCCCGGGGGTCAGAACCATCCTGGCCAGCCCGCTGACCGCCGCGGCCAGCGCAGTGACCGGGAAGGTCACCGACCCACGCAAATTCCTGGAGGAATCAGCATGAGCAGGCCGGACATCGAATCCCGCACGTTCAACCTGGCGGTCGAAAATATCGACACCGACCAGATCATCCCAGCGCACTTCCTGACGATGACCGGACGTGATGGTCTGGACCAGGCCTGTTTCCACGCCTGGCGGTTCAACCAGGACGGCAGTGAAAAGGCAGACAACCCGCTGCGGGAACATGACGTCGAAAACCAGAAGGTGCTGGTGACTGGCGAAAACTTCGGCTGCGGCTCATCCCGTGAACACGCGCCATGGGCACTGCTGGACTATGGCTTCAAGGCCGTGATCAGCAGCCGATTCGCCGATATTTTCAGTGGCAACGCGCTAAAAAATGGCCTGTTGCCGGTTGTCGTCAAGCCAGAGGTCGCAGCCTACCTGCTGGCACACCCGGATAGCGGGGTCAGTATCGACATAGGCAGACGCAGCCTCGAGATCGAGGACTACGGCGAATTCGAATTCCCGCTGGACCCTTTTTCCGCCTATTGCCTGATGCGGGGAATTGACCAGCTGGATTTCATCCTGCAAGGTGCGGACGATATAGGACGCTACGAACAGAGTCATGGAAAATAAAGAAGAACAGCACTACCGGATCGTCGGGCTACCCGGCGACTGCATCGGGCCCGAGGTATACCGCTCGGCTACGCAGGTTCTCAAAACCCTGGCTGAAGCAAGGGGTTTCAGCTACGAATTGATCGAGTGCCATATTGGCGGCGCTGCGGTCGACGCCACCGGCGTACCTCTGCCACAGGAAACCATCGATGCCTGTCTGCAAGCGGACGCCGCTTTGCTGGGCGCCGTGGGGGGGCCGAAGTGGGACGGCAACCCGGCCGAACAGCGCCCTGAACTGGGCCTGCTGCAGATACGCTCGGCCCTGAACCTGTTCTGTAACCTGAGACCCGTGGTCCTGCACCCGTCCCTGCAACATTTTTCACCATTGAAACCGGACCGCCTGGTCAACGTTGACATGATGATCGTGCGCGAACTGACCAGCGGCAGCTATTTCGGCAAGAAATGGCGCAACGACAACGAGGCCGAGGACGTATGCCGTTACACGCGAGAAGAGATCGAACGCGTGACGCGCGCTGCCGGCCGTATCGCA
>Ga0316197_10003353_pt1 | contig 11389 bp, 15 predicted proteins | sample OudBiesiAoxic_MG_FD_204939 | JGI IMG/M metagenome (GOLD analysis project Ga0316197, IMG submission 204939) | Coastal sediment microbial communities from Oude Bieten Haven, Netherlands - site A oxic | ecosystem: Environmental > Aquatic > Marine > Coastal > Sediment | place: Netherlands...
GCCCTGCGGGGGCAGGCGCGTAACCGCGCCAGCCGGGCAGCCGCACCCCGATTGCCAGCATCGGCCCCGGCCACCCCCCCTCGGCCTCCGCCATGGGCTCCGGCCGACGTCCCGGGCGGGCGCGCCGCCGGCGCCCCCGCTTGTCCGGTCCGCGGCGCGCCACGTGATTGAAATGCAGCCACTCACAGCCGCAGATATTCCCGGCAATACCCGATGGCCGCCTGCGCCTCCGCCTCGTCCGGTTCCGAGGCGGCGATCGCGTCCACCGCCGCTTCGAACCGCCGGACGTCCGCGCCGTAATTGTGGTTGTCGCCCTTGTCGAGAATTTCGTGCGCGAGATCGATGAACGACTCGTCGAGTTCCTTTTGGCTCATCTCGCCACGCGCGCGCGCCACGTTGTTGCCGATCCAGATCCAGCCGAGGCAATGGCTTTCGCGCGACGCCGCGCTCATCGCTTCGAAATCGGTCGGCGCGGGCGCGGGCCCGGTCACGGCGCACCCCGCCAACGCCAAAGCCGCGAAAATCGGAATGCCGGTCAATCGCATGAAATCGTCCTTTGTGAAAAAAAACCCGCCCGTCCGACGCGCCGCGTTCCATCCTGCGACCCCGCCGCCGGTCCGCCTTGACACGGATCATGGCGCTTGAGCCCCCGACCGGTCTTGGCGCCCGGCCGACAGCACCCTACTGTCGAACGCGTCGCACTATTACATCGGGGGGTCCGCCATGAGACACGCGTTTCCGACCTTGGCGCTCGCCCTGCTGGCAACGCCGCTCTTCGCCGAGAGCGAGATCGGCCAGAGCCCCGTGCTGGACCAGGGCTCCGTCACCTGCGCCGAATATCTGCGGATGGGACTCCCCGAACGCGTCGGCGCGCTCGAAGGCATCGAGCCGATGGGCGGCGAGCTTGCCGGGTCCGACCGCGAACTCGTGCGCCAATGGTCCGAAGAGGTCGCCACCGCCTGCGACGGCCACCCGGACCGGATCCTGTCCCGGGCCGCGACCGAGGCCCTCGGCGCCGACTGAGCGTCCCGCGCGCCACGTTTCCGGCCCCCGTGACAAAGGTTTCCCTGCGGTTAACGCGATTCCGTTTCCCGTTTTATCCCAGAGACTTACCGATTTCGACACGCGTGACGTTTTCGGCGGGTCACACTCCCTCGGGCGCGATCCGGGGCTGACGCCCCGCAAAGACGTTCAGGCCGCGTCCCAATGCGACCGCTCCGCCGTCTCCCCCTCGCCGAGAAGGATCTCGTCCTCGAAATACGGCAGGTCCTCGAGCAGTCCGCGATTGGTCGCCAGCGCCGCCGCCTGCGCGAGGGTGCGCGCCCCGAAGCCCTTGAGAACCGACCGTTCCACGCTCTTGAACGTGCCCCAGGTGAACCGCAGGTCCTCGATCTCGGCGACCGACCGGCCCGAGGCGACCGCGCGCAGCACCCTGAGCTGATCGTCGGTCGGGCTGAACGGTGCGGACTGGCCCTTCTCGCAGGCCAGATCGCTGAACACCTCGATCAGAAGCGTCGCCATGTCCGCGAGGTCCGACATCTTCGGCCCGACGTCCCGGCGGAAGACCTCATGTTCGGCCGCGGCGCAGAACGACACCGCAACCGTGCTGCCGTTCGAGCTCTGCTCGACGAACGTCACCCCGCCCGGCCCGATCCCGCGCTGAAAGGCCGTCTTGATGAACTGCTTCGTGCGGGGGTCGGTGACCACCAGCTCATCCCACAGGAACCTGCCCGGCCCCTGCCGGCTCCGCACCATGATCGGATCGATGCCCGAGTACCGGCGCTCGACGTATTCCGTGACCCAGTCCTTGGAGAACGTCGTCAGCACCTTGCGCCCGAAATACGCGGTGCTGCGCTCCCGGACGCAATGCACCGTGCAATGGCCCATCCCGAACGTCGCCGTCACCTCCTTGAGCAGGCTGAACAGCGCCTCCAGAGACTCGCATTCCGAAACCTCATCCGCGAGTCGCTCCGCCTCCGCCGACCGGTACATCACCAGAGCTCCGATGTCGGGATGTTCGCGCAACCGGCGCAGGCTTGCTGCCAAATCCGCGTTTCCCGCGCTCGCAAGCGCGTCGGCGGCGTCGACGAGGGACGACTCGATCCATGTGGGCATTCCGGCACTCATTTTACAACTTACTGAACTTGCTATCGATATCAGCATCATCCTTAAGCGGGTATGAAGCGCTCCGAGGTCTTTCGGCCTGCGCTACGATTGTGATCACGGCGCTCGTCCCCAAGTCCGACGCGACGATCGCACACCAACCACCATAAGCCGGGTCTTGGCGCCAGATCGGCTCCAACCTGGTCTTGCCCCACTCGCGCGCCCACCCACAGGAACCCGGCTCCATGAGAGGTTCATACTGCGCCTTGGGCTGCGCCCTGCTGGCGACGCCGCTCTTCGCAGAAAGCGAGATCGGCCAGAGCCCAGTGCTGGACCAGGGCTCCGTCACCTGCGCCGAACGTCTGCGGATGGGACTCCCCGAACTCGTGCGCGAGTGGTCCGAAGAGGTCGCCACCGCCTGCGACGGCCACCCGGACCGGATTCTGTCCCGGGCCGCGACCGAGGCCCTCGGCGCCGACTGAGCGTCCCGCGCGCCACGTTTCCGGCCCCCGTGACAAAGGTTTCCCTGCGATTAACGCGATTCCGTTTCCCGTTTTATCCCAGAGACTTACCGATTTCGACACGCGTGACGTTTTCGGCGGGTCACACTCCCTCGGGCGCGATACGTCGCATTCAAGGTTAACCACCAGCGGACAAAAGTTAACGCTCCGCCGCGAACCGCGCTATGATCTTTAGGACTGGACCCCACACGAAAGACACCACCATGCGCCCGACCCCGCAGCGCCTCATCCCGGCCGCCCTCGCGGCCCTGACCCTCCTGGCCGCCCCTCTCGCCGCCCAGACGACCGAAGGCCCCTTCGGCGTCCAGGTCGTCCGCGGCCCGACGGCCGAACCCGTAATCATCGACTCCACCGCCTGGATCGACCCCGCCGGCTTCTCCAATCCGGTCATGATCACCCGGGGCGGCATCCGCGTCGCGCCCCGGCGCCCCGTGACAGATGTCTTTCGCAACCCGCTTCGGCTCGACGGCATCCAGGGCGTCGTCAAGCTGCCGATCTTCCCCCGTCAGGTCGTCTGGTGGGACTGGACCCGCGACTACCGCCGCTACTATGCCGGCCGGGTCTGGTAGTGTCAGGCCCGTCCAATTCGGCTCGAATGCTCCGCGTTCGGTCCTTGGCGGGCGCGTTCGTTTAACCCGCCCCTAACGCAGCACTGCCATGACTGCGTCTTCCCTCGGAGGACGCATTATGCGCCGGATCCCGCTCGCCATCGCCATCGCCATCATGCCCGTCGCCGCCGCCGCCCAGAGCGTCGAGGTCGCCCCGCCCCGCATCATCACGCTCGGGCAGGACCGGGCCGACGCCCCCGGTACCGTCACCATCCACCGCGGCCGCGCCCGCCACGACCCCGACTGGCAGGGCGTCTCCGGCGCCACCATCGCCGACCCCGGCTGCCTGCCGGGCTCGCAGCCCGTCTATCCCGAGCTTCCCGACATTCTCGGCCGGGCCGGGTCGCCGCAGGAGCCCTGATTAACCGACGGCTAACCCTGTCGTTGACCCGAGCCCCCCGCCGATGCGATCCCTGAGCCGAGGAAACGCGGAGCATCGGGGGATCGCATGCGCATCATCATCGCCATCACGGCCGCCTGCCTTCTGACCGCTTGCGCGTCACCGGGCCCGACCGTCAGCCCCGTCGAGAACGGCGGCAACCGCGCGGACGGCATCGTCACGATGTCTTCGACCACCACAATCTTCAACGCCGTCGGCCCGGACTGGGGACAGGCGGAGACCGGCGCCGGCGACCGCTGCCGCCGCTGGGGTTTCGACGGCGCCGCCCCGTTCACCGGATCGCAGGAACGCTGCGTCGGCTACGATCGGCACGGACGCTGCCTTCAGACCGTCACCACGCGCTTCTACGAATGCGAGGGCTGAGCCCTCACCCTGTCGCCGGATCGCTCCGCGCCCGCCAAGCCAGCGCGCCGATCGCTCCGCCGGTCGAAATCAAGTGCGCGGCCAGAAGCAGGCTCAGCATCCAGATCGGCGTCTCCGGCAGAGAGTAGACCACGCCGAGCGCCGCCAGGATCGACACGAACCCGCTCGCGAGCATCCAGTACCAGTCTTTCATCGGCCGGATCATCATCGCGAAGGTCACGCCCAGCACGCCCTCGGTCAGGAACAGCACCATCATCAGCATGGTCACCGCGCCGAGCCCGGTATCGGCGCGGGTCAGCAGGATCCAGCCGACCACGACATCGAGGATCACGGAAGCGATCTGCATCCAGAAAAACGGCACCTTTCCCACGCCCACCAGCGACACGGCCGAGGCGATCGCGCTGATGATCAGCAGAAGCCCCAAGAGCTCAAGCAGGCTTCCATAGTTGAAAGCCGGAAAGATCAGCGCCACGAGGCCCGCCGCGACCAGTGTCGCCCCCTGGATCAGAAACAGCAGCCACCTGCGGCGTATCGCGTCGCGCACCGCGACCTTGAGCACCGTGGAAGCCTCGTTGACCGTGATCGCCATCTTTCTAACACCTTGAAAAGAACCTCGAGGGCGGCACGGGCGGAACAACAGCCTTTCCCGACGTGCAACGAATCCCTATCGTGCAGAAAAACATAAACTTCGAGGCAGTCCAATGAACCAATTCAAGCTCACGGCCGCGCTCGTCGCGCTGGCCGCACCCTTCACGGCTCAGGCGCAGGAAGTCCCGCGCGTATCATGGGGCGTTCTGGCGACCTCCAACTACATCTACCGCGGCCTCTCGTACAGCGACGAGAAACCGGCCCTGCAGGGATATGTCACCGCCACCAACGGATTCCTCTACGGCGGCGCCTGGGCATCGACGGTAGATTTGGACGGCGATTACGGCGAGCTCGATCTCTCTATCGGAGTGACGCCCGAGTTCGGCCAGCTCGACGTCGACATCAGCTATACCCGGTATCTCTACAACCGCAGCGGCGATTGCTGCGGCGAGATCGGCCTCGCGCTGGGGTACCCTGCCGGTTCCGTCGTCAACCTCGAGGGCGCGTTTTTCTGGGATCCGGAAAACGACTCCACTTGGACCGAGGCCGGCCTTTCGGGAAATGTCTACGAGGATTTCGAAGTTGGAGGCGCGATCGGCAGCGATTTCGGCTCGGGGGATTACGGCGAAGAGGACCAGGTGGCATGGGATCTCGGCGTGTCATACGAATTCATTGAAAGCGGAACGGTGGACGTGCGCTACTACCAGTCGACGAACATGTCCGCGCGGGCTGTGCTCTCGGTCGGTTTCGATTTCTGACCCCGGCCCGCCCGCTGACGACCGTGGCGGGTCTCCCGCTCGCCATTGAACGGGGAGACCCCGCACGCCATCCCGTGCTATGGCCGTCGGGCGGGCACCAAGCGAGGTGCGTGCGTTACACCGATCGAAAGACGCGCGCCGATGGACTGGGACAAGTTGAGGATATTCCACGCCGTCGCCGACGCCGGCAGCCTGACCCATGCCGGCGAGAGCCTGCATCTCAGCCAATCCGCCGTCAGCCGGCAGATACGCGCCCTCGAACTCAGCCTCGACACCACGCTCTTCCGGCGGCACGCGCGCGGACTTCTGCTGACCGAACAGGGCGAGATGCTGTTCGAGGCCACGCGCGACATGGCCCGCCAGCTTGAAGCCACCGCGGCCCGCATCCGGGATTCGGAAGACGAGGTCTTCGGCGAACTGCGGGTGACCACCACGACCGGCTTCGGGACCCTCTGGCTCGCGCCGCGCCTGCCGCGCCTTTTCGAACTCTACCCGAACCTCAAGATCGATCTGATGCTTGAGGAACGTCTGCTCGACCTGCCGATGCGCGAAGCCGATCTCGCGATCCGGATGAAGGAGCCGAGCCAGGCCGATCTCGTCCGCCGAAGGCTTATGGAGGTCCATATCCGCCTTTACGCCAGTTCGGCCTATGTCGAGCGGCACGGGCTGCCGCGAACGCCGGAGGATCTGGTCGACCATCGGCTGATCACCCAGATCCCGACGTCTCCCCAAGTCCGGGCCGGAGCGGATTTCGTCCAGCCGTTTCTTGCGGGCAACACCCATTCGCATCTCACCGTGAACAACTATTTCGGCATTCTCCAGGCCACGCTTCAGGGTCTCGGGATCGGCGCCCTGCCCGACTACATCACCCAGGACAGCCACGATCTGGTCCGGGTTCTGCCGGAGGCGGAGAGCGCGCCGATTCCGGTCTACATCGCCTATGTGTCCGATCTCAGGCACTCAAAACGCATCACCGCATTTCGCGATTTCATCCTTGAGGAGATCAGCGCATACAAGCGCTTGGCGAAAAGCGAGTAGCATCGGAGCCAAGCCATGCGTGTTGATCATGCCGGCCATGCACAAGATTTGTGCAGTGGCACTTGCGCAATGCGATCATCACGGCTATCTTAAATCTCGAAGGCGATGGCATTTCGTGTCGTCGGCTTCAACCTCCCTGTTGGACTTGGGCCGAGCAAATAGCTCGGCCTTTTTTTTGACCTTCGGCCGACCCCGATCAACAGAGCCGCGCGATCCGCGCCCGGATCCAATATCGAGCCTTCCGCTCCTCGTCGCAGGACCGTACACAGCACCGACGACCCATTCAGCGGAAACGGAACCATGTCCCAGACTGCACCCGCTTCGGAGCCGGAAATCACGGACGAACTGGTTTCGGCCCATGGCCTGAAACCAGATGAGTACCGGCGGGTCCTCGATCTCATCGGACGTGTTCCGACCTTGACGGAACTCGGCATCTTCTCGGCGATGTGGAACGAGCACTGCTCCTACAAATCCTCGAAGAAATGGCTCCGCACCCTTCCGACCACCGGGCCCCAAGTCATCTGCGGCCCGGGCGAGAACGCCGGAGTGGTCGAAATCGGTGACGGCGAGGCGCTCGTCTTCAAGATGGAGAGCCACAACCATCCGTCCTACATCGAGCCGTACCAGGGGGCCGCGACCGGAGTAGGCGGCATTCTGCGCGACGTGTTCACGATGGGCGCTCGCCCCATCGCCGCGATGAACGCGCTGAGTTTCGGGAGCCCGGATCATCCGCGCACCCGCGCCCTCGTGCACGGCGTCGTGGCGGGGATCGGCGGATACGGCAACTGCTTCGGCGTGCCGAATGTCGGCGGCGAGATGCGGTTCCACACCGCCTATGACGGCAATTGTCTCGTGAACGCATTCGCCGCCGGCATCGCCAAGGTGGATGGCATCTTCTACTCGGCGGCCAGCGGCGTCGGCATGCCCGTCGTCTATCTCGGGGCCAAGACCGGACGCGACGGCGTCGGCGGTGCCACGATGGCCAGCGCGGAATTCGACGCGGACATCGAGGAGAAGCGTCCCACCGTCCAGGTCGGCGACCCCTTCACCGAGAAGCGCCTGATGGAAGCCTGCATGGAGTTGATGGCGACCGGCGCCGTCATTTCCATCCAGGACATGGGCGCTGCGGGCCTCACCTGTTCCGCCGTCGAGATGGGCGACAAGGGCGATCTCGGCGTGCGGCTCGATCTCGAAAAGGTCCCGGTGCGCGAGGACCGGATGACCGCCTACGAGATGATGCTGTCCGAGAGCCAGGAACGGATGCTGATGGTGCTCCGCCCGGAAAGGGAGGCGGTGGCGCGCGCGGTGTTCGAGAAATGGGACTTGGACTTCGCGATCGTCGGCGAGACGATCCCGGAGGACCGGTTCCTCGTGATGCTGAACGGCGAGGTCAAAGCCGACCTGCCGCTCAAGGCCCTGTCCGGCGAGGCTCCCGAATACGACCGGCCTTGGGTGCCGTCTCCCCCGCCGCCGCCTCTGGGCGACATCCCCGAGATCGACCCGGCGGAGGCGGCGATCCGCTTGGCCGGGAGCCCGAACCATGCGAGCCGCGCATGGGTCTGGTCGCAGTACGACCATTCGGTGATGGGCGACACGATCCGCTCCCCCGGGGCGGACGCGGGCGTGGTCCGCATTCACGGAACGGACAAGGCGATAGCGTTCACCTCGGACGTCAATCCGCGCTACTGCCGGGCCAACCCCGAGCGCGGCGGCATGCAGGCGGTCGCGGAGGCCTACCGCAATCTCTGCGCCACGGGGGCCACACCCCTCGCGACCACGGACAACCTTAATTTCGGCAATCCCGAGCGCGCCGAGATCATGGGACAGCTCGTCGGCTGCATCAAAGGCATTGGAGCGGCCGTGCAGGCGCTCGACATGCCGATCGTTTCCGGAAACGTCAGCCTCTACAACGAGACCGACGGTCGGGCGATCCTGCCGACGCCGACGATCGGGGCCGTGGGGCTTCTGGAAACGATCGACCGCCTCATTCCGACGTCACCTGTGGCCGGGGACGACCTTGTGCTCATCGGCGCGACGTCCGGGCATCTCGGCCAATCCGCCTACCTGGCCGACCTCTTCGGCCGCGAGGACGGCGACGCGCCGCCGGTCGATCTGGACCGGGAACGCGCCGCCGGCGAATTCGTGCGGGCGGCCCACGCGCGGGGGCTGATCACCGCCGCGCACGACCTTTCCGATGGCGGCCTGGCGCTCGCGGCGGCCGAGATGGCGCTCGCGGGAGATATCGGCGTCGCGCTCAACGCGGATCCCGATCTGACGGATGCCGAATGGTTCTTCGGCGAGGATCAGGCGCGATACCTCGTCGCCTGCCGCCCCGACGGCGTCGCAGACCTGATCGACATGGGCGGCGAGGCGAACGTCCCGATCCGCCGCGTCGGAACCGTCGAAGGAAGCGTCCTGCGCCTCGGCACGTCCGAAGCGCCCCTCAGTCGGCTCCGTGATGCGCACGAATCCGGCCTGACAAAAATGCTCGACTAAGCTCTTGCGGGGCCCGCACGGCGCATCTACTTTCGCCCCGACGCCGCTTTCGGGAGAGATCGACACATGGCCATGCAAGCCACGGACATCGAGCGCATGATCCGCGACGCCTTTCCGGGGGCCGAGGTCGAGATCACCGATCTCGCCGGGGACGGCAACCATTACGCGGCGGCGGTCACGGCGGAGGAGTTCCGCGGCCTCAACCGCGTGAAACAGCATCAGCTCGTCTATGCCGCCCTCAAGGGCAAGATGGACGGATCGAACGGCGAGCTGCACGCGCTCGCCCTCACAACCAAAGCACCGGAGCCAGCCACATGAGCGACGCAGCCCACGATCAGATCAAGACCGATGTCACATCGAACGACGTCGTGCTCTTCATGAAGGGAACGGCGCAGATGCCGCAATGCGGCTTCTCGAGCCGCGTCGCCGGCGTGCTGAACTACATGGGCGTCGAGTTCAAGGACGTGAACGTGCTCGAGGATCCCGGTCTCCGTGACGGCATCAAGAGCTATTCCGACTGGCCGACGATCCCGCAGCTCTACGTAAAGGGCGAGTTCGTCGGGGGCTGCGACATCATCACCGAGATGACTCTGAGCGGCGAACTCGACGAGCTATTTTCGAAGTCCGGCGTCGAGTTCAACAAGGAAGCCGCCGACAAGATCCGGGAAGCCAACGGCTGATTACGCGCGCGCGCCAGTTCCCGTACCGGCGGCCTCGTGCCGGATTCCCGATAATTGGCAAGCCAGTTTCCAGCCCTTTTCCAGCCGGTTTCCAGCCCTGAAAATCAGAAGGTTTTCCGCAGGTTGGACCGCGATCGCCTCGACCCGACGATCCGGCGCCTTGCACTCCGGCCTCCGGTCGGATTCGCGAGCGACGATCTCACGCCGGACCGGCGGCGACGTCTTTGGCGAGAGCGTTGACCTGTTTCAACACGCTCCCTAGCGCCTGATTCGCCCGCTCGTTCTCTTCCGCCAGAAAATCGATGTCGCTCTGCGAGACCGTGTGGCTGGCGGCGGTCTCAAGCTTGAGCGCGTTCGCGGCCAGCATCGCCGCCTTCGCTTCCGCGATCCGCGTGCGCTCGTCGGCGGCCTTCAGCCGATCCTCGGTGGCGCCGAGCTTCTCCTCGAGGTTCATCAGCGTGTCGGCCAGCATAAGACCCGAGAGCAGAAGCATCCGCTTCTCGGTATTCGCCGAATCCCGTACGCGATTCGCCTCGATGTCCAGCAGCTTCGCCGCATACTGAAGCGCCTTCTCCTCGCCCGGCTGGCAGCCGACGTCGAATTTGCTCCCGCCGATCTCAAGCGTCAGTTCGGGCATCTCAGACCTCCTCGATCAGCGGCTTGAGCTGGGCGATCAGCTCATCCAGCGCCGCGACATCCTTGTCCCGCTTCTCACGAAGCCGCTCCAACTCGTTCGTCAGGCTCGCATTCTCGCTTTCAAGCTTCGCCACGCGCTCCAACAGTTCCCGCTCGTCGGGCTGCGCCGCGAGCGCCGCGTCCCGCGCGGCGAGCGAGGATCTGAGACGCCCGAGCGCCTCGCTGATCTGGTCTTCAAGCTGGCTGATCTGACTCATCTGTGCGCTTTCCGATTGGACGATCTTTTTTAGGCAGCGCGTCCGGACAATGCAATCTGCCCTGTGCCTTCCGGGCGGGAATGAATCCATCGCCGCATGGCAATTCGTTGCGACGCGACCGCGACGATCCGCCTTGACCGCCGCATGTCGCCTGTTATCAGTGCGGCGATCGCGCGCCACGCTTCGATGCGCCGCGTCTCCGCCGCATCAGAAAGGCTCGTAATTCCGTGGAAATCCCCGAACTCCGAAGCCGCCATCCCGACCATTGGAACAAAGCCGCCGCGCTCCGCGTGCTGGCGATGGATGCGGTTCAGGCCGCCAATTCAGGCCATCCCGGCATGCCGATGGGCATGGCGGACGTTGCGACGATCCTGTTCGAAAAGCACCTGAAATTTGACGCGGCCGCTCCGGACTGGCCGGATCGCGACCGCTTCGTACTCTCGGCCGGCCACGGCTCGATGCTGATCTATGGTCTGCTGCATCTGACCGGTTACGCTGACATGACGCTCGACGAGATCAAGAACTTCCGTAAGGTCGGCTCCAAGACGGCCGGACATCCGGAATACGGCCATGCGGCCGGTATCGAGACGACCACCGGCCCGCTCGGCCAAGGCCTCGCCACCGCCGTCGGCATGGCGATAGCGGAAGAGAGCATGGCCGCGCGATATGGGCGAAAGATCGTCGATCACCGCACTTGGGTCATCGCCGGAGACGGTTGTCTGATGGAGGGCATCAGCCACGAGGCCATCGGTCTGGCGGGCATGCAGAAACTCTCGCGGCTCATCGTGCTCTGGGACGACAACAAGATCTCGATCGACGGCGCGGTAGCGCTCTCGGACCGCACCGACCAGGCCGCCCGCTTCGCCGCCGCCGGCTGGTCCGTGCATGAATGCGACGGCCACGACCCCGAGGACATCGACCGGGCGCTGACCGAAGCCGCC
>Ga0316197_10003354_pt1 | contig 11388 bp, 7 predicted proteins | sample OudBiesiAoxic_MG_FD_204939 | JGI IMG/M metagenome (GOLD analysis project Ga0316197, IMG submission 204939) | Coastal sediment microbial communities from Oude Bieten Haven, Netherlands - site A oxic | ecosystem: Environmental > Aquatic > Marine > Coastal > Sediment | place: Netherlands...
TGCCTGGCCCCGGTTGCCAAGGTTTTGCATGATGCTATTGGTATCGAACATGGTTTGATGACGACCATTCACGCCTACACCAACGACCAGGTGCTGACTGATGTTCTGCACAGCGATCTGCGTCGGGCCCGCTCAGCTACCATGAGCCAGATTCCGACCAGCACAGGTGCTGCTGCTGCAGTTGGTATGGTATTGCCGGAACTCAATGGCAAACTGGATGGTTTTTCCATGCGTGTTCCAACCATCAACGTATCGGTTGTCGACCTGACTTTTCAAGCCAGCCGTGCGACCAGCGTTGAAGAAGTCAACGCCGCAATTAAAGCTGCTGCTGATGGCAGTCTGAAGGGCGTGCTTGGCTACAATGATGAGCCACTGGTATCCATCGACTTTAACCACGACCCGCGTTCCTCCATTTTTGATGCTGGTTTAACCAAGGTCATGGAAGGCAATATGGTCAAGGTATTGAGTTGGTACGACAACGAGTGGGGTTTCAGCTGCCGCATGCTGGATACTGCACTTGTGTTGATGAAAGCTTAAGCCATTTACTGATAATAGGAGACTCAGAATGTCATTCCTGCGTATGGATGAACTTGACCTGACTGGCAAACGCGTGATGATCCGGGAGGATTTCAACGTACCGCTCGATGCGGGCAGGGTGACGTCAGATGCCCGGATAAGGGCTGCACTACCGACCATCCGGATGGCTCTGGATGGTGGAGCAGCCCTGATCCTGCTGTCACATCTCGGCAGACCTGTCGAGGGTCAATACAATGAAGAGTTTTCAATGGCGCCCGTGGCCGAACATCTGTCCGGCCTGCTGGGTAAGCCAGTGAGATTGCAGAAAAACTGGCTTGATGGTTTCGATATCAAGCCGGGTGAAGTTGTCTTATGCGAAAACGTTCGCTTCAATGATGGTGAGAAAAGTAATAATGAGGCCTTGGCCAGAAACATGGCCACCTTGTGTGACATATTTGTGATGGATGCTTTTGGAACAGCCCATCGTGCCCAGGCGTCTACCGAAGGTGTGATCCGGTATGCACCATCAGCCTGTGCAGGTCCCCTGTTGAGCCGCGAGTTATTTGAGCTTGATAAGGGCCTGACCAATCCGGAACGCCCAATGTTGGCTATCGTGGGAGGCTCCAAGGTTTCCACCAAGTTAACGGTGCTCGAATCGCTGATGTCACGTGTAGACGAGCTTATTGTCGGCGGCGGTATTGCCAACACCTTCATCGCGGCCAGTGGCTATGATGTCGGCAAATCACTTTACGAGCCCGATCTGATTCATGAGGCCCAACGGTTGATCCGGCTGGCGCACAAAGAAGGCGGTGAAATCCCAATTCCAAAGGATGTCGTTGTTGCATCTGAGTTCTCAAAGGATGCCAAGGCGTTTGTGCGCGCGGTTGATGAGGTTCAGGCAGATGAAATGATCCTGGATATCGGACCGCTTACTGCTGCGAAGTATGCAACCATGGTCCAGAATGCCGGTACGGTTATATGGAATGGTCCGGTGGGTGTGTTCGAGTTTAATAATTTCTCGGCAGGTACACGGGCAATTGCGGATGCGATTGAAATCTCCAAGGCTTTCAGTATAGCCGGTGGTGGCGATACGTTGGCTGCGATTGACCAGTTCAATATCGCCGATGGTGTCAGCTATATTTCAACCGGTGGTGGTGCATTCCTTGAATTTGTGGAAGGCAAAAAACTCCCCGCTGTTGCTGCACTCGAAGCGCGTTACAGGAACTGAGCCAACCAGTAGCCTAATTTTTGGTCAAGTGTATGTATCGAATAAGTAATTTCGATACATACACTAGCGCCTGCCCAGGCTGCGTCCACCCAAAAGGGTACCGAACCTGAGAAAGTAAATTGCGCTGCGGTCCTCACTCCAGCCGATACCCAGGTAAATCGGACCCAGCGGTGTTTTGTATCCAAAGTATGCACTGCCGTTGAGAAGGCCATCGGAGAAGATGTCGCTTCTATCCTCCGCTGCATTGCCGTATTCCACGGTCATACCGAGATAACCCGGCAGCAGGCCACTCTTGGCAACCTGGTAGCGATAACCGGCCAGAACATAGCCAAAATGCGGGCCAATCAGGGAATTGGGTTCATAGCCTGACATGTTAAAGAAACCACCGCCGGTGTACAGTCCATAGATCGGCACGTTGTCATCCAGGCTTGTACTGTATAGCCCACCCAGTATGAAGTTATGGAACCCGAAAGTTTTGCTGTTAAACATCGTAAACTCGATCTGGTCAAATGAATTATCTGCGCCCAGGCCCTTGATTGAGTCGGTATATTTTAGAGTGGAATATAAACCACTTGACGGCAGGAAACGGTCATCCAGGCGATCGTATTTGAGTTCAGCAAATAGCTCACCACCGTTAAAGGAGAATGCGTCGATACCCGGGTCTCCGACCGTGATGTCCAAATTTCCTGCATAGCGCGCATACCCCAGTGTGAATTTTGCATGTCGTTTGAATTCACGGCCGATAGCCACGGAACCACCCCATTCATCGAGTTCAATCTCCGCAAGCGCATCGCCGTTTGAATCGTAAATGTATAGCGGTCGCTCAAACCAATAAGCGTTGGGTTCAAAGCTGAATTTGAGGCCGTCATCCAGCGGTTTGAAGTAATCCACGAAAATTCCGGGTGATTCTCCTATCTGAACCACGGCGCGAAATTCAGAGCCGCGATCATCAAGCGCAGTATTGAGATAGCCTCCCCTGAGGTTGAAAGCGGTACCACGGGCAGTGAATGAAAGGTCGACACCGGTCTCAATAAAGTGCGTTCCACGGTCATCCGGAAGTACCGTGATTTCAATACCCTGGAGGTCATCCCGTTCAACTACGCTGTAACGAGCCTGGCGGATAAACCCAAGTCCGTAGACCTGACGCAAGTCATGGTCCAGTTCCTCCAGGTCAAGTGTTCCACCCGGTTGGATGGTGATTAACTCAGAAATCACCTCGTCGGAAAACCTTGACTGATTGTCCAGTGAGACAAAGTGTACCTGTGGCGGGCCGTCCACGCAGTCATCGATCTGTTGCCGCCATGTAAGGTACTCGCTCTCTGACAGTGAATACTTCTCCAGTTGACTCTGCACTGCTTCTGTAGCGGCATACCCGAGAGGTATGGCCTCATCCAGTTTTCCGAAATCGGCAGATGTTATTGTGTCACCAATATCCGGCGTAATTAACACATCGTTTTCATCCAGCGAATCAATCTGGGTATTGGTGTTTGAGACGGTCAGCAAGCCACTCACCTGGTACACGATCGCCAGGGCACTGTTGATTTCATCCCTGCCTGCCAGCTTGGTACCGACATCAACGGCGATGACCACATCCGCGCCCATATCCCTGGCAACATCCACCGGCAGGTTTCTTACCAGGCCGCCATCAACCAGCAAAGCATCTTCACGGCGGACCGGATGAAAAACACCGGGTACCGCCATGCTGGCACGCATGGCCATGGAAACTTCGCCCTTGCCAATGACGACCATATTGCCCGTCACAATGTCCGTGGCAATGGCGCGGTAGGGGATGGGAAGCTGGTCAAAGTCTTTCGTGTTAACCCGCTGGGAAGCGACCGATTCGAACATGAAGACGATTTTTTGGCCGGCAACCATACCTTGCGGCAGCAAACTACTGTCTTTGCCAATACCCAGCTTGGGCCCGTACAAACCAAGATCGTCATCAGCTTTACGTCGAAAGGGCAGGTCCTGCCGGTCGGTCTTGTCTTTGAAAAGGTCATCCCAGTCCGCGTCCCTCACCACCTGGGCAAGCTCTTCCGACTCCATCCCCGTAGCGAGAAACCCGCCGACGATGGAACCCATACTGGTGCCTGCTATGTAGTCGTAGGGTATTCGCATTTCTTCCAGTTTTTTCAGCACACCCACATGTGCATAGCCGCGTGCACCGCCGCCACCTAGGACAAGTCCTATTTTGGGACGGTCTGAAACTTCACTCCTGACACATTGATAATCCCCGGCAATTGAGGAGCTTGAGTAGACAGTTAAAGACAGTACAAAAATGAATGAACGCAGGTTGCGGGCTTGGTAACTTATTGTTTTCGGCATGAGAAGAATCTGTTCCAGTTCAATTGCGAGCGTGTCAATACTACACAAAAACAATTACTATTACGCTCCGTTCCCAAACTACCACAGGAAATGCAATTGAACAGGCTCGGTAATCCGCTCTTCCTCATGATGACTTTAGTTTTAATGCTCTGCAGCAGTGTGACTACGGCTGCTCCGGTCAACACCAATGACACCGTGCCTGAACTGGATAATCTCACCAATTACCCGAGTATCGAACGATTCGACCAGGGCATTGTGCAGGTGGACTTTCCAAGCCTCGAATCCTGGCCGGATTTCCGGTTTTTAAAAGCCTGGTTACCGGTGGAGGTCACATTGAATGGTGAGGAAAAGGCACATGTAGGTTCTGCTTATGTTCAGGCCTCTACCGATATCAATTTTGAGCAACGAACGGTGGCCATTGCGGACCTGAAGGTGCTGAAAACCCGGTTTTCGGATGAGGACGAATCAGGGACGCGGACGAATTTGATATCCAAGGCGTTTCAGGGTCGCGAAAGTATTGTGCCGCTGGATGTGCTGCTGCGGTTGCTACCCGAAGATTTTGAGGTGCCTGCCCAACGCCCGGGTGTTTCCGTGCTGAACTTTGAGCCGCCTGGGATTATTGTTTCTGAGAAACCGCTGAAGCTGTTGTCAATTGACAAAGAGCCGGTCAGGGCACCACTCGAAGGAACAGACCTTGAGTACGTGGTTAATACCAACTGGAATGTTTTTTACTACCGGCCAGACGAGCAATGGTACGTGCTCAATGAAGATGCCTGGCAACAAAATAACTACCTGGCGGATGGTGACTGGACGACGACTGATAAGCTGCCCGCGGACTTCGAGAAGCTGGCGTTGAGTGACAGTTGGCCCGAGGTTCAGAAAGCTTTGCCGGCGCGGAAACCGGAGAACCCTCCTTTGCCATTCGTGATCAGCCTGGAGGAAACGGAATTGATCCTGTTGGATGGTGCTCCACGCTTGAGCGCCATAGATGAGACAGGAATCAGTTATGTCAGCAACACACAAAGTGATTTATTCAAGTTGGGAGATCGCTGGTATTTCCTGGTTTCGGGTCGCTGGTTCTCCAACACGCAATTGAGTGGTCAGTGGCAGGCTGTTAAAGAGTTACCAGGTGCTTTTGCTCAAATCCCTGACGGGAATAAAAAGGGGCATGTTTTGTATTCTGTTCCCGGTACGCGGCAGGCGAAACTGGCATTAATTGAAGCGACATTGCCACACCGCAATTCAGTGGCGAAAAGTGCTGCTACAGAACTTGAAGTGAGTTGGATAGGCGAACCTGATTTTACGGCCATAGAGAACACCCAACTTCAGCGTGGTCTGAATACGCCATTCCAGGTCATCAAGCACAACAATTTTTATTACTTGTGTTATGAGGGTGCATGGTATTTCTCTGATTCACCCACTGGTGCATGGAAGGTCGCCATGCAGGTACCTGATGAAATTTATCGTATTCCGGCTTCCGATCCTGCCTACAACGTGACCTTTGTCAGGCTGGATTCAGAGCCGGCCGAGACGCAGGACCATGTCAATTACAGCTACTCGAGTGGTTACAAAGGCAGTTTTTCAACCAACGGGAGTGTGGTTTACGGTACCGGTTGGCATTACCCCTCCAATGTTTACTGGGACTCTGCTAACGCGCCTGCCTACTGGCACTATGGACGGACCTACGGATACAACACCGGCTATCACCCCGTGGGTGCGTATTATGGGCATCGCGGAGGGTATTACGGCCGCAGGGGTTATGGACGTTACCGTGGCTGGGGTGGTTATGGCCCCTATGGCTGGGGCTATCCGGTTCACAGCACCGTGACCATAACGTCCCCGTCAGTAAATTACACACAGGGTTATGGATCGGCCTGGGAGGGTCCAATGCAGACAACACCCGGCGATCCCACTAAATCCGGTGAAAAGTCGCTTGATCAATACCTGCCAAAGAAAAAGATCGATGGCACAGAGAAGTTTGTTAAAACGAGTAAGGAAGACCAGGCAAAAGCGAATACGGTGTCTGTTTCCTCACTTTACGCAAGTGCTGCGCTCTCATCCAACAGGATTTCCGGACCTGACGGAAAGGTCTACAAGAATGAAGGCCAGGGGTGGAGCCATTACAGTGATGGAAACTGGACGACTATGCAGGCGATCGCGCAGGAGCAGCCTGTTGAACCACGACCGCAGACAAGAACCACAGGTCAAAACCAGCAAAGATGGTTGCCGGCACACAAACGGACTTTGAGCAGGTCAGAGCTGGACCGCCAGGATTTGGCACGTCTTGAAGGTATGGATCAATACAGCAAATACCGCATGCAGCAGGATGCCAGGGAGCAATAGCTGGAGTCGCGATCGTCTGCATTTCGCTGAATTTCAGCGGTCGCTCCTCGATTACCGGTCGCTATCTGGTTGTTGGTATCGTTAATCCGGTAGCATCCTGTCTGGCGTGTGTGCGTGCAAATGAAAACAAAGAGCTCAAACCCGTATGATTGTATAGAACAAGACCTTGACTTCAGATGGTATTGAAATAATCATAATTGGTATCTATAACCAATTTTGCACGTTACTCCAAGGAACCGATTATGCAATCCAATACCGCGTTCAGATTATTTACCAGGCTTATGTTCATTACGGGCACTGTCACATTAATCGCAAGTTGTGCTTCCAAGCCCGACATTAAGACCGACTATGATCACTCGATCGATTTCGGCCAATACAAAACTTACGCATTCTTTAACCCAATGGGTATTGAGAGCCCCAATTACTCAAGCATCTACGGGTCAATTTTCCGTGAAGCTATCAGCAAGGAAATGCAGAGCAGGGGTTACACGAAGTCTGATAATCCAGACCTGCTCATTAATGTGTCCGGTCGCATGCAGGACAAGACCAAGGTCACAACAACGTCTGACCCCTACATGTCTGGTGGCTACTACGGTTATCGGCGGGGTAGGTATGGTGCCTGGGGTGGTTATGGCTATGGAACGACCACCCATGTCAGCAACTATACGGAAGGTACGGTCAATGTCGACATGGTTGACCGGGTGCAGAAGCGAATGGTTTGGGAAGGTGTAGCGGTCGGCAGGGTTAAAGAAAATAAGACGAATGAAGAAACGCGGAACAATATCCATGCCGGTATTCAGGAGATGTTTTCCGGTTATCCGTTCCGCGCCGGACAGTAACCAGGTTACAAAGTGCCGGTCCGGTATCGCCGGGCCGGCACCTCATTTTTTCCCTTTTCACAGGGTTTTCGCCAGAACCCCTGTCCACCATCCGCATTTTAAAAATCATAAGATTGGCTTCATAAAGAGAGTAAAGGTAGAATGCCGCACTTTTACGGCATAAATTTCAAAAGGCGTCACGGATGTACTCTCTCAAAAGTTCTTTATCGGCTCTATTTCTCATAACAATTCTGGGCATGGGACCCATGAGCAACGCGCATTCTTCGGCATCTGACACGGCCTCTGAAACCTCGGCATCGGCTGGGGATGAATCTGGTTCACAGAAGTCCGTTGAGGAGATTGCACGGGAGATGACCAACCCCCTTGCAGCATTCTGGAGGTTTGACTACGAGGCTCAACATAAAAATTTCCAGGGCAGTATGCCCGGTGCGGACGATCAAAGTAGTTGGGCCCACTATTTTCAATTTACGATGCCTTTCCGAGAGAAGGATGGCAAGGGCTTTGTATTCAGGTTTTCCCTGCCTTATTACCCCGACCAACCCGTTTACTGGGCAGACCGGGGTTATGCCGAGTGGCGTCTTCGTCAGCAGGACCCGACGGATCAGGAGGGAGGTTTCTGGGCACCGACCCATGCGCATACAGACGCTGTGACTTTTGACCTTGTTTATGGTGGTGTAAATGACTCCGGTCGCATATTGAATTATGGGGTTGCGGGTGTATTGCCAACGACTTCGGACACATCCAATGGCAGGCAGCAATTCATCCTGGGGCCGGCAGTTAATATCGGAAAGATGACCGATTGGGGTGTATATGGTGTTTTGTTCTCACACGTCATTGACCTGATTGAAAAGAAGGACAAAGGTACGCCGGATACCACTCAGACCACTCTCCAGGGGTACTTCAGTTATGATTTGGCCCGTAGCTGGCAATTGATCTCTAACCCCGTTATTACCTACGATTGGGAAGCTGATAGCGGAAACAAATTGAACCTGCCTCTGGGTGGCGGTATCGCCAAGACCTTCAAAATTGGCAATGTGCCTGTGAGACTGACAGCCGAGGTTCAGTATTTCGTAGCAAGTACCGACCGCTTTGGTCCTGACTGGTTGTATAAATTTGGCTTGAGTTCTATTATCCCGAGCAAGCACACACGCCATTAGGAACTTGCCTGACCCGGTCGCGGGTCCACAAACTATGTTTGTACCCAACAAGCTCAAGCATTTTGCGGCCGCATTCATTCTTTTATGCGCAGTTCTGTGGTTCGGGACGATCGGTCAGCGTGATCTCTTCGATCCTGACGAAGGCCGCTATGCCGGTATTCCAGCGGCCATGGTGGATAGCGGCGACTGGCTCACGCCCAGGCTGAATGATTTCAAATATTTTGAAAAACCCGTTCTGCAGTACTGGGGTACTGCGGTTGCTTTCAAGCTATTTGGCAAGAGCAATGCCAGTGCGCGTCTTTGGACGGCTCTGCTCGGTTTTTCTACGGCCCTGTTTTCGATGTTTTTGGCATTCCGCTTATACGGCAGCCGGGCGGCAATATACACCTTTGGACTAAGTATCAGTTACCTGATGGTGGTGGCCTTTGGCCATTACCTCACGCTGGACATGGCACTCAGCGCCTTCCTGGTTTTGGGTATCGGAAGTCTCGTCATCGCACATTCCAAACAGGCCAGTGAAAGCCAGACAAGAAACTGGATGCTGGTCGGCTGGGCTGCTTTGGCGCTTGCCACTCTGACCAAGGGTCTTGTTGCGATCGTGCTACCCGCTGCCACGGTCGTGGTGTACAGCCTTTGGCAAAGGGACTGGGGCATGTGGAAAAAATTGCACCTTGTCAAAGGGTTGCTGTTGTTTTTGCTGATAACCGCCCCTTGGTTTGTCGCGGTTAGTATGGCTAATCCGGAATTTGCTGAATTCTTTTTTATTCACGAGCATTTCGATCGTTACACCAGTGATGTGCATAGCCGTGAAGGACCGATCTACTATTTCATCCCCTGTTTGCTACTCGGAATCAGTCCCTGGCTGATCAGCAGTTTACGTCCCCTGCTATCACCGGGCTTCAGTTGGTTACCCGACAGGCCCGGGCAGTTTAACCCGGACCGCTTCATGTGGACGTTCGCGGTAGTAACATTTTGTTTTTTCTCCCTGGGTCAGTCCAAGTTACCCGGGTATATTCTGCCTATTTTGCCGATCATAGCGGTGATAGCGGGAGCCAAGATGGCACCGAGAGGGGTGGTTGCTGGTGACCGCTGGCTCATGCTTTTTTTTGGTGTGGCTTTCCTGGTGGGTGCATTCGCTATTGAGAGCCTGGCCGGTAAACATTACCCGGCAGAACAATGGATGTCCTACAGACCCTGGATTATTGGTAGTGGTTTGTTACTCCTGCTGTCGTTTGCCGTGTTGAGCATCAGGAAGATTGCCCGACTACCCGCATTTGCTGCAGCAGCGGTTCTGTCACTGGCATCAGGGCTTATGACCATCTCGGGAGCCACATCCCTGGCCGAGAGTCGGTCCAGCAAGGTGATAGCGGATATAATTACCCAAACATTGCCCGCTGGTGTGCCTGTTTATTCATTCCAATACTTCCCGGAAGCCGCAGCTTTTTACCTGGGAAGGCCCATCACCATAGTAGAATATGAGGGTGAAATGGCGATGGGTATCAGGCTTGAACCAGAGAAACATATTAAAACGCAAGATGAGTTTTTGGCGGAATGGCAGAATCTTGAACAGGCGGCAGTGGTGCTCAAGCTAAACAGGTTTCAGAATTTAAAGGTGGATGCGTTGCAGGGAAAGGTCGTTTATAAAGGTCCAAAAACAATGGTGATTATTAAATCATGACGGAATCAATTGGCCACAGCATGACATGGGCGGCTTTCGCGCTGGTCCTGACCGGTGTACTCCTGAATGCCGTCGCCCAACTGGCCCTCAAGGCCAGTGTCAACGACACGGGGATCATCAGCCTTGATATGCAGTCCCTGCTGTCTTCGGCCGGCAGTCTTGCCTTTAATCTCTGGTTGTGGCTCGGTCTCTTCTGTTATGCGATCAGCGTTGTTATATGGATACTTGCCTTAAGCCGGGTTGATGTATCCATCGCCTACCCGATGTTGTCAATTGGCTATATTGTGAATGCTGTCGCCGCCTGGCACTTATTCGATGAACCCATGAACCTGGGCAAAGTTGTTGGCATCGGCGTCATCATTGTGGGTGTCTATATATTGGCGCGATCATGAGTATGTTGCCTTTTACCCGGCCGACGTTGGGGGAGGAAGAGTTCAGCGCGGTCCAGAAAGTGCTGGAGTCAGGCTGGATCACCAGCGGGCCGTGTGTGATCGAACTGGAAAAAGACCTCGCTGCGTATATTGGTGGCGGTGTGGATGTCCGTCTGTTCAATTCCGCCACCGCTGCCATGGAAGCGATATTAATCGCCGGTGGTATCGGCCCTGGTGATGAAGTCATCGTACCCGCCATGAGTTTTGTTGCATCGGCGAACGTCGTTGTCCGCACGGGTGCGACACCGGTTTTTGTAGATGTGGGGCTTGAAAGCCGCAATCTTGATGTGGATGCCGTCAAAACGGCCATCACCGAAAAAACCCGTGCCATCATACCGGTGCATTTTGCTGGTATGCCCGTTGATATGTCGCCTATTTACGAATTGGCAGCCAGCAAAGGCCTGCTGGTACTGGAAGATGCTGCACAGGCAATTGGCACGAGATACCAAGAGCGGCAAATCGGTTCGTTTGGCAACCCGGTTTCGTTCAGTTTCCACCCCAATAAAAATATGACGACCATTGAAGGCGGTGCGGTCGCTTCGAATGACCCGGAACTTATTAAACAACTGGAGTCCATTCGCTTCCATGGAATTTCCAGGAATGACGATGGCGAAATGCGGGTTGAATCATGGGGTGGAAAGATGAATCTGCCCGATGTAAATGCTGCCATCGGCTTGACGCAATTGAGGAAGCTGGATGGTTTCAATACCAAACGGCGATTGCTGGCCGAGCATTATTTCGAGCAGTTACCGCGTCATCCAGCATTGGTGTTACCGGCGGATGCGCCGGGTCATAGCTGGCATATGTTCTGTGTGTGCCTGGATTTTGAATCCCTGGGCAAAAGCCGTGAAGACATCCTCGATTGTTTCAA
>Ga0316197_10003355_pt1 | contig 11388 bp, 8 predicted proteins | sample OudBiesiAoxic_MG_FD_204939 | JGI IMG/M metagenome (GOLD analysis project Ga0316197, IMG submission 204939) | Coastal sediment microbial communities from Oude Bieten Haven, Netherlands - site A oxic | ecosystem: Environmental > Aquatic > Marine > Coastal > Sediment | place: Netherlands...
TCGCTTACTCGCAATCTCCTCTTCCGTCAAACCGGATGAGTTACCAGCGAGGATATCTTTGCAGACCTCATCCATATGGCGCTCAAAAGCATCGTCGGAATCGTCTTCAGGCCATGCCTTGGTGACCCTGGCTTCGGTTCTCTTGCTAAGTGCACCCTTGGCTGTTCTTCCGGTGACGGTCAGTTCATGCAGCAGTGAAGATTTCAACCACCAGCGTTCACGGTCTGTTTTAACCTGCTGTTGCTCGGATTGCCTGACCCGCTTCTCATATTTTTCGACCATTTCCTGAAATGAAAGCAAAAGTTTCCGGTCGGGGTGCTCTATGTCTTTCCAGCTATCCTGTAAGCCCTGGATTTTGCCATGCAGGCTGGATAGATCATCCTTGCTGTTCAAAATGTCCTTCAGCTCGGAACACAGTGCTTTTTGTGCCGATAGCCGGTCATCATCAGCTGCCCGAATGGTCGCCTGTTCGTTCTTGAGTTCTGCAAACAGGGGGTCGAGGTGCCCGCGGAACTGATTCCAGAGTTCCTGTTCCTTGCTTCTCCACAGGCTACCCGCTGCTTTCCAGTTAGATTGCAGAGACTTTGCCTGTGCAATGGCCTCACTCCGCTCCGGCATATGAATCAACTGGCTGGCGGACCGGATCAGTTTCATTTTTTCAAGTTCCACTTGCTGATAATGTGCCTGCATGGCGGCATTTGATTTATCCAGCGTGGCTTTCAGCTTCCTGGCGAGTTTCTGGCGTTGGTTGGCCGGGACCTCGTTCAGATCCTGTAGTTTCTTGCGGCCGCGTGTCAGACCCTTGGCCAGTGCGACCCAATCGACCGGTTCGGCTTGCGCCAGTTCCTGAAGTTCAGCACAAAACGTGGTGAGTGACTGTGCATGACGGGACTGAATTTCACTGCGTTTGTCGAGAAATGGCTTGGCAGTATCAAATGCAGTATGTCCGGCGGCACTGAACTTCCGCCACATCCACGGTGCCGCGGAGAACTTCTTGTCGCCAGGAATCTGTTCACTTTGTTCCAGGTTTTTCCATTCCATTTGCAGGCTTTTGATTCGGTCGAGCAGGGCGTCCGGATGCAGGTCTGCCGCCGGTAAAACCTCCATTTCAGCGATCAGGCGTTTACGGACCTTGTTGTTTGACCAGTGCTGCCAGTCACGAAGTTCCCGCAGGCGCCCCTGCATTGAGTTCAGTTTATTGTTCAGGTTTTGCCATTCCCTGTTTTTACCGTGTCCCTTTGCCGATTGCTGCAGACTGGCACGGGATTCCAGGGCTTTGTGCAATTCACCCTGTTCGAGTTCGGTTTCGAGTTGTATCAGCAACTCCCTTGCCCGGCTGAGTTCGTTTTCGGAATCCTGCTGCTGTTTTTCTAGTGTGGCATCAAGATTTTCAAGCAGAACGCTGGCAAAGTTATAGCAAACCAGGTCTTGTGCGAGCCCGGGGCTGGAATGCTTCCAGTTCTTTTCCAACTGGTGCTTCATCCTGGCAACACTACCTGCGCCGGGCTGCTTTGCATTTTCAATTGAATAAAGACGAATGTCCGTAAACAGCCGGATCAATGACTCATTGGGTTTCGGTGTGGCCAGAACGCTTTCAACAGGTTCATCCACAACTTCCGTTTCGACATGGGCTTCAGCCATCACCGGTGTTACCGGTTGGGGGCTGACCACCGCTGGTGCAGAGAACCGCTCACAGACATGTTGGTAACGTTGGGTCATTGCCTTGTTGGTATGCGCCGCAATGTTTTGCCAGGCGCTGTGAAGGTTTTCGATTTCCTTTGTATCTGCCGTGTCGATGTTCAGCACGAGTTGTTCAAGCGCGCTGCAGATTCTGACCGCTTCAACTTGTATCGCGCCCGCATCGGCTTTCTCAAGTAACTCACTGTGCAGCCGTTCCTGCAATAGTGCATACAACGATTTATCAGTTTTTCTCAATGCGTCAATGACCCTTTTCAGAGTCGTGTGCTGAGTAATTCTACTGGCGGCGAAACCACGATTCCCGGCGTCAGCATCGGTTATTGAGCAGTCTCCCAGCACACCCTGCCGTACCACTTTTGCCAGGGCGGCGCGACGAAGCTCGGCTTCCGGGGCGTGACTGGCAAGATGTTCGATCAAATCGCGGTCTGATGTCAGTTCAACCACCTGCATACGCAGTTCCAGCGGCGGCCGGGTTTCGTTTGAGGCAGCGGCCAATTGCCGGATGCGGTCTTCCAGTAACTTTAAAACCTCGGGGTCTGACTCGCCGCCATGTAGTTTTAGAATGTTTCCAAGTTGGTGCAATCTTTTGATCGCTGCAGCGCGCACCCGCTTGTCCTCATCATTACCTGCGATCTCAAGCAGGCTGTTAATGAGGTCCGGGTGTTGTTCGTTGCTTACAGACTCAAGACGAACATCAGCATTTTTGTTTTGCCATTTGGGTTTGAAAAGAGAAGGTTTCCAGTTCATTGGATTTAAGCTGCCAGTTTTGATGGGTCGAGAAAGTGCTGTTCCAATAATTGAAACTGCTCTTTTGCCGTTTGTACGCGCACCAGATCATACAATATATGCTTTGAATTTGGACGGTCTTTCAGGTACCAGCCAACATGTTTCCGTGCGATTTTCACACCAAGTTGCTCACCGTAAAAATCATGTAGGCGCCGAAGGTGGTCGGACATAACTGAATGTATCTCGGATGATTTTGGTGGAGGTAGAATTTCTCCGTTACGCAAATAGTGACTGAATTCCCTGAATATCCAGGGGTTGCCCTGCGCACCTCGCCCCACCATTAAACCTGCTGCACCGGTATAAGCCAGCACATAAGCCGCCTGTTCAGCCGTTGTGACATCACCATTGGCAAAAACCGGCAATGATGTGCTCTGGCAGATAAGACGAATGGTTTCGTATTCCGCCTCGCCGTTGAAACGGTCAGCACGGGTGCGGCCATGCACAGCCAGCGCCGCAACCCCGCAGGATTCAGCGATCTTTGCGACTTCAAGGCCATTGCGATTGTGTCTGTCAGGGCCGGTACGTATTTTGAGTGTGACGGGCACATCAACCGCAGCAACCACCGTCTTGAGAATCGCCTCGACCAGAACGATATCTGACAGCAACGCGGAGCCGCCGAGTTTGCCGCAGACTTTTTTGGCCGGGCAACCCATGTTGATATCTATGATCTGCGCACCAAGACCGACGTTATAAACCGCTGCTCTTGCGAGTGTGTCTGGATCACTCCCGACGATCTGCACAGCAAGCGGGGCAGGTTCACCATCGAAATTGCTGCGTAATTTGGTTTTACGGGTGTGTTTGAGTTGCGGGTTCGAGCTGACCATTTCGGTCACGACATAGCCGGCGCCCAATTCACGGCAAAGTTGGCGGAATGGTCGATCGGTGACGCCGGCCATCGGTGCCAGGGCAATGGGGTTGTCTAATGTATAGGGTCCAATTTGCATAACATCGATTGATCGGTTTCTCGTCTACATTTATGAGCTCAGGGCATCGAAAATCTGGAACCCTGCTACCCAGGTACCGATGGCGGAACCGAGGTTAGAGAAAAAGAATACCAGTAAAATGCGTGTCGCAGGGTTCCTGAACCAGCCTTTCACGGTGGTGGCATCATCGCGCAATCTTTCGAGATCAGATACTTTTGGTTTGCGTAGCCATGATTCCACCAGGCCGGTGACCATTCCAGCTGCCACTGCCGGGTTCAGGGATGTTAACGGTGCTGCGACCATGGCACTCAGTATCGTCACGGGATGACCCCGTGCAAGTAATGCGCCCAGTGCTGCCAAACCACCATTGATAAGAACCCACAGCGTGACCAGTTGCCATCCGAGCTCGGGGCTGCGCGAAAAACCGACATAGAAACCGGTTAAAACCAGTGCGGCAATTACCCACGGAACATATTTGAGCCAGCGATTGGGTGGTGGAAGCACTGACAGGCTTTCGATTTCGGGCAGAGGGTCCTGCTGGTCTTCGGCCAGGTATTTTGCCAAGCCTTCCAGGTGGCCCGCGCCGATAACGACCAGGATGCGCTTACCGGCATTGCTCACGTTTTCCTGGCGCAGACGTGCTGCCATGAAGCGGTCACGTTCCGCAATGAGGGCTTCGTATAATTCCGGTGACTGTTCGGCAAACTCGGTGAAGGTTGACTCGAGGATGTCGCCTTCTTTGAGTTTTTCAATTTGCTCTTCATCAATTTCATCAGAACTGACGGTGCTCATGACCAGCCCGGTCGTTAGCATGATGCGCTTGTACCACGGCACGGCGCGATAGCTTCGTTTCAGCGTGGTTGCCAGGTCGCGGTCAATGAGTTGCAGTGGAATGTCATGGTTGGTGGCCGCGTCGGCGGCAGCCTTGAGTTCGGCACCGGGTTCGATGCCAAATTGTTCAGCAATTCGCCGTTGGTAAGCACCCAGTGCGAGGTTGGCCATGACCAGTCCTGCCTTTTTCTCGCGAATAATGCGATACAGGTCCATGTCCTTCCACTGCTGTTGTTTGGTCAGGGCCTGGTGACGTGCCGGGCAGAGCTCAACGGCAATTGCATCGAAACTACCCGTGCCAGCCATCTCGGTGACAGCAATTACACTGGCTCGCGAGACATGGGCCGTACCCAACAGCACATAATGAACACCATCACGGGTAATTTCCCTTGTTGGTTGTTCATTGCTTATTTGTTCGGGAGTCACCGTTTCCGGTGCTGTTGATGCTTCTGATTCAGGCATTAGGCGTTATGAGCCTTCTCAGAGGCTTCCTTAATTTTAAAAGGGCGCAAGGATAACGCAGAAGCGAACCCCTTGCCTATTTTTCTATGACAGCACCCGGATGCAAAACTGCAAACAACACCAGGTCATATTCAAAATAGACACTGTAAGTGTCGTATTTCCAGCTGGAAATCGGTGGTTCTCCAACGGCAGGTTGCTTTTCGACTGGTGTACCAAACTTGGCCTCGACAGTTGCTTTGTCCAGCCCGTTTACAGGTAATTCCATACGCTCCGATTGGCGCACTTCCTCGATCAATAAAACGTCGGCGTAAACAGTTTGCCATGCAAATGCCAGCATGAAAGCCAGAACAGTCCGTGTCATCGTCTTTCTCCAACAGATTTGAGTGTTCATGAATGCTCAGAATACCATAAAATTGATTAATCGCTTACTGCTTAAGTGACTACAGGAGTTGCAGATATTGTTTTTCAGTGGTTTTTGCCAATCAAGTTTCAGATTTTTGAGTGAATAAGGCAGGTTTCTACTACGCGTTTTGTTCCAGTAAACGTAAATAGGATTGATACCGCCAATCCCGGATATTTCCATCAGCAACAGCTTGTTTGATGGCGCAGGCCGGTTCGGATGCATGCAGGCAATTATTAAACCGGCATTGACCGAGCCAGGGTCGGAACTCGATAAAATCCGCAGCGATTTCCTGGTCTTCAATTTTCCAGATACCGTATTCCCACACGCCGGGTGAATCTATCAGGTAACCGCCGTCGGTCAATTGGTACAATATGGTTGAGGTGGTTGTGTGTGTGCCTTTTCCAGTTGCATTGGAAAGTTCACCGGTCTGGATTTGAAGGTCGGGTATCAATTGATTGATCAGCGATGATTTACCCACACCGGACTGGCCCACCAGGATGCTTGTTTTGTCTTTGAGGACCGACCGCAAACCGTCTATACCCGGTTCGGTTTTACATGAGGTGCGAATGACCTTGTAGCCCAGCGCTTCATAGTCCGGCATATGTGCCAGTACCTGCACCCCGTTGGCTTTTTCATCGGGAGCTAATTCAAGGTCCGTTTTGTTGTATACGATCAGTGGCTCTATGCCCAGGCTGTGCACTGCCAGCAGGTAGCGCTCCATCAGGTCACGCGAGGGCAGGGGGCGTGTCGCCACGACGATCAGAACCTGATCGAGGTTGGCAGCAATAATATTCCGGCGTTGACGTTCATCCGTTCGCACAAAGTAATTCCTGCGGGGTAACACGGCTTCAACCACCAGTGATGCTTCATCCGCCCGTGCGACCATTACCCTGTCACCACAATAGGGTCTTCCAACCTTACGCCTGAACTTGCAGCGCTTGCGCTCACCGTCGGCTAACAGCACAACACCCTGGCTGCCGTAAGACACTAAAACCAGGGCTTCTGATTGGCTTTCGATTATCACGTATGGTTACTTTGACGCTGCATGCACCTATTGTACCCGTCAAAGGCAAATTGAACATGGCGCAAAGCAACGTTGGTCGGTATAGTTCGCAAAACACTGAAAAAGAACCTATGGCAGCTGCACAACCAACAAGACTGATATGGATCGACCTGGAGATGACCGGGTTGGATACCACCAATGACACGATTCTTGAAATCGCAACCATTGTCACCGATGCTGAACTGAACGTACTGGCCAAGGGCCCCGTATGCGCGGTCCGCCACGATGAAGGCGTGTTGAAAGCGATGGATGACTGGAATCGCAGGCATCATACGGATTCAGGTCTTTGGCAGCGGGTTGTGTTTAGTCGCTTTAACATGGAAACAGCTGAGTCAGCCACAATTGAGTTTTTGAAAGAATGGGTTGAAAAGGGCGCATCACCGATGTGTGGCAATAGTATTTGCCAGGACCGCAGGTTCTTACATCGTTTAATGCCGGAACTGGAAACCTGGTTTCACTATCGCAACCTCGACGTCAGTACCATCAAGGTTCTCGCTAATGAGTGGTTGCCTCCTGAATTACGGGAATTCGAGAAAGAAAACCGTCACGAAGCCCTTGCTGATATTCAGGAATCAATCGATGAATTGCGATATTTCCGGCAGTTCATGGGCAAATTTGCCAGTCAGAACGATTAAACGCCACCGTTAGCTTATGTTCAATCAGCATTGAACGAGTTTTAACAAGCATGCGGAGTGCGGGGGAATTTAGAGGGAAACCATGAGTGACAAACAGTCTGGCCTGGGTGAATATTTTAAAGAACTGAAGCGGCGTAAAGTTGTGCGGGTTGCTATTGCATACGTAGTCGGAGCCTGGTTTCTAATGCAGATCGCAGATGCCACCTTCGAACCGCTGAACCTGCCACAGTGGTCGACCACGCTGGTTTTGTGGTTATTGGCGCTCGGATTTCCAGTGGCGCTGATACTTGCCTGGGCGCTCGAGGTGACACCGGAGGGAATCCGCCGGACGAAAAAACGCAGCAAACCCACCCGCGCAGATAAAAACAAGTCCGACATCCAGGTGGAACACTCCATTGCCGTATTGCCGTTTGTAGATATGAGCCCTGAAAAAGATCAGGATCACTTCTGTGAGGGTATGGCAGAGGAAATCATCAACTCACTGGCAAGAATCCAGGGCGTACAGGTAGCCTCACGGACCGCCTCATTCCAATTCAAGGGCACTGCGATGGACATTGATTCCATCGGTGAACGCCTGAACGTGAATACCGTTCTTGAGGGCAGTGTGCGCAAGGCCGGTGAACACCTGCGTGTTACCGCGCAGTTGATCAATGTGGGCGACGGCTATCACATCTGGTCGGAAGGCTTCGATCGCGAACTCAAGGATGTTTTCGGTATTCAGAAAGAGATTGCCGCCAGCGTGGCCAAGGCGTTCAAACTATCCCTGAATGTCGACCAGGAGGATGCGGTCGAACAGCAACCGACACAGAATATTGAAGCCTACGAGTTTTACCTGCGCGGGCGCAGGCATTTTTATCAGTTCAGTGACCAGAGCTGGAAGCGGGCGCGCGAGGATTTCTCACATGCTATCGACCTCGATCCAGATTACGCCCTTGCCTATGCCGGTCTTGCGGATTGTTTTTCGTTTATTTACATGTATGCCGACAGTGCGGTCTCGGTTCGTCTACAGGCAGAAACCAACAGCAGGCTGGCACTGCAGTTGGCGCCTGATTTAGCCCAGGTGCATGCCTCCCGGGGGTTGGCGTTGTCGTATAGCGCAAGACAGGATGAAGCTGAGAATGCCTTTGAAAGAGCTGTCGAACTGGACCCGAAGCTGTTTGATGCCTACTACTTTCATGGTCGTCATGCATTCACAAAAGGCAAGCTGGAGAAAGCCGCACAACTGTTCGAAAAAGCCACCGAAGTTCGCCCGGATGACTACCAGGCCCTGGCATTGCTGGCGCAGGTTTACCGTGCGCTTGGTCAAGAGGAAAAACGCAATGACGCCAGGAAACGCACATTGGAAGTCATCGAGAAACGTCTGCTGACAACACCCAATGATGCCCGTGCGCTTTGCTTTGGCTCGGTAAATCTGCTGGAAGCCGGACAAACCGAGAAGGGTATGGAATGGCTAGAGAGAGCTAAAACCAGCGAGGCGGATGATGCTCTTAACCTGTACAACGTGGCTTGTGTTTATTCCAATATTGGTGAAATTGACCAGGCACTCGACTGCCTTGAAAAAAGTGTCCGCAAGGGCATGGCGGAAATGGACTGGATGAAAAACGACAGCGATCTTGACAACTTGCGCGAACATCCACGTTTTATGGCCTTGTTGTCGGCAGAATAGTTTCTTTCAGTTTTGATCATGCACCTTTCTGGACTACTTCAAATGAACCGAAGACACCGTATTTATTTGTGTTTTGTTTCCCTGTCGTTCGTATTTTTTGTTAGTACCGCAAATGCATCACCCGTGCTGGACAGCAACGAATCTGCCATCGTCGAATGGAGCAAAACCAATAACGAGGAAGCGATCAACCTGCTTGAGCGACTGGTCAATATCAACAGCGGCAGCTTGAACCAGCAGGGTGTAAAGGAAGTGGGCGCCATTTTACGGACAGAACTTGATGCGCTTGAGTTCGACACCCGTTGGGTGGATATGCCGCCTGACATGCTGCGTGGCGGTCACCTGTTTGGCAAACATACGGGCAATCGTGGAAAGAAACTGCTTTTGATCGGTCACCTGGATACCGTGTTTGAACCGGAGGATGCCTTTCAGACGTTCACACGCGATGGCTCAAGGGCAACCGGGCCGGGTATTGAGGACATGAAGTCCGGTGATGTCATCATCATCTACGCACTCAAGGCCCTTCAGCAGGCCGGTGTTCTGGATGGCATGCAGATCATGGTCGCCTTTACCGGTGACGAGGAATCCACTGGTAAACCGATAAGTATTTCCAGAAAAGATTTGGTCGAGGCGGGGCAATGGGCCGATGTCGCGCTCGGGTTTGAGGCAGGTATTGATAGCGGTGGTCAGGAATGGACAACCATTTCCCGACGCAGTTCGAGTAACTGGTGTCTGGAAGTCACCGGTAGACAGGCCCATTCCGCCGGTATTTTTAACGACCGGTCAGGTGCCGGTGCGATATTTGAAGCAGCGAGAATACTCAACGGTTTCTATGAAGAGGTCAGGGGTGAGGAGTACCTGACCTTCAATGCGGGTACCATCATGGGCGGCACGGAAGTCAGCGCTGATTGTACAAGCCCGGAAGGACGGGTCTTTGGCAAGACCAATATTATTCCCAATCGTGTCGTGGTTCGTGGTGGCATGCGTGCCATTTCGCAACAGCAACTCGAACGGGCACGTGACGCAATGCGCGCGGTGGTGGCCCGCAACCTGCCGGTAACCGGGGCCTCGGTCAGCTTTGTCGACAGTTACCCCGCTATGGCGCCAACCGAAGGTAACAAGCAGCTGAGCGGTATGTTGTCACAGATAAACCAGGACCTCGGACGTGAACCCATGCCCATTCTTGATGCGGCAAGACGTGGTGCGGCGGATATTTCATTCGTTGCACCCTACACCGATGGCCTGGCGGGTATGGGTGCTTACGGCAAGGGCGGTCACACACCGCACGAGTCTTTGGATCTGAACTCGCTGCCCATTGCTATTCAAAGGGCAGCAATTCTGATGTACCGGCTCAGTCGCGAATAAGAATACCCTCACTCATACTTGCAATACCCCGTTTGATGTCCTGCTGCGAGACATGATTTAACAAAAGTAGAAAGATGAGGCATGGCTTACCGGTTCTTCCAGTGGCATTATATTTACCTGTAAACATTTCAGGGAAAGGTCATGCGTTGGAAAGGCAGTAGGAAAAGCACCAATGTAGAGGACAGACGTGGGCAGCGAGTTGGAACCGGAGGAGGCTCGGGTTCCGGCTTATTGAGTTTTATTCCCATGCTGGTACGCACAAAAACCGGACGCATCATGTTGCTGGTTGGTGTCGTCGTGTTTTTCGGTAGCCGTATGATGGGTATCGACCTATTACCGTTACTGCTGGGTGGTGGTGGAGCAACCACCACTGGTGAGCCGCGTGAGCTAAGCGCAGCGGATAAAGAGATGGGTGATTTTGTTGCCGCTGTTCTGGCGGATACCGAAGATACCTGGAAAACGCTGTTTATACAGCAGGGTGGTACTTACCGTGAGCCAACCCTGGTTCTGTTTACAGGCAGGGTCAACTCTGCGTGTGGAATGGCGACCTCGGCTGTCGGTCCTTTCTATTGCCCTGGAGACCAGAAGCTATACGTTGACCTGTCTTTCTTCCAGGACCTGAAGCAGCGCCACGGTGCCCCTGGAGATTTTGCCCAGGCTTATGTCATTGCCCACGAGGTGGGTCATCACGTGCAGACATTGATGGGAATCAGTGACGAGGTTCGTCAGGCCGGCCGTGGCAGAAGTAAAACCGAAGTTAATGCACTGTCAGTGCGACAGGAGTTGCAGGCAGATTGTTTCGCCGGCTTGTGGGGTCATGCTGCCAATACCGAACGGCAGATACTCGACCCGGGTGATCTGGAAGAAGCACTGACAGCGGCGACTGCGATCGGTGATGACCGTCTGCAAAGGGAGTCAGGAAGAGGGGTCGTCCCCGACAGTTTCACCCATGGTACGTCGGCACAACGGGTCAAATGGTTCAAAAGGGGGTTCGAGTCCGGAGATATCGCCAGTTGTGATACTTTTTCTGCAAATATCAACTAGTGTCAGGTGTTTCGCTGATTGGAACTGTTGAGGGGGAGCTCAACCGGGCCTGTCAGGCAGGCCGTATTTTCAACTGAAGGGTTTCACCAGCCCCAGGGTTTGCCTTCTGTTTCGCCATCATGTTTTTTGGTCACAGCCTTCCGTTTGACCTTATAGGCGCTGCCGATGTTTACAGACTTGTCTTCGCGGTAAGGCCAGGAAGATCCCTGTTCCCTGTGTCCTTGGGGTATTGCAGGATGTTTGACGGTCACGCCCCTGGCTGTAAATTGACCATTGTGACCTGAAGAGGTTGCCGTGGCGGCAGACCTGTGTGCGTTCTTATCATTTTCGAAACCCATGATCCTGTTTGAACGCCTGATCCGCTTTCTGGATCGGGCAATCGACTTGCTGGTATTCGAAATTAGTCTATAAATATATAGCGCGATCAGTGCCGCGATTAAACTGACAAGAAAAATAGTAGAGTAGGTTAGTGTCACGACAATCTCCGCTTGTGAAAGCATTCAGTGCGACCCTTT